>Ga0325405_1000635_pt1 | contig 34427 bp, 16 predicted proteins | sample PopdelMetagenome_21_FD_205663 | JGI IMG/M metagenome (GOLD analysis project Ga0325405, IMG submission 205663) | Populus deltoides microbial communities from Bellville, Georgia, United States - Xylem-Control-R2 | ecosystem: Host-associated > Plants > Phyllosphere > Stem > Wood/Secondary xylem... | reverse complement strand
TACACTTCTAATATTTTACATCTCATAACTCAATCATGACCCAATCGTTCTAGGTCTCAATCCCACAAACTTCATCATCATCACAACCATAATATTTATAACACACATTGAACAACAAATATCATTATAGAGGAATAAATGAGATAAACATGTATACATGGACACATTCATATGAAATTCAGAGTTAAGATTATCTATTCAATTTTAAACATTGATTATACAAATTAAGTTATATAAAAGTTGTAATATTACAAAATACAAGGGTATACTCCCTAGAACCTAAAATTACAAAAAGTGAACATAAGCTAGGATCTTCTCCTGTCGTGCATGCGAGGGCCCTAAAGCAAAATACATATTATTGAAACATGAATATCACAATAAATATAACAACATAAATATCCAATAATTTAAAAAGACAAACATGCATTCATATTTTGTTCACTTTTCCCTTCTAGTTTTCATTGGAAACTCTTTCTCATTCAACTACTAAAAATTGTTTCCTCTTCCATTATCAACCTCCATTCAAGATTTCATAAGATCAACCATGATTATTTTCATATAAGACATTACTGATACCAATTTCACTGGTATCATCATCACCCCGTAGGAGTTGATGCAAAGTGATCCCCTTCCCCGGGATCCTAATATACACTATATGTATACTAGCCAATATATGGTGATCCCCTTATCAAGAATCTTATCATACACTAAATGTATGCTAGCCAATACATGTTGATTCCCTTACCCGGGATCCTAACATACACTAAATGTATGTTAGTCAAAACATGATGATCCCCTTTCCCAGGATCCTGACATACACTAAATATATGTTAATCCAAACATGATGATCCCCTTACCCGAGATCCTAACATACACTAAATGTATGCTAGTCCACACCCAATATCACACTTCTCATATTTTCGTTGTCAACGATAATTTCATCACTCAGCAATTCACACAACAACCTTTCACCTCGAATGCACATACTTTCAGAATATTATCCAAAATATCAATATCATTACGCAACTTTCTTCCTTTCACATAATATCCAACATTTGGTAATTCACATTTTACATCAATAACATATTAAACTATGAAATTTAACTGGAAAGTATAGGTGCAGATCACCTACATGCAATAGAAGCCCTACTCGTGCTCCTCTGCTGCTGTTGCTGCGGCAACATGCATGTGGTCCCTCTTGTGAATCACAAGTTTATCTCATAAATTTTCCTCATTCAAGGATATGTTTTATAATAACCATATCAACAACCAATAAGTCTTTCTTTCAATCATTTCTTTATATTTTACATCTTTCTCATTACACCCATTAATATTATCGTTCTTTGTCTAACCATAGTTATCATTTCTTTCTCTATATTTGAATTGTTATTGTTTAAATCTCAAACTATTACTGTCTAGACATTGGACTGTTACTGTCCAACCGTTACTGTCTTTCTCATTACACCCATTAATATTGTCTTTTTTTGTCCAACCATAATTATCATTCCTTTCTCTATATTTGAACTGTTACTGTTTAAATCTTGAACTATTACTGTCTAGACATTGGACTGTTACTGTCCAACCATTACTGTCTTGAACCGTTATTGTCTAGACATTGAATTGTTACTGTCTACACATTGGACTGTTACTGTACAACCGTTACTGTCTTGAACCGTTACTATCTAGACATTGAATTGTTATTGTCTAGACATTGGATTGTTGCTGTCCAACTATTATTGTCCGACCTCTCTTTATATTTTTAATTATATCCAGAGTTCTAGAACTCCGTTTCAAGCAAGATTGGTCTCGTTGGAAAGCTAAGACACGAGGCTACAAGTTCTCTGAAGGAAGGAGAACCAAGTTCTGCCCTCAAGATAGTCAAAATTATTCATCAACTAATCAGTCCTACTACCCTACAGGGTCTGTCATAACCCAGTCTCGGTTGGTGACCCATAACTAGAGTTCTATAACTCCAAATTAAGAAAGACCAATTTCCTTAGCTAGTTAACATCCAGAACTACAATTTATATAAGGAACTTATTCCTAATTGCTTCATCCTCCCACCTGAAATCTCATTAAAAGTTAGGAGATGAGCCTGTCCAGAATCGTCACCCCTTCCATTCATATATAACATTCACAAACTACATTTTCTAGGTAAATTATCATGGTTTCATGTCCCCAATCATATACAACACATGAATTAACTTAATTTTAACATCTATTATATTTTCCCCAAATCAAGTCTAAGAACCCTAATCTCTAATTCAACATTAAGCCATCAATTCATAATCGAATTTGAAACGACTTATAGGACCATGATTAGAACATCTTACTCGGTAGGAATCAAGGTTTCGATCTTCAACCAGTCGAAGATTTTCAACTCCTCCTTTTTCTTATGGATAGTCGGCACTCCCTTCCCTCTTTTGTTCAATTTTTTCTTGTTAATTCCTTGCCCCTAAGTGTTTATTCTACCTATAAACCTTTAATCTTGGATGGGTTCTTGAAATTTGGTGTTTTTCTCTTGATTTGCAAGAATGGATACAAAAACTCTTTCTTTTCTTTCCTTATGGCTGCTGTAAATTTTTGGTGAGGAGATGAGTATTTATACTCTATAGTTTCTCTTATTTGCACTTAGGCTCCATTTTCTTTAAGTGTATTATTTTTTTTAATTAAATTCAACCCTCGACATTACAAGGTTTATTTGTAATGTCTCGAATTATTTCACCCAGAAATTTATATTCAAAATTTTTTGAATTCCTGTTTTTATTTAACCATATGCATGAATTTCTTTACTTTTATTTCCCATGTAGTTAGTTTGCAATTTAAGCAACCTTTATTTTTCCCGGTGTTTACATGTATTATCCTATGCTATATATGTAACATCCCTTTCTATGCACAACCTTCATTTATCTTAACTATTGTCGATTGGAATACTATTTGACATAGTACTTCATATGATATTTTGAAAAAAATAGTTCACCCATCATTTTTTTTATAGACATACCAAAGGATATTCAATCTTAAGTTTCCAATCAACCCCCTGTTATAAAACCCTTTCAAGTATTGGTTCATCATCTTTTCGACAAAATAAACATGTTATATGATCATTTGGTATAAATCATCAGCACAATTCTAAATTATACATCAACTTTTCTTTTCCCTTCTTTTCTTAACATGTGTCTTTTAGTAAGGTAAGAGGGAAAATCAACCCTCGTCTTTATTTTCTTTTCTAATTTTTTATTGTCACACTTTAAACCAAATTTTTTAAACCTTTATTAGTTTTAAAGTATGTTGGTCTTGCATCCTTATTCCTTTCTTTAGTGGAATCATTAAGACTACTATGTTAGGATTTCTTTTTACTTTTCATTTAAACGTATGCTAACATCATGGTTAAGCAATGTTTTTGTACAAAGTCACAAGTCTTATCCATTTGTTTTAAACATAGTTTCATTTTGTCCTTTATCACACGTGTGCGGCGCGCAATGATCATCCTCCTAGAGCGGGATCTTCATGGTGATGGGAGGAAAGAACAAGGAGTTCTTATTTCTTATTAATAAAAAAAATAAATGAAGTCACCATCTAGTATTTTAAAAATAATTTTGGATCTATTTGGAAAAAAACACAAAAAATATGGAGATAAACACTATTCAAAAATCAGTAGGGTGTGTTCACCAAATATGCCCCTAACCAAAAGTCAAAGGCTTATAAAATACTTTAAGGACAACAAAATTGCACTTTCCTTTGGTAAAAATTGAATTTGCCAAACACTACCTTATTTAAATGATGGGCTCAGCCCAACCACGTAGGTCGAACTTCCTATTCCAAAGACCCAAACCCACAAACAAGGTTCAGAAACAATAAAGAAACATTGAAGATCAAATGGTTTTTTTAAAATGTGATGAAGAACACAAAGAACATAAGAAATAAGCCTAAAAATGAAAGTTCGATTTCAAACCAAATTGCACAAATTAAAAGCACAAAATCATAGATAAACATCATCCAAACAAGTTTTTGGGCTACATTATCATAATAATCAAACAAAAGCCATGATAATTTGATTTTATACAAAAACAAAAGACAGAAAAGAAGATCAAAAGCCATAAAATGATGAGTAACAGGAAGAACACAAGAAATAAGCCTATAATTTGATTTCAAACCAGATTGCATAAAATTAAAGGCACATAATCATACATAAACATCATTCAAACAAGTTCTTAGGGCTAGATCATCTTAATTAAGGATGCATATCTACCATTAGAAACAAACCACACTCGATTTGGAGATTAAGAACTCCATGTTCACTGCTTGAAAGATTGACCCTTAATGAACTTTAATATGTCAATGCACATCGGTTGATCAAAGACAAGATATTTAGATTCGTTGAAACAAATAGGGTGTAAACATTTAATGGGGTGGCTTATCATTATAGAGGAAATGTTTCTTAATCCATTGATGGTGATTAGAGCCCTTGAGGTGGTCTGAGATGCCACATTCCTTTGCTTTAAAATGACATCTTGATAGCCTTCTTAGCTAGGAAAAACAATAAAATAAGGACAAACAATATGTCACTCAATCTCTTCATTAAAAGTGAGCAGTGTTTTTTCTTCTTAAACCCTAAAAATTAGGGTTTTCTATTTGAGATTTGAAAAACTTCAACTTGATCCCTGTTATTTCAATTTGAGCTCACACATCCTTAATTAAAACAAAACTAACTAATTTTATGCAATGAGGCCCTTGCCAAAAATCAATCAAAATCCTTGAAGTCGGGCACCATTTACAAAGTAGCTTTTGGTTTCTAGTTTGTTCAATTTAGTCCCCAATTAAACCTTAAACTTTGATTTTCTTCAATGTAGTCCCTGGAAAGGTTCGGTATAACCCCTAATGTTACATGCTTTTTGCAAATAAGTTATTGGTCTTAAAAAGTTTTAATTTAGCCTTTAATTAGCCTTCAACCTTTAAATTTCTTACAATTGAACCACTAATTACATCTTATTAAGCTTCTAAAAATTAAATTTGATCATTTAAATTCCAATCTTCTTAATTAAATCCAAATTAGGTTTTCATAACTAAATTTTTCTTCAATGAAGTCCTTATGTAAGTCAATTACACTTTGAAACGTTTAATGAAGTACTTAGACTTAATTAATTTTTTCAATTTTGGTCAAGTTTGGATTTCAACCTCGATTTTCCTTTTTTCCTTCATCTCATCTTAAAACATCTTAATCTAATTATTCTTCTGGTGTGTTGATCTTTTGTAGCTTGAAGACTTATCTTCTTATGTCTTGAAAATATTTCTAGATTTTTAATAAAAAAGAAAAATACATATTTTTTAAAAAACAAATTTAGGGGGTCCAAAATCAAATTATGACAATTTCCCTTCTCTTTACAATACTTATGATATAAAATCCTTTAAAAGGGTTTAAAAATTAAGTTTGTAAGGAAAAGAAAAAGGTATTGGGTATTTGAGCGCTAGACGTTGGTGTATGATCGAGTAACTTGCTCTTGGTGTGAAAAATAGTTAGGATTTTTCATGAATGATCTCTCTTCAAGCGACCAACTCATAGTTCATAAATGGGTAACTTATCTATGGTATGAAAAATATCAAGGATTTTTCATGGATGGTCTTTGTCTAGGCGACCAGCTCGTGCTTTGTGATCAGGTAACCTTCCCGTGGTTTGAAAAACAACTAGGATTTTTCAAGGATGGTCACTATTCGAGCAACCATTTCATGGTTTGTGATCGGGTAACTTGCCCATTGTCTGAAAAATAACTATGATTTTTCACGGATGGTCTCTCTTCAAGCGACAAACCCATAGTTTATGATCGAGTAACATGTTTGTGGCGTAAAAAATATCTAGGATTTCTCACAAATGATGGTGTCTTGTATCCTCATATAAGGAACTATGTCCTTCCTTATTCTTAGATGATCCAACTTCTGATTTTCTTTGTCCATGTTCTTTATGGATTGGATTTCTAGTAGTTCACATTTGTTAAACCTTTTTGGTTGCTCTCGAGGAATATTCCTTGAAAATTCTTGCAAATATGCTTATGATATCTATGTATGTATTTTACTTATCTTAAAATATAGATGATCCAACTTTTGATTTTCTTTGTCCATGTTCTTTATGGATTGGATTTCTAATAGTTCACATTTGTTAAACCTTTTTGGTTGCTCTCGAGGAATATTCCTTGAAAAATCTTGCAAATATGCTTATGATGTTTATGTATGTATTTTACTTATCTTAAAATATAAGTCCCTTTTTTTTTGCCAACTCATTAAACCCTTTTAACCTACTTGAGCCAGCATGTATGTTTTTCCATTGATTTTCACTATGCCTATAGTGACTTATTGAGGTTTTTTAACCTTACAGCTTTGAGGAAATCAATCCATGCTGCCAAAAATAGTTGTCTAGAAGAGTTTAAGACAAAGTTGCCACCCTGCCTTCTTGATTATTGTGAGAAGAACTTTACTTCTTTTTAGATTGTCCATTTTTGTATTCTTCTAAATTTGCTTTATGTTGGTGGCTTAAGCAAGTGATGCTTTTCAAGAGCCCTCCATTATCTTATTGATTTTTTAGGGATAAACTCTATCTATAATAGTTTTTAGACTTTTGACTTTTTTTTTGAAAATTTAAGTAATTTTAATTCGTGCTTAAAAAAAATCTTTAAAATACAAAATTCCCCAGGTTTTTAGAGAGGAAATGTTTGTTTTCATCTCACTTTAAAAGGTGTTTAAAATTGACAAAGGTATATGATGAGATGACCAAAAATTTGGTGTAATAAAAGCTTGTTTTTTTTGCTTGCTCATTTAATTTTTATGAATAATGACAAATAGTTTTGTCCACTATGCCATAATTTTGATGAAATATTTACCAAGTTGAGGATGTTATTTACCAATCCAAATTACTTGTTTGATTGATCATAAAAGGTATGTAATGCAGGCTATGGCTTTTGGCTATGAAAGAAAATGATTTTTATGCTCAAAGTGTTTCAAGGTTCTAAGGATTTAGGATCATTGTCATGGTGTTTTTCTTTTCTTTCATCTTGTTTCTTTGATTTTTCCTTTTTTGATTACTTTGGTGGAGCTCTCTTATTTTGTTTTGACCTTGATTTGGTCATTTCTACCTTTTCATTTAAGTATGTCCCCTAACATTTGGATTTCTCGAGCTCTATAGCCTTTTCACGATGACTCTTTATCCTTTGATCTTTAAATTTCTCCTTGCCCCTAGTATGGGGTATGATTTTAGTTAGAATTAACCTTTGACTTTTGAAATTTTTATTTGCCCCCTAGTGTGGGATGTGATCCTAATGAAGGTTGTTATAAAGAAAAACTTATTCAAGTTCAAATGGGATCTATAAGGGATATATTTTTGGAATGTGAAGGGAATAACAAAGATGATCTTTATTCTTTTCAAGCACAAATAATTAGAATTGATAAATTTATCCTCATCCAATGTAATGGTTTGAAATAAGACTTCCAATTGATGATGAGTGAATCTTACTACATGTAATTATATGTATAACTAAAATGAGCTCAAGATATATGGTGTAGGTAATTCGTTGTCACCTCAAGGTGGGAATTGCTTGATGAATAAATGCCAAAATATTATTTTAAGCAAACATTATATCACTTTTCCTTAAAAAGTTCAAAAATTAGTCAAAAATAATAATAAAAAAAACCTTTTAAGAAAGAGGAGTTTTTTTATAAAAAAAAAAACATTTTGAGCCACTGAGATCATGTCAGGTTGTAAGGGATGTTTATTTAAGAGGAAGGTTATACATAAAGAGAGTTGTTGGTGAACTTTGTTTTATTGATGAGAATGAATTACACAAAGTATTTCTTCATAAAATCTAAATTTACAGGCCTAATTACATCCTCTCTATCTATCCTAGTCAAGATTAGTGCCCTTCCTAAGAATGCCTTTTTTACCATATAAAGGCATTCATAGTTTGGTGTCCACTTGTTATGATCTTCATGAGGCAATGATAGAATTTTTCTTAACACCAGATCACATTCTCTAAATTCTCTCGACCAAACTTTTCTGATATATGTCTTAGCCATTCTTTTTTTGTATAGTTGGTGATGACAAATTGTTGCTAGCCTCTTGGTTGTAATTATACGGCAAAGATTATAATTTCCATTTCTATTTACTGTTGATTTGGTTAAAACCAATTCTGGTTGCCCATTCTCTGTTAGTTGATATCTGTAAACTTGCCCGACCACCATTCCTATCTCTATCTTCTCTTTGATGGGTCAATTCTTAGAAACCCTCATGCTATCATACTTTTCACTTCATCGTGAAATTCTTTGTAATAATCAATTTCATGCTCGTTGTGTTGGTGATATAAGCAGAAGTCGCCATTATTTTTTTCGGTTTGTTTTTGTGATGGTGTTTTGAGAGCTGGTTTTAGCACCGGGTATAACTCATGGCTATCCTTATTGCTTTTGCTTCCTTCATTCCCATCTTTAGAGCATTGACATTTCCACTTTCCAAAGCGTGACTAGGAAGAGGATTGGAAACCACATTAAGTGTATCATCAAAAGTGATCCATCTTGCTTTGATGCGCTAAAAGATTTTCTTTTTGAAAGTGAAGCATATCTCAATGCTATGTCCAGGAGTATCGACATGATATTCACATTTAAGGTATGGTTTGTACCATTAAAGGAATGATTATTACAAAGTTACGATGCAAATAAGTGTTACTTAGCCAATACTAAAGAGACACTTGTAAATCTTTTAAGGGTATAGGAAGTGGAGAAAGTTGTTTATTGTTTCTTTAGAAGTCATTTCAGGGGTGTAATGTTCTTTTAGTTGGGGTATCTTACTAGTTTTTCAGGGTGTTGGGTTGACTTTTTGGTAAAAGGGAGGAAAAGTTCATATTGGATACAAATGAGGGTTGCTGGTAAGAATTGTAATAACTCACTTTTCAAAGTTGTTTAGGTTTGTGTCTTTTCTCTTCCTAGTGAATCCTTTCTTTTTAGTTGGGTCCACTATTTTTCTAACTCTAATAGTCTGCTCAATTTGTTTGACCACAATCATAATATCTATGAAATGTTGGATAGGGCACCTACTAGATGGTCGAAAGGTGCTTTGAATGTATTGGAAAATAAATTAGTCATTTTGTTTTCTAATAGCAAGGGCTCAACCTGAGTGGCCTTCTCTTGCCACCTTTAGGCATATTTCTAGACCTTTCTTTATTTCCCTTCCCCATCATTAAAAGGCTAGATCTGTCTAGTGTTATATCAATGTTGAATTTGTATTGTTTTACAAAGGCTCCCACCAAATCTTTCCACCCTCGAATCTCAGTATTGTTGAGCCTTATATACCAAGACAGTGTAGCATCACTGAGGTTATCTTAGAATAAATAGATAAGTAACTTTTTATCGTAGACCACTTAAGCCATTTTATTATAGTAAGTCTCGAGGAGAGTCAACATACATTGTGTGTATTTGACGAATTCAGGTACTTAAAAGTCCCTTAAAACTATGACATTCAGTACCAAGCACATTTTAGCTGCTTTGATGGGGTCATGTAGATTAAACCCCTTAACAACTTTTATCATTTTTTCCAATTCGATCCACCTGTCATAAGCCTTGTCACCAGGGTCCTCTTTTAGAGCTTCTTCGCTAACTATGGTTACCACGAGGGGTGGTCTTATGGGGCATACAAGTGGGATGTATAGGAAACTTGTGAACTGGTTTTCTAAAGATGTTCAAGTAGGGTTTAGATTATAATGTTGAGAGCAAGTTGTAGCTGTTGGATAAGAGATTACTTTAGTTTGAGCAACCGGAGCTTCTATTGATCTTATTCACAATACTTGCTCAAGTAGGCTAGTTAGCCTTGCCATGTCACCCTTAAGGTTCTTTATTTCCCTCTAGCGTTCAACTCCCAAACATGCATGCTCTCCATTCACTATTAGCCTTTTTTTTTGGATCAAGTGTGATAAATTCGTTTAAAAAGAGGACCTATATATCAACTCTTGCATATGCATATATGTTAAAAATGTTCACATGTTAAAGCTTGTGTATGAGAAAATATATTGGATATGAGTTAGCCTTTTTGAAATGACTCAGGACTTCCATAATTCCCTGGGAAAGATTTATGAGTTCAAACTGGTTGTTGTAAAGGAGCATCTACCAAGTTCTTATCATTTTTGAATCACCAAACATATTAGAAAGAAATATGGGCTTTGACCCTTTCATAAATAATAAAGCATTCATACATTGTTTTAAAAACTTTCAAAATTCAAAAAGCTTTATACATCATTACTCATAAAAAGGCATCACCTCTATTAGTTATGTTTCTAAAAAAAAAAAGTGATGGCACTCATGTATTTTCGGTGTTTCGCAGCATTATTTCTAATCTAGGTAGCCTGTTGTTGCAACCTTTTATCATTTGCTCAATTTGTTTTATCATGTCTTTTTTTGTCATGGAACAAGGTATTATTGGCGATCAATACTTTGTTACTGGTTGCTAAAGCTTTATTGCTTCTCTCTCGCACTCGTACTATAGTCTCCAAATATGCTACCTTAGCCATTGCCCTTCACAACTCCTCTCTCTCAATGTCAAGCTTAACTATTTTAGAGTTATTTTGAACCTCAAATTTGTCAATATAGTCTTGACATTTTTTACGCTCTTGTTTAATCCTAATTAAATCTTCCTCCATCTCAAAGTAATGGATTCTTAACTCTTTCAGCTCCTCCTCTTGGATTTCCAGCTAAGACTGCAATATCTTGGATTTTTAGCTCCTCCTCTTAGATTTCCAGAAAAGAAATAGTATGTTTTCAAGTGGTCGATCAATAATGAACCTCTGAGGGTAAATCAACATAAGGTTTAAAAAGGAAATCGGTTAAATGAAATGCTGATGGATGGACCAATCAAAAAACATGATTTTTTAAAGGAATCAATAGATATAAATTGATTATAGGTGAACCGATCAGAAAAGAAGGTTTTGAAACTAGTTGGTCAAAATGAGCTTCTCATGAGTGAACCATTTGAACATGAGATTTAAAAAAAAAAGATTACTAAAAAAACAGCTTATGAGTGAACCGATCAGAAAACATAAATTTTGAAATCCACTAGTCAGAACAAAACACTAATAGGTGGACCAATCAAACACAAGATTTAAAAAAAGAATTGGTTGAAAACGAACTGCTTATAGTTGAACAAATTAAACATAAGATTTTTATATTAATTCGACAATCTTTAAAATTTATCTGATGTTGATAATTAGGACACAAAAATAATCAAACAATCAACATCCATCAAGTCATCTCATATAAAAAAAAATTAAACAACACCATCATAATCAAAATACAAAGTTTAGGGTTTTATTTGACAAAACAATTTGCGAAGATGCATCATATATAATGTAATGCCCTGAACCTTTTACGTTACTATTATTTTACTAATTGTCTTGAACATGAAGAATGGGATAATTTTTTTATCCTCATTCAAAATCATTTTCCATTATTATTTATGATGCAACTCTATCATTACATAATATCCATCTTGTCGCATGTGTGCAGTGTCGCGGCGAAAACATCCACCCTTAAAATTTGGTATTTAATCTGAAAATATGGGGAGACAAGGAATTCTTGTCTTTTATTAGTGGAAAAATGGAAAGGGAGTCGCCACCTAATACTTTGGTCACTAGGAACCCTAATTGGTCTCATAGATCGGGTATATAGACTGGTTGTGTAAAGTGAAGGCATTAGCACCCCAAATACGCCCTACCTAAGGTAAGCTGCATTGTTTTATTGTCTGATAAAATCTAAGGTCCTGTCGTGTTTTCTAGTTGTTGGTCCGTCTATGGTTTAAGAAAAGTCCTCCTCGGTAAGGAGATCTTTATCTATTCAGGTATTTCTGACGTCAACAAAAGAATTTAATATCCGGAATACGTCTTACATATAAGGTCGTAACCCCAGATATTAAAATAAAACAAATTAATTTTTTAAAAAAAATTTAAAATATTGGCTTAGTTCTCGTGACTTTAATAAAATGGTTATTAAAGCCATAATGCATGCTGATACATATTTTTAAAATTTTCTTTGTTATTTGAAAATACAATATGATTTTTTTATATATTTTTGAGAGACTTGGCAGTATGCATGAAAATAAAATATTTTTTATTTTTTATTTTGATGAAGACCAGGTATTTTAATACCGGATTTATATCTTTACAGTATAAAAATACAAATCAATATTGATCAAAATGCAGTAAAACTTTTTTGGAAAATTACAGATTTTTTAAAAAAAGATTTTTTTTTGAAATAATTTTAAAGCAAATTTTATTTATTTTTTCGGGCTGGGCCCAGTCTGGCCCGTGTGGCTGGGCTGGACCCAGCTAGCCCAGCCTAGTCACTAAGCCCCTGCCAGTGACCAAAACCCAGCCATCCATGCACGCGTAATATTTTACGCGTGCATGAACAGTGCGAAGGTAATTAAATTACCTTCGCACTATTCATCTCCTTCTTGCAAGAACGGGAAAAAAACAGATGCTACAACTGATGATTTCAGGTATTGGCTTCCTTATGTTTTTTTTTTTTTTACATACTAACATGCATCATTTATATTACAGGGAATGAGAAGAGAAATGAACAGACCTGGTTTTGGAGCGGTTAAGGCGATGGAAATGTTGTGTTCTCTGCTTCATCGTGTCCTCTACTTTCGTTCGGTTTGTTTATGTTTCTCCTTCCTCTTCCTTTCATTCTCTCTTTCTGCTCTGTCCCCCTATTCTTTGCTTGTTTTTCTGCTGTCTTTTCCCTCTATGTTTTTGTTTTCTTCCTCTCTGTCTCTTCCTCTCTGCTTTTGTTCTCTTTTTTTCCCTCGGCTACTCTCTGTTTTTTCTCTTTTTTTTCACGCTCTCCTTCTTTGTTCTCCCCATGTTCTTTCTGAACCTGCTCTCCCTTACTCTTCTTCTTTCTCCTCTCTCGATCTCTTCACTTTCTCATTCTTCTTCTTTTTTCTCTCTTTCTCTCCCTCTGTTTCCTGTCTATTTCGTTCTCCCTCTCATTCTTTTTTCTCTCTTCTTCTCCTTTCCGTTGTGCAATGCTGGTGCATTTGTGATGGATAATGGCAGTGGCTGCTGGATGAAGTAGATGATGAGCTGACGATGGTGTTGGCAGTGCTGGTGCGGCTCTCTCCCCTCCTTTTTTTCCCCCACTGTCACCTCTCCTCTCTTATTTCTCCCTTTGTTCTCTTTTTTCCTTTTGTCGTTCTCTCTCCTCCCTCTGCTTGGTCCCTCCTCTGGCTTTTATAGCTAGAGAATGCATGCGTTATGGCAGGCATATGGTAACGGCCGGCGTGCATTATGGTGGTGAGGAAATCAGCCACGAGACATGCCCTTGATTGCAGCTCCACCGCTCCCGTTTTTACCGCAGAAACCGTTGCTTGAAGACACTGAGCAAGGTGCAGTAATTCTTAATGCAACGGTGCTGTTTCAATTTCAAAATGATATTTCTGATTTGGTCCTTGGATGTTTTTACTATTTTTGTAATCAAGCCCCCCAGAAAAGTTGTAATTGGATCCTTTGATTTTAGCACCTTTTCCGGTTTGGTCCTTGGTTTCGGATTGTTTCAATTAAGTCCCTAATGGGCCATTAAACTTCAATAACTATGCAATTAAGCCCCTGATTTGGCCAAATCAACTATTTAAAATTATAATTGGACCCCATAACTTTAATTTCATCCAATAAAAGCCTAAATTGACTTAAAAATCTATTTTTCTTGCAATCAAACCCTTCATAAATCCAATTAAACCTTAGATAAAATTTAATTGAGTCCATAAACATCTAATTTTAGACTTTTTTTCTCAACTTGAATTTTCTTTGTCAACAGGACTCTTATAATGTCAAATTTCAATTCTTGTATTTTTGAACCTCCTCAACCAATTCCTAGCCATTTTATGGAAGTTCCAACATCCTTTTCTCACTCCTATTTTTTTTTTATTCCTTCTGAATATTTTTTTTATATGTATTTTTTTTATTTTTTATGGGGAACCCAAAAATGGATAACAGCACATCTTACAAAAAAAATTTACAACATTTTGGTATAATCAAATTGTATCCACATCACATCATCAACTAACTTATACAAAGGTTTATCTAATACAAAAACTAAGCAAATAAACATTTAGTATGATTATTAGGGGTGTCAAAAGAATGTACCTACAAAAATCCACAATAAATAACACACATGGTAAGCATATCCACATTCATTTATTTCAATAACTTTTTCTTAATTGTATAAACAAACACATCAATATAAAATTATAGATACATATAATTGTTACCACAATATAACTACGACTATAGGTACAATCTTGAATATTGATAATCCTTTTACGAGTGTATTCACGCTATCCTTTGTTCACATAAGATTTCCTTATCCTTTTCTACCACAATATTCTTTGGTGGAACCTCCAAATCTTATCCTACCATGTTAGTCTTGTTGATATATGTATCAACATTAACTCCTTTGGATTATAATATAATATAATCATACTATTCTTTATTCTAAAAATCTTACTTAAATTTAAAAATTTATCTCATTTGTCTATAACATTTATCTTACTATTTGAAACATACACTACCATAATTATTTATTTCCTCTAATAATCATACTTCATAATTAGAGTGACCAACATTGTTTATCCAATTTATTATCCAATTTTTATATTTTAACCTACTTATAAGTTTCAATTTATTACTCTAAATCGGTGTTCATGGCTTGAGCTTAATATATGTATTTTGGATTCATTAATTCTATGCATGCATTTAACTAATAAATAAATTTGCTTTTCGATTCATTAAACTTATTGTTCACTTATCTCATACCTTAGTCACATTTCTTGGTTCATTCAATCCATTTTCATACTCAAAACATATATTCTATATCAATTATATTTATTTATTATCTTTATCTTCTCATCTCGTTTAAATATTAATATAAACTTTTTTACTCAATTAAAATAAAGTTTAACTTTAATATTTTTAAAAATAAAAAATTTCTGACTCAATTTTATAATAAATCTTTAATATTTATTACAAAATATATTTATGACATTTGTATAAAATTAAATGTTAAAAATAATTTAAATCAATATGTAAAATTTATACAGTACATTACCTAATTTATGGGAAAGTTCATCTTGGCCCCTTTTACTAGTCCACTAATAGGAAATGCTGAGCAAGGCCCCATTCATCGACTCTAGATATTGGATAGAAAAAGCACCCAACCGGTCTTTGTTCGAAGTAGCAATAATTCCTCCTCGGCGATTCACCGCCGCAGTTGGCTACTCTGACGGTCTCAAGCAAAAAGGCAATAGCAGGAATAAACCCTAAAAACCCACTAATAAAAGCCCTAAATCATAGTCGATTTGTAAGAGAAAGATGGGGAAGAAACAGCACAGCAAAGATCGAATGTACATAACAAAAACAGAATGGGCCACGGAATGGGGCGGTGCCAAATCCAAACAACTCCAAACTCCTTTCAAACGTCTTCCTTTCTATTGCTGCGCGTACGCTCTCTAAAATATACCCATAAGATCTTGCAATTATTATTTATTGATTTTTTTTCTTGTGGTTTGTTTTTTTGCAGCCTTACATTTACGCCGTTTGAGTTTCCAGTTTGCACAGCAGATGGCAGTGTATTTGATTTAATGTTAGTATCCTTTTCTTTTCTTTTAATCTTTTGTTGATGTCAGTGCTGAATTTTGATGATGATGATATGTTTCTTCTTTCTTTTTTGTATCAAGGCACATAACTCCGTACATAAGGAAGTATGGGAAGCATCCTGTTACCGGAGCTCCGTTAAAGCAGGGTGATCTTATACCACTCAATTTCCATAAGAATTCTGAAGGTGCGGATTTTCTTGCTTTATAGTATTCGAAAACTTAATCTGATCACTGAAAGAAGTAAGATGATTTTGTGAATGTATACAGGTGGTAGAAGCTTATCTAAATTTTAATTCGATTTCATTGTTATTCAATCTTGAGATCATGCTGATTTAAGTTAGGAGGAAGAGAAAAGAGAATTAATGCTGAGAGGGATGGTATTTTGTGGAGAAAACTTGTGAATTTAGTACTGTGTAAGAAATTTAATATGTTCTATGTGTTTTTTGAGGAAGACTTAAGTAGGCGGTGGCATCTTTTGAGTTTGGAGTTGAATAATCACATCATTAAGTTATGTATGTTGATCTTTGCTGTGTTAGTCGCTAGGAGAGCCTAACATTGGCATGTCCTTATGGGTTAACCTAATGTGGCTACATCTTTCTGTCTCGGTGATTAATTTAGTTTTAGTTCAACCAATTCTATTGCTTAGTTTACTTGTTTCCTTGAAATTAAGCTCAAATGTCTGATAAATACATTTTTCCTTTTAATTTCATTACTTTTGTTGTATTTTTCTTCCTTGGTCTACTTGTAGGAAAACTTTCCTCATACCCACTGTATTACTAAAGCCTTCCAATCTCTCCCTTCTTACTGCTTCCAAATGGCTGTTTGATGCAAAACTTGCCATTCGTTTGATGATTCTTTTGTATCTGGATGTCTACGCAACTTAGTTTACATCCATGTGCTAACCATATTACTATATTTTGTATTTTCTTCATAGGAGAGTATCATTGCCCTGTGCTGAACAAAGTTTTTACAGAATTCACACATATAGTTTCTGTGAAGACTACAGGAAATGTGTTCTGCTATGAGGTAGCTTTGTTCATTTTTTGCTTGTTCATTTATTGTCCGTAGTCATGCTCTTGTTTCTTTCTGCTCTTATTTATTCTTTTGCTTGTCTTATAGGCAATTAAAGAATTAAACATCAAGACAAAAAACTGGAAAGAACTACTGACGGATGAACCGTTCACTAAGGATGACCTCATAACAATTCAGGTGACTGATAAATTTACATTACATTCCCCTTAGCCATGTTGCACCATGTAGGTGATGTTGCCTATCACCTAAGAAGCTGCTCTTAACTCTGCGGGTATGCTTTGCAGAATCCAAATGCCATTGATAGTAGGAGTACTCTTGATTTTGATCATGTTAAGAATGGTCTGGAAATTGATGATGAAGGTAGGCTATTTCCTTTGCCAACCTTTCTGGTTCAAATGCATTGTTTTAATATTCCTTTTCAAACTACAAGGTGACTTCAGACTTTGTTTTCCAGAGCTAAAGAAGATGAGTTCAGATCCATCTTATAATATAAACATATCTGGAGATATCAAGCAAATGTTGGCAGAGCTTGGAACCGAGAAAGGAAGGCAAATTGCTCTTCATGGAGGTGGAGGCAGCAAGGCACAAAATGAAAGGGCTGCTGCCCTTGTTGCCATTTTGGCTGCCAGGTCACGCATTAAAGAGGATCCCCAATCAACTTCAAACAAACTTCCAAGAGCTTATAGTATTGTAGATGCTGCATCTGCTTCAGTTCATGGAAGAAGTGCAGCAGCAGCTAAAGCTGCACCAGATGACAAAACTGCTGCTCGGATAGCTATGCACATGGCTGGTGAGAGGGCGCCTGTGAATTCAACAATGGTAAGTTTTTCCCAAGTCCAAGCTTTCTGCAAGACACAAGATCAGACATTAGAGAAATTTTTATGCTACTATACTCTCCTCAAATAAAAGTAGGACCTGCCATCACAACTACCAATGTGTCCCACTTTTATGTGATCAGGAAGCAGTACTCTAGGAATGCTGAAATTGCTCATACTAGAGCCGCAAACCAATGATTAATCTGGGATTTACTAAAGCATGCCTCTAAGTATGAATAGCTGAATATACTTTGTTCTCTCCTTTTGACCTTGAAGTCTTATCCCAGTGTCATATAGCTGTGACAAATGCAATCACTGCTTGTTTTCATTTTTGACATGATCTGAATCTGGTTTTGTCCATCTCATTGAGCAATGGGAGTTCAATCTTTTTTTGTTCCCTTTTTTTAGGGAAGATATGAAAGATGCAAAATGGGAACACCCTGTTTTGACTTGATTTTTTACTTCAGGTAAAGAGCCGTTTTACAACTGGTGCTGCTTCACGATCCTTCACTTCAACCTCTTTCGATCCTGTCACAAAAAATGAGTTTGAATATGTCAAAGTTGAAAAAAATCCAAAGAAGAAAGGTTATGTTCAGCTGCAGACAACACATGGAGATCTAAACATTGAGCTTCACTGTGATATAACTCCAAGGACTTGTGAGAACTTCATCACTCATTGTGAGCGAGGTTATTATAATGGAGTGGCTTTTCATAGAAGCATTCGGTATGTTATGTGAATTTGATATTTTTCATCGCTCTGTAAATGCAGAGAGACCATAGATGTTGACCAAGAATTCATCCATCGTCTGTAGGAATTTTATGATTCAAGGTGGTGATCCTACTGGCACTGGGAGAGGAGGCGAATCTATATGGGGGAAGCCTTTCAATGATGAGCCAAACTCCAAGTTGCTCCACTCTGGAAGGGGTGTTGTCAGCATGGCTAATAGTGGTCCCCACACCAATGGTTCTCAGTTTTTCATCCTCTACAAGTCTGCCAATCATTTGAACTTTAAACATACAGTTTTTGGTGGAGTTGTTGGTGGCATGACTACATTGGCGACAATGGAAAAAGTTCCTGTTGATGACAATGATCGACCTCTGGTGAGTTATTCAGATTTCTTGCTCTATATATATATATATATGTATGTATGTATGTATGTATGGGTTCCTTGACTAATTTGGTACGATAATGGTATTCTTACAATTGAATGGCAGTTGACTCGGCAAATGTGAAGTGAAAAATACATTATTTAGTCTGTGGACAGCAAATTCTTTGATAATACGATTTCCACAGGCTTGTATTAGTTATTTTCATAAAAGTTGACTTCTTGTAAGTATTGGGGGAGTCGGATATCAAAATTTTGTGAGATATGGAGAAGTCTCATTAGTAGCATGTGAAGGGAATAACTTTATCATTTACTGAATCCTTGACCTTTTCTCCTCTCAATTAAAATGCTTGCTAGGACCTTCGTGTTGCAATAACAAAAACCTGAAAGACACTACGGTTGCTCTATATATTGCTGCGTCATGAATTTATATTGAATAACCTGCTTGTGATCCGATGCCTCATATTTGTCATTGTTCATCTACAAATAATGCAGGAGGAGATAAAGATAACTAGTGTAACGGTATTTGTCAATCCTTACACAGAACTTGATGAAGAAGAGCAAGAGAAGGCTAAAGATGAGAAGGATATTGGGGACGAAGAGAATGTAACTTTCTGGGCCCCTTTTGGAGTAGAGAAGCGGCATTTTAAGTTTCTTTTCATTAATTTTGGTCTTGAGAGAGTGATGTGGATTTTGTTTGTTTGTTATTTTTTAGGAAAAGATTGGGTCATGGTATAGCAATCCAGGCACAGGAACTACAGAAAGTGGAACTGTGGGTGGTGGTGGTGGTGTTGGAAAGTACTTGAAAGCAAGAAATGCTAAAACTGAACCCACTGCAATCGACAGTGGTTCATCAACAATTGCTGTGACGAAGAAGAGGAAAGTGGGAGTTTCGACAGCGGAGTTCAAGGACTTCTCTGGCTGGTGAAATTTTCCTAATTCGTGTACCGTACTCAGACATTGGAATATGCGGCATAGATGGAGGTAGGTAAGCAGAACATATTCTTTCAAGGTGCTTAAAAATTGGAAGTAAAATTTTGAAGGGTGGTATTTCATTGTTGAGGTTGTCTGTACAATAAGATGTATTATTAAACTACTAGCAGAAATAGTTTACATATGATGAGTGCATGCAGATTTTGTCCCGAGCACTCTCTCTCACTCTCGCGCGCACACAAGCACGCACGAGTCAGCACCCGTAAAGGTGAAATCACTCTTGTATGCTGGTATAAATAATTTCATGCTGGATTGTCATTATCTCATGATGGACGACGCCCCATGATTTTCCTCAAATTATGTTTCTCCTTAATTTTTCGGGGCATAACTATGTGCAATTTGACATTCCATTAAACAAAGATATTTCTGTTTCCAATTTTGATGGAGATGCTGCGATCTAGGGATCGACTCCTTTCTTTATTGTCATTCCCAGCCACTTCGTAGTTCAAGATTTCATCCATAGTTTTTGATATAAAACTAATAACCTAAATATTCGTTTTCTTTATCCCTGAAAAACCATCCGTAGCCTTGAAATCTCTTTTATGTTTTTAAATTTAAGATTAAAAAAAATTTGGATGGAGAATCAAAATAATGATATTGAATTTTATCGTCTAAATTTAAATTAATTATATAGAAAACATTTAACATTGATTGGTTAGTTTAAGGATGATTAAAATTGAAGGTATACTTTAGGTTTGAATTGAATTATATCTTAAAATTTAAGATAGAAGATCATTTTATTAATTTTATATTCAAAAGATGGACATAAACTTGAAAAAAGCAAAAGCTTGAATACACATTAGGTTAAAAGTGAAATTGAAAAAAATACAAGAACTAGTTCTTAAATGTTTAAAATTCAGAGAATATTAGGCCAGTTTCGTTTTTGGATGGAAGTGTTTTTATTAAAAGTTTATGAAATTTTATTTTCAAAATTGTGTTTGGTTATTGTTATATATATATATAAAAAAAAGACATATAAAAAGGATATAAATATGTTTAATTGGAGGAACAATGACGAGAACATAAAAAAATCGGTTCTAAAATAAATTCTATTGTTTCAAAATTAAAAAAATATATAAAAATTCAAGTTCTTTTTGTCCTAATTGTTTCCATCTTTTATGTTCCAGGACTGTAATCAAATTATATCTGAGAATTCTTCCTTCTAGGTTAAACCTCATCAAAGCTCTGTCGTTTCACCATTGGATAATAGTTTTAATATGACTCTTTTTTTAGTAAAAGTATTTAATGATAACTTAAATTAATAAGAAAGATTTTAATACGATTAAAATATTAATTAGTTTAACTAAATAAACACAGATATCATGTGATTACAAATAAACAAAGAAAAACAGGCTTCGAATTCTAAAGTCACAATCTTGTTTTCTCAGAATACTTAACATTATTTACAGATTATTTATCATCTCTGATCCATCTAATTTACAATACAAAAAAAAAATCTTAATAAGAAAAACTCATTTAATACATAAATATAAATTTTTAACTCAAAATAACAATTACTTACCTACGCAAATCCAATATTAGCAATCCAATATTAGCCTTGGAGATAACCAAACATTTCTAATAACCTAAAAATTATTTGCTCATTAGTATCCAATTCAATACATGAGATTGTTTTTAATTCCTACTTTAATCAAAGTTTAAATATATCACCAACATAAATGCTCTAAAATTCCCTCCAAAAATCACCCAACACTAGAACTATGTTATTACAACCCCTTGTTTTATTTATAAAATACCCACTTATTTTAATAATTAAATATAAAAAAATAAATATGTAAAACTTATGGTAATTATGTTCCAAAAATAAAAACATTATAAAATCTAATCGGAAAAAGGATGAGAACCATTTTTTATTTCAAGTAAAGCAGTAGTTTAAGAAGTGGATGTGTCGAAAATTATTGATTACAATGCTAAATCATACCCTATATTTTTTATGTATTTTTTTAAGCCAAAATATGATTTTTATTTTTTGAAAGACTTGATAATATGCACACCAAATAAAATATATATTTTTTATTTTTTTGAAATGAGAAATGTTATTAGAAAATTTGGAAAATTTTTAGATTTCAATTAAAAACATATATTTTAATATTTGGATAATATCTTACAATAGAAATCTAAAGCCCCGATATTAAATAAAATTGTAGAAAAAACATGAGAGGAATTTATTTTAAATTGGTACTTGAACGTTTTTTGAATTTTTTGGAATTTATTTGAGGATTGTTTGGCAAAAAATAATAATTTTTATTCAAAACAAAACAATCAAAATAGATATAAAGGTATGTTTTCCAAACAACGTCTTAGACCGAAAAATTTTCAACAAAAAAAGTTGGCAACCAAACAAAGTCTTATTACCTGACCCAAAACAAAACTAATCGGGTTGACTCAAAAACACTGGTTCAACCCTTTAACGAACTGAAAACCATGGTTTGACCCGAAACTAAAGCAAAATAAACAATTAAACCAAAAACATAAAATATTCTTAAAAAACAAATCAAACAACAAGAACATAAAGAACACGATGAACTTTCAAATTGTAACCCAGAAAGCACAAATCACAAACCAAACAAGTTTTCATGCAATCAATGACAATGTTTTGTCTGTAATCATGCGAAAATCAAGAATCAAGCATTCATTTTCTTCGATTAACACTCAAAAGCCACGACTGATCAAAATATGCTTAGGCAGTTGAAAGAACCTTATAATATGCATCAATATATGTTATTGATGCATTTTAACTCTAGATTATTTGTTAAAGATGGGTGTAAATACCGATAAAAATTTTCATTGGTAAAACTATTAAATCTAGTAATAAATGACACTAAAGATTAAAACTAGCATATAAAAAAAATATTCCAGATAAATTTTTATTAATTGACAACAATATTAACCTAGATGGATATTTTTATTGTCAATCAAATAATTAATTTCTCCCATCAACAGTTACAAAATGTCAAAAGCATCAAAATGCATAATATCTAGCAGATTATGAATGTTAATTATCTTCCAATCATATTCATATATTTTTTGATATTATAAATAAAAATAAAATTTGAATTTATAGATGATATAGAATAGAAAGATGAATAAATATGTAATACCTTGTATGGTTTGATCATCTTGGTATAATGTGATATAAAATAAAGAAATGAAGAAAAGAGAAAATAAAAGAGTACAAAATACAATGAGATACCAAAAATCTTTCTACATCACATACATGAATCTATTTATGAGATGCCAAAAGGTTTTTTTTCCTTTTTTTTTCTTTTTTTCCTTTCTCATCTCCTAAAAAATATAGCTTGATTCTCTTTGTTGTTAATATTTCAACTTCAGTCCTTATTATTTTGATTTTATATTTTTGGTCTGGCCTTTTTGTTGAAGTTTTATTTATTTTCAATTTCATATTTCAATCTTAATTTACCAAATATTATATTCTTCAATTTGATCATCATTATTTTGATTTCTATTTTTTTTTCCTTAGCCTTTTTGTAAATATTTTATTTGTTTTCAATTTGATCCTTCAATTCAAATTAATGGTATTATATTTTTCAATTTGGTCCTTATTTTTTTTTATTTTTAATTTTTTTCTTTTGTAAAAGTTATTATTCTTTTCAATTTCACCTTTCTATCAAAACGTTTTTTTACTTTTTATGTCAATTATGATCCTTATTTTTTTCTTTTGCTAAATTAAATTTTCTTTTCAATTTCAGCCTTCAATCAAACAAAAAATTAAAATTTTTTTATTATCTTTATTCTTTTAATTTCTATTTTTTAATTCCTTTAGCATAATTGAAATTTTTTTCAATTTCATCATTCAACATTTAATTAATTAGGAATTAGACTTCATGTTTTGTTTCAAATTAGATGTTTTGGGTTTAATGATCTTAGTCACGGGTTTGCGAAGTTAACTCTATTTTTTTATATATATAAAAAAGTTTTATAATCCTCTTTATTTTTAATAGAGTTATTTAAATCTCATGATCTGGATCGTGAATTTAGCGAGATATCTCAAGTTAACTCAACATTTATTATCAAGATTATAGATTTGTCATGATCAGTTTTTTTATGCATGTTTTTTTACCTCATTTTAGCATTTGAATATCATTTTTTGCACAAAAAATTGCACAAAAAATTAACTTGTCCTTGCTGCGAAGCGCGGGCACCAAGACTGTACACTACTAAAAGGAAATCCTCTATCAATGTAGAAATGATATAATTGTCAATGTTTTCTGTAGCGATGGAAAATCTATACTGTGAGATTTAAAATTATACAACATCACCAATTTTTGTTTAAAATTATATTATTCAATCAAAACTTTTAACTTTCTGTGAGATTTAAAAAAAAAAACATCCAATGAAGCTGAGAGAATGGGTACAACTGCAATGTTATTAGCAAAATTTGCATCTCATGAATGGTTTATATAGGCAAGCATCCACCCATTCCTCCTAAAAGCTAATATTAACGGTGCCTAAACAAAGATATGTATTCAATCAACGCACAAGCTTTTTAATTACAGGCAGACAAGTGAAAGAATACGCAAAAGAGCAATCACGTATGATACACTGAAGGCTTGATATCAAATAAACTTGTCATGTCAGCCCTCTCCTCCCCGAAGGAAGTCTCCACTTTCTATGCCAGTAAATCGATACCCTTGACCAGACTGGGAATCCGAAATCATAATCCAGTGGTCGATCAGCAGGCCCTCCAACTATCAAAGGTAACCACACATACCTCGAGTCCCTCAAGTCTGCTGGGTTCCAACGATCTGCTATAAAAATAAATGAACCTGGAAGACCTGTCAAAGGAAATACATATGTACCTTGTGCAAAAAATGTAGTCTGTCGAAACATTTTGTTCCCTCCAACGCATGGGTTTCCCATAGTTTCCCATGGTCCCATGATTGACTCTGCTGCATGGGCTAGGGCCTCATTTGGCGCCCAGCCAGTGCAACCAGAAGTGATCATGTAATAAGTCCCCTGATACTTAAATAGAGCCGGGGCTTCCCTGTGCTGTCCAATTAAAATTCTTCGCACAACATGTGTAACATCAAGATAATCTTCTGTAAGTGGTCCAATGTGAAGCTCGCTATTGTCCTCAGACGAATATATGATATATGCTACACCATCATCATCCTTGAAGATTGTCATATCCCTGCTGTCAAATCCATGGGGCTGTTTGCTGTGGAGGTAGTTGAATGGACCGGTTGGATAATCGCTAATGGCAATGCCAACAGCAGCTTTGGTGTAGTTGGCATCATCAATATGCATCCACATTACATACTTTCCTGTCTTCTCATTGTAAATCACTTTTGGCCTCTCAAGCACATTGGATTTATGGAGGTCACAGGTTTCATTTGCCTCTTCTGCTTCCAGTACGATGCCCTCATTTTTCCATGCCCAGAGGTCCTTGGAGGAATAGCAACCAACTCCTATGATATCCACCTGAACAAAAGTGCATAGGAAGACCCCAGTGAGTTACATGTGCTCGGTAACTGAAGCATAAATTACATCATAGGCAAATGGAAACATAAAACATATTATTAAAACATGAACAATATCAAAGACCTATCTTAACCCAAAAGCTCAAGTTATTAGATGTGGCTTAAAAAATGGTTTTATATTCTCTCTAACACACCATTAAGTAAAATTCCATTGGGCTTGAAACTTGGACAAACCTACCACTATCTTATGCTTAATTTTTAATTTAATTTGAGAATGAAGTCATAAGATTCGATCTCATGACCATGTGTTCATTAAAGCTTTAATACTACGTTAAACAAAACCATCTACCCAAAAACTCAAGCTATTGGATGAGGCTCTAAGAATGGTTTTATATTAACTCTCTAACAAACATAAATAAAAGTACAAGGAGATGGATAACATGACAGGTTTTATTTGTTACAAGAAATATTTGAAGTTTCTAAATCAAATTTCCTGTACATATGATAATTTAAGGGAATCTTTTAATAAAAAACAAACACTTCATGCATAAGCACTTCCATGAGAATTAGAAATTAAGACACAGCAAGTATTTTACAAGACATTTTTAAACTAGAAGCATAAATAGGACTAGCTTTCCCGGCTTTTGTTCATCTCATAACAATGTTTAAAAGTACAACAGTACTGTATGATAACCCCTGTACTATATGATGAAAAAAAAATCAAAACAACCTTTTTACAATTCAAGAATATTAATGATAAGTAGAGAATGTTGAGAGCTGAACAATATGAAAATGCTTTCTTATGGATAGAGGGAGGGGAAGACAATTAAACCATGACAAAAACAAAGCCTCAATCCTAAACTACTTGGGGTCAGTTATATGGATACTATTGCACCGTTCTGCACAATCATATTCCAACCCGCCTCAATAACAAGAAATTTTAAATCCTTCCATGTCACTTCCATCCCATTAAAAACATCTCAGTAAAATATTTATAATTGCCCATTTGAAGTTTGGTTACCTCAACAGTACATGTCCACCAGTTATCACATCTTGATTGTGGAATTGTCTTGATTTGGGAAATAGTCTTTGAAATGATTTTCACAGGCTTTAGTTTAGGATTATTAAAGGACTGTTACTCTGAGCCAAGAAATCAACATAATGCATAAGTAAATATGTCTAAGAACCAAAATGTACATATTTTCCACCTTAGTTAAGATAAGGTGGGAACAGATAATCTGAGGCATCCTACATATTATGGGTTAGAAAATTGCACAATCTTCTATCAGTGGGTTTCAGAACATTATGGATACAAGGAATGATGAAATTACGTACTGTTTGCTTTCAAGGGTTAGAATAGCTTAAAGAAGATAGTTTAAAATATGGTGACCAAATAATTCACATTTGAATCAACATGGATATTATTAACAGACACAAGCTTCAAGATGGACGTGCATTCTTGAACACGCTCATTAATATCACTGCATATTGGATGATCAAGCACTGCCACCATCTCTCTATAACAGTCTGACTACAATGCATTCCCATATAGTAATATTAACTTCAGTATTGCACTCAGACTTATAGGGGCTATTAGGCCGCATATAATTTCTTGAAGCTATACAATCACTCCAACTTGGATGATAGGAGACCAAAATCATTTTATTGGTTTAAACCTTGCCAAGCACATGAACTCTAAAACCCACAAAAGAAAAGAAAAATAAAAGCATAAGAACCAGATTCAAAAAGCCAAAATCTTTACAGAAAAATCATACTGATCTTGTACATCAAACTAATAACATATCACTACTCCTAAATAAACCATTGGCTCCAATTGAACCTAGGTCTCGAAGTGGACATCAAAGTTCAGACTAATTCAGTATGGCAACAGATTCCATGTATAACATTTGATAATGAAATCATGTGGTAAAGCAATTTCTCCCCAATTTCAAGCTTCATAAATGGAAAAAAATAAAAAATACCAGGGGCATCCCAGCACAACCAAGAATAATTCTGGCTGGGCATGTAAACCATATGCAAAAGTTCCAAAGAGAAATCAGTACTGCTACAGAAACCAAACTAAAATTTAAAAGCATGATAGTGTGAATAGCTAACTTACCCGAGCTGCTCCTTTTTTGTGAGCATGGTAGGTTGGGCCATCTTTATATTCTCCGTACCAATAATAAGTCCTTGAGCTTTCGTCATATATAATTCCCCCTCCATGAGCTTGAATTGGATTTCCCTCAGTATCCAACCAAATTCTTCCAGGATAATAGTTGAAACTGTCATTCCCAGAATCATTCATTGGATCTATAGCAGTTTTCATATCAGGAAAGAACACATGCCTAAGTTGGGAATTCTCATCAAGAAATTCATCAATCAGTGTGGTCGACCTCTTAGGCCTTCGCTTTGCAGCACGTGGGGACCTTTTTCCTTTCGGTGGAGGTATTTGGATATTCTCCTCTTCCACCTCTTCAAGTTCACGGAAAAGAGTGTGATGACTGGTATGAAATTGGACATCTCCAACTTTTCCACCATTATGGCTAACAAGGGAGTACAAGTGAAGGGACAGCAGAAATCCCACCAAGCTCCATACAACAACAGATGGTGAACATCTGCTCCCTGCATTGCAATGGAAAGTGGTTGGTTTCCTGTATTTGTTCCTCATTGTCATTTTCTCTCCTCTTTTTAACTCCATGATAATGCAGCAATTAACAAAATGCAACCTACGGATATCCAATAAACCCGGCCAAAAATAAGTCACAAAAAATCTAATCTATATTTGTTAAAGAAAACTATTGAGTTCATGCAAAGTAAAGAGCAAATCCAGACAAGATTAGAACTTTTAAAGATGGAGTTAACTGAATTGACTGAAATCAAGTGTAGATATAGTCCAAAACACTCATTTTACAATTTGTTCTTTACCTTCTAATTTCAATTACCAATAGCCAGCCTATTTACTATAAAGGGAAGACCTTCCCAGATTCACAATCATGAGGATCGTTATCCAGTTAGAACGACGCTTACAGAAATAGTAGCAAAACTAGAAGAACTTCACCCACATGGCAATTTCCCGACTGTTCAATACAGCAATCAGCACAAAACCCCATATTGCAAAAGCCAAAAAACACAGTATCCCAACAAAAAATAAATAAATAAAAGCAAAGATATAATAAAAAGGGAAAATGCAAAAAGGATCATAAAAACGTGCAGGCAAACCAAGAAATAATTAAAGACCAAAGTCAAACAACTTACCTGACAAATAACGAACCATGAGTTGAAGAGAAATTCTAGACATGGGTTTGACTATCGAGGTGGCAGCAACAAGAAACTAGATTAACAGACCAAGCAATCCATGCCCTTCTACTGTATCAGCCAATATGAATAAATCATCTAACTTCACAGAAACAAGAAAAGAGAAGCTGGGTAGTTGGCTTTTTGTTGTATTTGGATCTGAAGACGAGGTGGTTGTTGATGATATTGACGGTGACTCGAGACCAAAGATGCTATGGTAGCGCTCTCTCTCTCTCTCTCTCTCTCTCTGTCTGTTTACAGCAGTGTTTGTTGGGAGATTTTGATTTCTTAATACGATTTATCTGGAAGATGATGTGTTGCTAGACTGCTGTAATAGTAATAAATGAATCTAACGATGAGTCCGCGTCCTTTGACTTTAATCGTGATCTTTCTCAAAATCTATCCTTTTATTTTTATTTCAAATTAATTTATAAACTAAGAGAGAGAAGCGTTTGCATTATAAATATATTTAAAAAATTATAAATTCTTCTGTGATTGGAAAATAAAAAATATTATTTATATTTAATAAAATAAATTAAAAAAATATATGAATTGATAAACTAAAAAAACTATTAATGTTAGTTAAATATTTAAGTGAAAAGCTAATCTTTTTCTAATAAAAGCAAAAGATATATTAAAATACAAATATTTTACACTTATTTTTATTTTATTTTTTTAATTTTATTTTAGAAATTAATTCTACTTGTTAATAATAAATTATTTTTGTTTTTATAAATGCATCATATAATACAACTTAATTAAGAGAAAAATATAAACAAATTATAATAACTTCAAAGCCTTATGAAATTAATAAATATTTAAATATATTAATTATTATCTAAGTAGAAAAAATCAATAAAAAATGCTAGCCCCGTGCCTAGCCAATAATCAAAAAACTGAGGCATGCCTAGTAAGGTTTTGTTTTTTAAGGACTTGCTCCAAATATTTTTTAAATAAATGATAAGTTATAAGTTATTTGCTTTGGCAAATGACATATTATTAGATAACTTTTCAATCATTAAAAGCCAGGGCCTTATAGCCATGGTTACACCACTCGTCCAACAATTCTAGCCAAACTATTACAACACCATCAACAGTAGTTGCAAAGAAAGGAAGAAAAGAAGAAGATGAGAAGGTGCAAGATAACAAAAAAGAAGCAAGAACTTTCTTAGCCTAATCTCCCTTCTAGAATGGCAATGATCTTCATCATCGTGTAAAAGCAGAGAGAAAAGGGGGCACACCAGATCAAGTAGTCCATATGTCTCCTCCCTTCATCGGAGCATTGATTAACGTGCCACAATCTCGGTCACATACCTAGCATGTGAAACCCACGTATTATCATTGTTTTAATCTTTTTTCCAGCAGTTTCTACCTAACTCTAGCATTTTGTAAAGGTCGTTTTCGAACCCTAACATATTTTAATGTTTGTCCTAAATAATGTTTAACATGTTCTATTGGTTTTTATATGAATTGTGATGAAATATTTGAACTATTAGGTCCATACCATAGTGAATCTTGGGGTGTGAAGCCATCAAGATTTAAGTTTATAAGGTGGAATCAATACATTGTGATAGAATTGGGATTGATTTTAGTTTATCTTAGATGTAATTGTTTGGCTTTAATGTTGAAATTTTTATACATAGATATAGGTGTTGAAGTGTGTCTCTTTGTTGTGAAATTTATGCCAAAAAACAAGTGATACAATTATTTTGAGAAAGTAAACCCCGACTCTAAATTTGTGAATTAATGTTAAATAGAAAAATTATCAATAAAAATATTAAATTAAGAGGGAAAATTATTGTGATTTGAGAGGAAAATTTCCTTGAAATTAATTTAAATCTCACATGAAATAAAATAATAAATTGGTACACTAAATGTCAACCTAGTGACAAATCATGCAAATTTCACGATCAGATAAACTAATTATTTAAAAGAATATTTTTATAAATTAGAGTGAAAATAGTTAGACGACGACGACAACAACAATAATAGAATGGAACTCTAATTAAACAATGTATAATTTTACACATGAATAACATTGACTGATAGTACAACCCCCGTGTGAAAATTATGTGAGAGATTTTTTTAGAATAGAAGTTGTTTAGTCAGATTTTATGTTATAAATACGTGTATGGAAGGATGTGGACTAGAGGTTTGAATACTTTGGTAATGGGAAAATATTATTAAGTCAATGAAAGGCTTAGAATTATTAAATTTAATGGCCTTGTTAATTTGGGCACTTGTTAGTATGATATAAAAATATTTTGGAAAAGGTGTGAGTAAATGTAAGAGAATTATATGTGTTGTAATGTGAATGTGAATAGATTATTGAAATGTTTTAAGATTAGTGGATGAAAATAAAATTTTAACTTGATGTGTGTGATATGATGGATATATGAAAGGTGTTGAATGAGGCTCAAAGCCATAGAAAATGAAAAGTTTATAAAGGTGTAGGAAATAAGAAAATAAGTAAATTGAAACATAAAAGCAAGACAAGAACAATTGGATTTATAATTGGTACAATGATGGTCATATAAGAAAAAGAAAAGGATGTTATAGTTTTATATGAATATTAAATTGGATTGTGCGTGTGTGCACGTATGTGTGAGGATACTTGTTATGATATGATGTGTTGGTTATGTGCTAAGAAAGTTTAAAAATTATTAGTGTTATTTTATATAGATTAAATGGTTAGTTGTGAATGTTGAAAAGTTTGAAATGGATCGATATATTTGAGGATTAATATAAAAGCAGGAAAATGATAATTAAATTAGAATTTGAATTTAAATAAATGTTATGTATGTTGTGTTATGTGTTAAAAAGAGTAAGTATAAATTTTTGAAAACTTAGGTGAGTAAATGATTACCAAATAGAACTGTGAGTTAAACTATATTGAGATAAAGAAAAAATGTTCAAGTTTTATATGAATTGGCTAATTATACTTGGGTGTTGTATTTATATTTTCTTGAATAAAAGCTCTTTAAATTAATCTCTCGTTTTCTTTTAGCAATCAACAATAATAATCTATCTCTTTCCATTGGCCAAAAAGCTATACAAGAATTATTATTGACCATATTGGTGGGATTTGATGTATGATCTGTTACCGAATAAAACAGTGAAAATTATGTGTAATTTGTGTTAGACTGCCACACAGAAATTAATGTTGATATATGTGTGTGTGTGATGAGAACTCTAACACAATTGACGTGTGAGATAGCCGACAGGTGAACAAATATTGTGTGGAAACTAGTTACCTTGATTAATGAAAAATTGAAGATATCAGATAGTTTGGTAATAGAACAATGCCTAGTTTGGACTAAAAAGAGCATTGATATGTCCTTTAAGATGTGCTAATTGTATTGAAGTTAAGAGTAAAATTAAAAAAAAAAACCATCAAATAATTGATGTGGTAAATATATAGAAGATATAATAGTAAATAGTCATTTGTGTATAAAATTGATTGTATTTGGTATTAAAGCAATTAGGTACCTCGTAACATTGTACCGAGATTAAATGCCTTGGGAAGGAGGCCACTCAAGCAGCTTCTTTGGAGAGGAAGATGAACAGTTAACCCAAAAAGATGTCATTTTGGTTTAAGTTCATTTTAATCATTTGATTTATGATTTCTCTCAATTACACCCTTGATTGGCTTCAAACTTTTAATTTTGTTCAATTTTGCCCCTGACAAACTTCAATTTTAGCCCCGGATTTCAATGTCTTTTTCAAAATAGTCTTTTGTCTCGGATTTCTTCAATTTAGCCCTTAATTAATCACGAAACTTTCAAATGTCTTCAATTTCACCCTGATTTCAGCCAATTAGATCCCAAAGTTTGACGCCATTTTCAAAATGATCCTTAGCTGTGAATTTCTTATTTAACCCTTAATTGACCTCAAAACTTTTATTTTCTTACAATTTTACCTCCAATTTAAACCAATTGACTTGGTAAACTTAAATGTGATCTCCTAAAATTTCATTCTTCTCAATTAAGCCCAAATTGAACTCACAAACTTAATGTTTCACCAATTAAGCCCCTAATAAAATTAATTTGACTCATTTAAAGTATAATTAAGTCCTTGCACTAAATTAAATCCTTCAATTGGACCCAAATTAATTCTTAAACATAATAAAACTTTAATTTGGCTCATGATTAAATCAAATTGGCCTATTAAAAATCTAATTATATCTGTAGGCTTAATTTTTATACAATTCATCCAATAATAATTTATTTTAACCTTAAATCTACATTGTCTCTTTAGTTTTGAGTAAAATAGGGTATAATTAAGCTCCTGATTCCATCTAGAATTACAGCTTGATTTTTTTCATGTGAAATCCTCCCAGCTTGCTTTAGCCAAAATGTTAGTCTTTATTTTATTTTTTTATTTTTTTTATTTTTTTTATTTTTTTTATTTTGGAAAGAAAAAGGTGAATTTGAAAAATAACTCAGAAATAGATTATGACATGGGTTATGTGACATTTGCAGGGGAGAAGGATGTTGAGCTTGCAAGGCACTAGCTAAGAAAGGTGGAGAGAGTAATGATTCAGGTACCGGTGATGAAAGAGTCACGAGTCAATTGTGTGACTTAGCTTTTAGCAAGTAGTGTCAACTTTTGGTGGGAAATAGTTTCAGAGAAAAGAAGGGAACTTTACTCCAGCTGAGAGTGCAAGGGGATCTACACAAATGAGTACTAGAGGATCTGTCAGTGGTTAGGCCCATACAGGGGCTAATGTTGCAGTAGGGTCTACAGAGTAGAGGCGATCCACATATTCGTAATGTACGAGATGTAATTTGAGGCACCTTGGAGATTGTTCAGCTACCCTAGAGAGATGTTATATTTTTTGAGGTGAGAGACATCGATGGAAGGACTGTCAATATTTGAGCAGGGGTTCTTATTACTATAGGGAGATAGGCTACATAAAGAGGGAGTGTCCTCGTTGCCCTATAGAAGGTACTCAGGGACAACGAGTTGTTACATAGAGCCACTAGTAATCCATTACAGTAGATAGACCCATGAGGCCCATTTAGTCTAGAACGAATGCTAACCGAGGATAACCTAAATCTTAAAAAGAAAGGACTCAAGGTAGGTGAAGAGTATACCATATAACACGGGAGGATCTGAGAGTTGTACTTGATGTGGTTGCAGGTACATTATTTTACCTCACTAGTACATGTTTTGATTGATCTAGGATCTAATCATTCATTTATGTCATATATGATTACAGACAAATCGCATATAGTGCCTTTTAAGTTGAGTATATGAGTAACGGTTAGTACACCCCTAGGAGAAAACATAGATATTAATGATGTTTATAGAAGGGTAAAATTATATATTGGGGGTTGTGAATCAATGGTATATGAAATAAGTAGTGAGAAATGAAGTCATTTAAACTCACTATAACGGCAAGACTAATGGGTGAAATTTGAATCGACAATAACGACAGAACTGTTATGTAAAGTGTTAGTTGGTCAAAGTGGCGCAGAGTTATTATGTTTTGAAGCATAAATTTTGAGTATTTTAAAAGAAATGGTGAATAAAAATGTATGCCTACAAGAAGGGAAAGATGCTATGATAAAATGTATGCATTAATGATGGGACTAATACATGAAAATAAATCAGCCATGATGTGAGAGGCCAAAGAATGTCTTACAATACAAGTTATACGTCATAAAACGAGTAAATGATTATGGATTATATAAATCATGATCTATAATCACCATAAAGAATCGAAAAGTATATAGTTGATGTACAATACATGCTATAAGTATTGAGATAATTTGAGGAATATACGTTTGATGTAAAGTACGAGTCTGAATTATTGAAATAGACTACTAATCATGAATGATGTAAATTTCAAGGTACATTGAAATAGATATATGAATGTAAAATCATAGAGTTACCTCATGGGGAGTTAGCCGCACCCACAAATGATATAAATACTACCGTTGCTTTAGCTTTACTTACGTCAATAGCATATTTTTATGCGGGCCTTAGCAAAAAAGGATTAGGTTATTTCGGTAAATACATACAACCAACTCCAATCCTTTTACCC
>Ga0325405_1000634_pt1 | contig 34548 bp, 20 predicted proteins | sample PopdelMetagenome_21_FD_205663 | JGI IMG/M metagenome (GOLD analysis project Ga0325405, IMG submission 205663) | Populus deltoides microbial communities from Bellville, Georgia, United States - Xylem-Control-R2 | ecosystem: Host-associated > Plants > Phyllosphere > Stem > Wood/Secondary xylem... | reverse complement strand
TTAAATTACTAAAAAGCCCCCCATAACCCTGGAAATAACAAATATACTAATGTGAAAGTACCAAAACACCCTTGAATGCATAAAAGCTATTTTGTTTTATATAAGGGCAAAGAAGTATTTGACTTATTTTAAAGTTTGTGCAAAGTAAAAAAAAACCCTTGGTCAACGGGTTTAAATTTCATTGATCTTGGGGGTATAAGAGTATTTTTACTGTACAAAATAATTTGCAAAGACAATAATACTCATGTTCAATCTTTTAATGACCAATGGGTCAACGTAAAAAGACTTAAATACCCCCATATCCCAACCTTCTAACTTTTCCACCGAGGGGCACAAAGATAAATTCACTGTAGCAATCCACAATAAATTTAGTCTATTGCTATAGTGAATTCACCACGTATTTTAGAGTTTTGGTTAATGGTATTCATAAAAGAAAATTCATATTATTTTTAACTTAATCTTGTTCTTTAATTGTTAAATGATTGGTTGATAGCGTTGATGGAAAAAACTTTTTCTTTCTATTATAATTGTTTCTTTAATAAGTTTCTTTTTTTATATTCCTTTTTTCTTAATTTGTTTTCTATTTTTATAATTTTTAGATAAAATTGAGATATTAAAAAAATTTAGGAATTAAATTGAAATTTAAAATATTTTATGTTACTTTTACGGATAAATTTTGATGAAAATAGATGATGGGAGGAAATTGAGACTACAATGAAAGTTAAAGGAGTTTATTGATACAAAATGTTTGTAGTGAAATTGAGACACTCCATCCATGAACTGAGAATGAAAATTAAAATTTATCTGTTTTTACATATAGAGAGAGAAAAATTAAACTTTTATGTTCTTTAAAACACTAACGTATTTAACCTTAACTTTTAAACATTATATTTATAAAGAGACTATAGGATAAATATAAATCTAAACTATCATATTCTATTCGAGAATAATATAAACCATATCTTAAAATCTTATCTAACAATTTAAATTTTTGGATTATAATGGTTATTTGAATAATATCAAAGCTATGATGACCAAACGGTCATGATTTCAAATCTCACAATTATATTCTAATTAATAAAATAAAGCACAAAGTAGTGTGAGTTTGTGCAAGTTTTAAGTTAAAAGGGCTTTCATTTAAGAAAAAGTATTAAAAAATAATATAAATCATATATTGAAACCTTACATAACATCTTAAGCTTTATAATAAAGATTCTAATTAAAAAATAATTCTAAAAACAAATCATTTTTATCTAAAAATCTTTTCTTGTATCAACGCGTATATATAACATTAGAGAGTTAATGAATTAGTAAATAACTAAATCATTAGCATGCACTATGTTGTGGGTTGGATTAATATATGTTATAATATAAAAAAATATAGGCTTTGCTAATGTTTTTTCTAGTAGAAAAAAATTCTGAACCATATAAAGATTAACTTTATATGACCAGGTTGACTTGACGAGTCTACAGATAACCCGAAGAACTGTAAAAATATAGTCTAATTCAAAATAAATATTTAAGGTGAGATTTCTTTTTATAAAAATTGAGACTTTTTCAACAAGTCTCTCTCTTTCCTCAAGACCCAGGGATTTAAACACAAGAAAAATAAAGTTTTAGAACCAAAGTGTCAAAATTAAAAACATAGGAATCAAATGAGGAATCTTCAAAACCTCAAGAGCTAAAATGTACTTTTCCTGAATAGAGAAAATACCAGAACAGTCCACATTGAAACAGCGTGGAAAGCCACAGTAACGGCAAGTGGCGAACCCCGTAATTGTAATTGTAATCGGTGGTGATAATGGCAATGAAGTAAATACAGCAAAAACCAAAGGGCAAATGGGAAAGAAGAAGGAATGTGAAAAAAAAATATATATCCTTATCAATTCAGCAGAGATATCTCATCTCATCACTATCTGAAAGGCTGTTATCCTCTGACCACCACCCAAAATCAAAGTCAAAAATCCCAACACCAACACTAAAACTCAACTTTCTCTCTCTCCCTCCCTCTCTCTCTCTCTCTTACATATAACATAACATAACCTCACTTATAAAGCACTCCTGTTCCAGCAATCTCTCTCTCTCTCTCTCTCTCTCTCCCCTTCTTTTTTTTTCCTTTGCCAAAACAAACAAAAATGTCCAATCTCCATCTCCATTCCTGTACACTCTCACAGTTTCAAGATCCAACTTGTGTATAGATAGAGGCTGAGAGAAAGAGAGGCCAGGCTTGTTTTTGTTTGAGGAAGTCCTTGATAAGTTTAAGATCTGAGAAAGAAATGGGAAGCAAATGGAGAAAGGCAAAATCAGCTCTTGGCCTGAACATGTGTCTTTATGTCCCTCCGACTGATGTTGAACAACGTGATTCTTCCTCCTCACCTTCTCCTGCTAGACTATTCTCCCGCTCCTCTCACGGGTCCACTACTCCTACCCCTTCTTCTTCCGGCCTCCGCTTGTCCACATCCCCCGATAGCAACAATAAGGTAAGAATGATATGTTGTTTCTTGTACTATTTTTCCTTTTTTTAAATAAATAATATTATTCCCATCAAGGGTTAATGGGGTTTGTTTTTGCTTGCCTTGCCCTGCAAATCTTTAATAATATTGGATTTATTGTTTTGTTTAGTGTTAAAGGCATGTAGTATGATTTGAGATAATTTTATTGGTGCTGCTGTTAAACGTTAAGCGTCCGGTCTATTCGCAACCTAGCTTTTGTTTTTAGCAGACACTAGTCTAATCCGGTTTCAGGGTGGCTTGTCAAGGTGTGGGGTATATATACAAATGGTGGGTGCATGTGGGTAGTTGTGATATGTACAATACACTGAATACTTGTGAAGAAGGGAGCATGTTGTTATTGTCATGTTGTTTTCAACTCTTTCTATGAGCTTGAGGCCCCTTTTGTGGGGTGATTAAGTTTTAAAGTGGAGAAGTCCCTTTAAAGGACCATTTTTCGCTTTGGCTTATTAGAAAAGTATTACTGTTCTAGCGTCCCATTACCAATACCACCACTCTTGTTTGTTTTGCTACTGTTTCTCCTTTCCCTTGATGGGGAAAAAGTGCTTTGTCTGGTCAGCACTGCTTTACCTTGATCGCACACAATATTATGTTTTCTCTCTCTCTGCTTTTGATGGTGAGTTAGAGAGGATAAAAAAAATTAAAGAAGCCTGTGGACCGTTGATTGGGAGCTATCCAGCAGCAATCTTCAGAGAAGTAAAAGTATTGGGGAATCAAAGAACTGACAAATAAAAATAAAAAAAGGAATGAAATTTGGAGCAAACCCATTTTACTTCTATCCTTTTGATGAGCTCTGCACTAATATTATTTTTTTAAAATTTGCGTTTTAGGGTTGTTTTCTTGAAAGCTCCTCCATCATTAGTTTGCTCAAGAGTGGCTTGATTATTATTTTTTTTACTTTTGAAAAGTCATCTACTATTGATTATTCATAATTTGGCATTATGTCATTTGCAAGGCTTTGACTGCCTAACATTGACTTCTTTTTTGGTTGGTTAGCTGATTCACCGGGACACAACTCTGCAGCTTTGTAAATAATAATAAGAATAACAACAACAACAACAACAACAATAATGTCATTCTGGCTTAAGCATCCCTCAGTGGCTCAGGACTTCTGATGTCAAACCTAAGTATAACAGGAACATGCATTGGAATGCTCTTTAGTCTAGAAATACGTGTCAAAATCATTTAGACATCTACCACTTGATTATTAGTAAATGTGCCATTCAGTGGTTAGTAAAATTTCTCTCCTTCTCTTGAACATGATATCTATAGCTGTGATTGTTTAAACTTTTATTTGTCTGCAATCATATATGTTTGTCTATGGGATCTTTTCTCCTCACAAGACCGTCCTTCTGTACTGCAGAGGACCTGTGCAATATGCCTGACTGCCATGAAAACGGGACAGGGCCAAGCCATTTTTATGGCAGAATGCTCCCACTCCTTCCACTTCCATTGCATTGCCTCTAATGTAAAGCATGGGAACCAGATTTGTCCAGTTTGCCGAGCAAAGTGGAAAGAAATCCCCTTTCAAAGATCTGTTTCTGATGTTACTTGCGGAAAGCCAAGAATGAGCGCACTAGGTTGGCCGCAAGATGATGCTTGGATGACTGTTCTAAGACGGCTTCCTCCAGCTCGAGCAGATGCAAACAGGCATATTTCATCACATTATCAAGCCAATGAACCAGCTATCTTTGATGATGATGAAGACTTGGATCCTCAACACGAGACTGCCGAGGGAAACACATCCACTAAAGATGCTGGTGATGTTAATTCTGTGAGAACTGTAGAGGTTTTCACATATACAGAGGTTTCAGCAGTTCCAAAATCAGTCTCTTATGATAATTTCACCATACTAATCCATCTCAAGGCCCCTCTTACAAGTGGAAGACAGAATAGGAACTGGAATCATGCTGAATCACCACAATCATCTCAAGATTCTCGTGCTCCGGTTGATCTCGTTACCGTGCTTGATGTTAGTGGCAGCATGTCTGGTACAAAGCTTGCTTTGCTAAAACGAGCTATGGGGTTTGTGATCCAGAATCTGGGTCCATCTGACCGACTGTCTGTTATTGCCTTCTCATCCACAGCCCGACGCCACTTTCCTCTTCGTCGCATGACAGAGACCGGAAAGCTCGAGGCCTTACAGGCTGTTAATTCTCTGGTTTCTAGTGGTGGGACAAACATTGCTGAAGGTCTAAGGAAAGGTTTCAAGGTGATGGTTGATCGCAAATGGAAGAATCCAGTTTGTAGCATCATACTATTATCTGATGGGCAAGATACATATACTATCTCTGGTACTAGCATGACCCGTCCTCAAGCAGATTACAAATCTCTTCTCCCGACATCAATTCACCGGAATGGTAGCGCGGGGTTCCATATTCCTGTGCATGCATTTGGGTTTGGTTCAGACCATGATGCTGCATCAATGCATTCAATTTCTGAGATTTCAGGTGGCACATTTTCATTCATAGAAGCTGAGGGTGTGATTCAGGATGCATTTGCACAGTGCATAGGAGGGCTATTGAGTGTAGTGGTGCAAGAGCTACAGGTCAAAGTTGAGTCTCTTCATCCAAGATTGGAAATTGGTTCAATTCAAGCGGGTAGTTACAAAAGCAGCATCATGGCCAATGCAATTATGGGCTTTGTTGATGTTGGAGACTTGTACGCCGAAGAAGAAAGGGATTTCTTGGTAACAGTCAATATTCCAGTTGATGGTACCAGTGATGAGATGTCATTGCTAAAGGTCAGTTGTACTTACAGAGATCCTATGACAAAAGTTATGATGACTCTTGAGGAAGCTAGCCTAGTAAAGATCCAAAGGCCTGAAATAACCGGAACACAAGTGGTGTCAATGGAAGTAGATAGGCAACGAAACAGACTCCGTGCAGCGGAGGCAATGGCTGAGGCTAGAGCTGCAGCTGAAAACGGTGATCTAGTTCGTGCGGTCTCTGTCCTGGAGAGCTGTGGCAAAGCATTGTCAGAAACTGCATCTACTCGGGCAGGTGACAGGCTGTGTATTGCACTGTGCGCGGAGTTGAAGGAGATGCAAGAACGGATGGCAAGCCGGCAGGTATATGAAACATCTGGAAGGGCTTACATTCTTTCAGGTTTGAGCTCACACTCATGGCAAAGAGCAACTGCGCGAGGTGATTCCACTGACAGTACAAACCTCATGCAAGCTTACCAGACGCCATCAATGGCGGACATGGTAACCCAGTCTCAGACCATGGTATTCGGTACCCCATCTTCTCAACGGAAACTTAGGCAAACTATGTCATTTCCAGCTGCCAGACCACGGCCAAGGTAGTTTTTGGTGGTGTCCAGAAATTCTCCTCACGTATAATTCCATATCCATGAACCTTTTTTGTTCATTTAAAATTTTGTTTTTCCTCTTCATGTCAGTTTGTGTCAAAGTTAGATTGGAAAGGAAAGGGGGGGTTTGGTATTTTGACAATTGTGGGTGTATTTTCTTGTCTTGCTATGTAAATGAATAAGAAAAAATGGGGGGGTGGGATAGCTGAGATGAGTCTGAGAGATAAAACAGTGAAAAGAAAGGTGGTGGGGGTCAAGGTTCTTACACATTCGCATCATGGATGATGATGTACATAAGGAGATTTGATGTTTTCTTTTCCGTTTTCTTCCTGTGAGGTGGTATAGCCCGCCCTGTAAACTGTGGGGATACTCGGGGGGTGAATTCTTCTCTTAAATATATGATATGATTTATATATATTGCCCTCGATTCTTTTCATGACTTTGCTGCCATTATCGGATTAACAAAATAGAAATCAAATTAAATCTTAGACATGCTTGGACACAGATGGGATTGCCCTTTGAGATTTCCGTCCTCAGATCGAAATATTTAATTTTTTTATTTTTTTATGCGTGGTCAATTGTCCCAAATTCTTGTCAGATTGTGCAAGCGTCACAACTTTTGATTGTAGACCAGCATTCAATAATTTTTTATTTTTTTTTAACATTTCATTCAAAGGAGCTTAGCATATTAATGGACTCGGTCCAGTTATTCACTGCCTGGGTTAGAACATAACTTTTTATAATCTTCTGCTAGAACAGCAGGAGGTGGAAAGAAATTATTTCGTGCCGTGATTTGCAACAGAGTTGACCATGTAATTATTATTATTATTAAAAGGAATACAAATGATATATGCTTACTCCCATGGGAGGCCTTTGTCTATATAAAGTTTGGGATAAATTTAATATTTTGCACAGTAAATTAATTATGTTGTGGTCAGACGGTGGGTATAATTTGGGGGATGCCATGTTTAAGTTCAACCCCCCACTCATTAATTAGCCCTGTTTGTTTAAAAAATTTAATTTTTTTTATTTTTTTCTTCAAATTAATATTTTTTTGGTGTTTTAAGATTATTTTGATGTGCTGATATTAAAAATAAAAAAATATTATTTTAATGTATTTTCAAGTGAAAAACACTTTGAAAAACAACCGCAACCACCAAACCACCAAACACGCTTGAACTAGATTGGAAATTGGGGGATGCCAAGGTGGATATAATTTGTGACAAGCCCTTTGGGTCATTTGTTTTTTGTTTTTTATTTTTGTCTTTTTTGTTTTATAATTTTATTATTTAATACAATTTTTATTTTATTTTTGGGTTTTTAGGTGATTTTTTTCTCTAATTCCATCTTTTAATATGAAGTTTTTTTTGTTTTCTTTGGATTTTTTTAATTTAATTTTATCTTTTAATATTTGATTAATTTGTTTTTCTTACGTAGTAAACAAGGTTATATCGGGACAATTCTCATCCAATTTAATTTAAAACCTGAACTAAGTAAATAGTAAGGGCGAAATTTTTCAGCTTAGAACCGTAGTATTGAGTTTCATTATAATACCAAAAAGTTTCCAACAATTTAGATATTATTTTTTTATATTTTTTTTTATCCAAGCCGCAACAAAAATATGGTTAATAAACTTGTTAACATCCAAGTAACTTATATTTTGAATTAATTTTTTTTCATGATTATTCTTAGGATTTTTAAGTGTTGTTACAAGATATTGTAACATGGAAAGGGTATCTAACTGGAAAAAAAAATATAAGAGAGTATAAAAAAAGTAAATGTTTTGTTAGTTATTTATTATCATGAAGGGAAAAAATTATAGATTTCTAAGAATTATAGAGATAAAATGGGGAATTTTTATATACAATAGTATAAGTGGGATGCTAGTTAATCTATGAAGTAAAAAGAAATATAGTTTACTCTAAAATTATATTTTAGATTCCAGGTTTGTTGTATTTCAATGGCAATTCTATGAGAAAATTAGGGGTGATTATAGAATCAGACAATTAAAAAAAATCTATATCATTTGGGTTAGGGTCAAATAATCCAGCACAGTCATACTGTTTAGGTATGACCTGAATAGCATGCCACATCTAGGTTGTTCGGTTCAGTATAGCCTGCCACCTTTATACCTAAATGGGCTGCTCATTTTTGACCTTTCAGGTCATATAACCAACGGGCTGCTGCCATATTTTTTTGGGCTTCGACATAATACCTTTACTAAGCACACACCACCCACTAACAGACACCAAATCTTCTATGCAAAGTATAAACTTTTCATTTCTCTTCAATGGTCATTTCCTACCCACATGTCACCTCAAAGGGCATCTACCAACCATTTACCTCTCAACTAATAGTACAACCAATGTTAAGCACCAATATTTTTACTAATGGTATGACAAGACATAACAATCAACAACTTAACTTTTCAGGTGCTCTTCATCATTACTCCACTCTCCAATAGGTAAGATGATGTGATCAAAATCTATAAATGTGATCAAAATCTATAAATATCTTAGATCACTAGGTAATTTAACATGAGCAATAACACAACATAAAATCAAATTATCACAACAAGAACCCAAATATAAAGCAGAGCATACCATGCAAGGCTATTGAGCCATATTGCTACTCCTACGTTCTTTTGTTCTCTTTTGAATTTATAAGTTCATTATAGTTTTCTAAGTTGTCATTGACAGAAACATGATTTTAGAAAGATGAGTGTATAACACTCAATGATAAAGTGAATAATAATACCCTATATAATAAAGAGAATGTTCATTCTTAAGAGCTTTCGTGGTTACTAATTTCATTTTCGCTTATAGATCTTTTTAGACACGGAATATGCGAGTGAGATATGGAGGAAAGTTAATAACAATAAGTCATCTTAAAAGGCACATACTAAACACTTATCTTTCCACCAATGACATCACCAAACATCAGAACCAATGGTGTGTTAGTGTATATATCATATAACCAATTAATTGGTTATTCATGGCATTGATTTTGTTCATATATATATATATATAAATGCTTATTGAACTTTAATATTCATCAAATATTTGATTAATGAATTTAGAGTAAAGATAAAGTTTTAGGGACAAAAATATTTTGCAAATAACATTATAAAGTTGTTATAATTATGAGATTTATATTGCATCAAAGCATTGTTCCTAAATGTTCATGGTCAATACATATTATTTTTTTTTCCTTTTATGAAAGAAAGCAATTGTTCTCATAAACTAAGATATAAGAAATACCTAGAATTAATATGTAGGTACTTGTCATATGACATATACAGTGAACTAACTTGCATGAGAATTTCATATGGAGATACCACTCATGTTTATGGAAAGGCTCACGTGACAGTTATGTAAGTGATTTTTAGACCTGAAATCACTAAGTTATTTTATATAAAGAGTGTTATATTTTGATCCTGCTACATGTTGTCCTAATTAAGGGTAACAAATGAGCAAATATTGGTTATAACATTAACTATATGAAGGTATTTAAGTAATAAAGAGAGTATTCATCACCCTAGGTGAATTAGTAAAAATTTTTCGTTTGTTATCAAATAGTATTTATTGTAAATCCTCATGTAATGTGGAATGAAATTTGAAATAAGTTTCAAATCTTATTCAAAGAATTAATGATTATGGTATTGAGAACACACATGATTTGACAGAGTAAACACACTCCATGTTATAATGTCTTAATTAGAACATTATTGATGAAGAGATAATAATTACACTGAGAAACTAGTCACTGAAAGTTAAGTCAAACTATTTATAAATTTTCTAATAGTTGAGGGATTATGATAGGTTGCTAGACATTATACTACATTAAAAGATAAAATCAAGAAAAAACTATTAAAGGATAAAAAAAGCATATTCGGCCAGTAAGTGAACTATCAAACCTATGAACCAAGTAACCTACATTAGCACGTCAAACTTGTGAATTGAGTTATTGACTCTAGTGAGATTATAATTTGTGTTTTGAAAAATTATTTTTTATTTAATTAAATGATAACAAAAATAGACGATTGCAAAACCAAACACCAATCTAATAATACTAAGATGCTGAAAATAGTAACGAAAAAAATAAGAAAAAGTTAAACTTCTTAGACCTTTTCTATGAAACTATTTTTTTTAGAATATGAGAAAAAAAAAGGAAAAAAAAGAGAGAGTCAAGTTCAGTAAAAAAAAAAAAAGAGAGAAAAAAAACCCCTACAAACCCATTTTATGTTCACAATTTTTTTCTTAAAGAAAAAAATTAAAAAAACTAAGAAACAAATATAAATCAAGGTATTTAATATTATAATATGGGTAATTTATCTTATTGTATTTAATGAATTTATTTATTCAAATCAAATTAAAATAAAAATCAACAAATACATAAGATTTATTGGATAAAATAAAAGGAAAAAAACTACTATACAAGGTTGCATATATTAAAAATATCATAATAAATAAATATTTTTTTTTTAAAAAAATAAATTTAATATATATATATATATATATAATATTAAGAAAACTATAAATGAATAATACGAATCTCTTAAAAAAATTAAACAAATCCAATATTATTAAAAACTAATAACTATTTAAAAAAGGATAAATAAGCAAAACAATCATGGAGAAGTGAAATACAAATTTAAAAAACATATAAAATGTTCAAAAAAAAAAGAAAAGGAAAAAGCAAAAATTAAGGCCATGCTTAATGCCTGACCTATGACTAAAGGGTCTAGTTTTCAAATCCTTTTTTTGTAAGATAATGGGGATAGACGATATATCATCTGTAACTTAATTTGAAAAAAAAGATGACGCATCGTTTAACATACATAGATTACGATCACTGTGGTGGCTGTAAAATCGGGATGCCTGGTTTTTGCCCTCTAAAAATCAATTTTCAATTAATTTTTAACCTCAAACACCTAGAAAACACTTTTATAATCTTGTTCAACCCATCCTTAACCTCCAAAAAATGCAAAAAACTTGTCCAGAACCAAGAATCAACCTGGAACCCAATTTCTTCCTTAACTCATATATGTTTTTTTAGGTATTTTTAAGGTATCAAAACATGTAATTCAAATACTCTCCTCATTATATAGAACCATATATGAAACAAAAATTTAATATTTTGGTGGCTAAAATCATTGGAATGAAATTTTTTTTCTCTAAGCCGGATTCTAGTGATTGCCTCTTTCTCCTCTCACCCAATAAGAACTGAAAAATGATGAAATTGAATTTTAGTATCGGAATGAATATTTGGAAAACGCAAAGGACCAGTGACCTTAAAGCAAAAAATTATGGGGGACAAAAATTGTACTTCACAAACAAATTCGAACGCACCACCAATATCACTTGTGAATTGCACTTTAGTTACCCGTCTTGCAATTCAACCCTCACCTCTAAAAAAATATGCAATTAAACTCTAATTTAGGCTCAATTGTGCAAAAGAAATATTAGAGAACCAAATTAAAAATTGTCAAAAGTTTCAATCTTATAATCTACTGTAAAACGTGAGAGTGAATGGTAATGTGAGCCACTAAAAAGTAAAAACACCTTAGTATTTAGCTTTATAGATAATAATAATTACAAAAATAATATAATGACACGTATTAATTTTGAAGTGTTATTTTGTATGTTTAATTATTCTAACTACTAGGACTACCACATCTACGGGTTCAAGCGTGTATTATCAAGGTTTTTGTAAGATGGGATGATTTGTTTTTATCCTTAATTAAAAATAAAATCATTAATTAATATCATACTTATAAGCTTTGTTTTAACTCATGACTTTATTCAAGAACACAGTTTGAACTGATTAACTTCTAGATCGATATGAGTTTATCGAGTTTTTTTTTATGAAATTATATTGTTTTAAGTAAAAAAAAATTAAAAAATTTATTGATAATATCATGAGTTGAAAATAAATTGTACAAGATTAACTTTCTAAATGATTGGACTCGAAATTAATAGGTCTATCTATAGAAGGCTATGCCGGACTGGGTTTGATAATAATTGTAAGCGTGTATCTATCTTATTCCGGAGCCCAAATCCCTCGCGAGGAACCCATGTGTTTATGTTTTCATGGGATTTGGCATCGTAGAGCATCACCGTTGTTTGTAAAATGGATTTATCTAGTTCACGAAATGAAAGAAAAAAAGGAAGTTTCCAATATAAAGCTAGTCGATTAAAAATGGTTGAAGAGTCACTTTCATGTTTGAAATTCAGTTGCTTTCAAAGAGGTTGATGGGTTTGTTTCTTTTATACTACTGCTATATTTCAAATCTTCATTCATCAGTATTTTTACCAGTACTATTAATAATTATCAGTCTCTTTCCTGATGTATTTATCACTATCCATCTGGCTGTCAAATCTCTGTTTCTCATTTCTCTTTTGGACATGTTACTTCACTTGCTGCTCTTAAATTGTGATTGGTTTGTTTACCGATCAAGTAAATTTAGAATTACTATGGAAATGGTTTAATTTGGAATGGAGCAGGTTTTACTCCTGATGGGATTTCTGCCGACCAAATGCATGTAGCTAGCTAGGCTAGGTGGGTCGTTTATAAACATTAGTTGGCTGAGGGAGGCATCTCTGGGTTGCCTCAGCTCTGAAAGAGGGTCATGTCCTCACTAAGTGCTTGTGCTATGTATTTGATGTAAACTAACTGCACCAGGGCTCCCCTTTTAATGAATGGTCTACCTGCCGTCATTTCTATGGACACTTTTGCATTTAAGGGCAATCTATTCTTGCGTTTCACCATCTTGCTAGATGTTACTCTTAAAACTGTACATGACCGACTAATAATTTCCGTGGAGCATTTATCATTAAATTGTGTCGTTAGTGCCATAATTAAGTGCAACAATCTAGCATAGTGTTTCTATTTCTTGCTTCAATAATTTGCCTAGTGTGTTGAAAATCATTGGAAGCAAAGTGTTTGTTGGCCAACCATGAATCTACCAATATCTAACTACCAGTTTCTAGAATTGTTGGTGCCAGTACGCAATATTACATTGAGAACCCAGTGTCTGTATTGATGTCCAGATCATCTTGGAATGTGTGAATTTGTAGGGATAATTTGGTATGAAGCGTGCAATTTTTCCATAGGTTTTAAGTTTTTTTCCTCATTTTATAGAAGTTCCAATCACTCTCGTTTATCCTTCCTGGAGTTTTATATTTCATGTTTTGAGTTATCAACTTCAATCATATGTACTCTTAAGCTTTTTCTATCATATGCTTGGTGTAGATTGGATTCCTTATGATTGACGAAGTTGGATGAGCAAATGAAGGTTTCTGTTTTCCACTGTGAGTCTCTTTTTTCGAATACTAGTCGGTCTTTTAGGCCCCAACCAGCACAACACACACACAGCACTGGATGATGCAATCTTATATATTGTTCCTTTAAAAATCTTGAAAAATTGTTTCTTTCAAACTATTTTAGTCCTATTGCAGTTGTAGGAAGAATAATTTCCTGCGACGTTTGCAGAATCAATCTCAGATGCCTTGCAAGTCCCTAGATACTAAAATTTGTGATCTGATGTTTTTGTCTTTTAGCTTGTTCTCTCTTTTCTTTTCAGCGAGTATTTACCAGATTTAGATTTGTTTTGGAAGGCCAATAGATATTGGTATTGCCAAGCTAACTGTTAGTATGTTGAACAAGTAGAAAATTTCCGTTCTTGATTGGGACATGGAGTTGACTGGCACTTTTGTTTTATGCTAGTGTTTGAGTAGATGAAGCTTCAGCTGAAAGTTGCTCTTGCATTTCTCATTGGCTTAATCTGGATCCAGCAAGGTTTTTCTGGTTAGTAATTAATCCATTCCATCTTTAGCATTCGATTCTCCACCTTTTAGTACAGTTAAAACTATAAATCCCATTTACAAGTTTCCTTGGTATATCGATGAGCCTGGGAAGGCTAGGCATCTCTCATCAAACATGTTTAAGTAAAGGTTTCATTCCAACAGATGCATCAACATAGCTACTACATGTGCATCAAGAGTGGAACCTGTTACTTGAAGGTTTTTGCTCAAAGATGCCTAGACTGCATTAGATGTTCCTTTGATTGCAAATTTGCTGCATTTTTTAATGTGTAAAGGCCTGATGCATTGAGCTGCACTTAATTTTTCATCATCTTCATAAATGCAATATGTTTCATTTCTAGTTAATTGGATGGTGCAGATGAACTTTCAGCTAAATCAGGCATCAACAAATGGACATGTACATGTTCAGCATCATATCAAGGAAATCAGAGCTATATTAAATCTAATTGTTCTACATCCTGTGATTGCAGTCCGGGTATGCCGTTGCTCATTATGGTATAACCGTCCAGAAGTTCTAAAATTGTTGACCTTTTAAATAGTGTTTTTCAGTAGTTGGCAAAGCATACTCTACTAGTCTCATTCTTACACTAATAAATATTAGCCACGAGAAATCTCCCCTTCACCAAAAAAAAAAACCCATGAAACATACCCTGTTTGTATAGCCACCAAAGAAGTCATGACAGTTTCAGTCTGATTCTTAATTATAACATTATGTTCACTTACGAAATAACATTATGTTCACTTAGGAAATAACAAGGACATTAATAAATGGTTGCTGATTCTTAATATTTGTAAATTTTTTTTTTGGTGACCAGGGCAACCATAAAAAGAAGTAAAAGGTTTTTCTCATAGATAATAGTTGAGTTTGCTTTAAGTTGTATACTGTGGAACCTCCACTTGCAGAGTCACAAGGGACTGTATTACTCTCTGATATGCTTTAACTTATTGTTCTTGAAATGAACATTTTTATGATAGGTGAAAGACTAATTTTATTTGGATCCATGCACTTTTAAAACTTAATACGATGAGTAACTTCTGGGTCTTGGCTATTTACGAACACATTCTCTTCTGTTTGAAAATTATTGATTATATTGTCTGTATTTGATGCATGGTTAATCTCATTCGAAGCAGATGGTGGACAAAGTGGAGGTATGTGGACATGTACATGTTCTTCCGATGGGTTACCAAAAGTTGCCACTGGCATTCAAGATACTGCCTGTTTTACAGCCTGCAACTGCACTTCTGGTACTTGGTTCCTGTGGCAGTGTTTTTCTTTCTGCATAATTTAGTCTGTTGGATGCTGCTTAGTAAATATTTAAAAATTTGATTTTTCATGGTGTATAACCTCTAGAATATCTTCTGGATAGTTTTTTGACTTCACAACTTGTTTGATGTTATAAGGAAGAAAGGACATGCAGCAAAGCTTAACAACTAAATGATCTCTCTGAACACCCTAATTAGCTTTGTATTATTTTCTGTTTCAATCATGGATCTAGCAGGTTTTTCAATAATCTACGTTTCTGTTTCAACATTAGATTTTATATGGGATAATGAAGCTGAAATCTGAATAGGAGGTGTTTTGTAACAGTAAAGAAGATTGCTCAGCTCCTGCAACAATGTTGACAAAACCAATCACTGCAGTCAAGTTCAAGCATTGCTTGGACTTGATTGGTTTGTGTGGTGCTGTGTGGTACTTGAGAGGTGCTTGGTAGAGACAATTAAAGAGGAGTTCAAGTTTTGTAAATTGGCTTAATTTTAAGTCAACGTAGAGATTTGTTGGGTTTGTCTTAAATTGTGGGCCCAGTGAGAGAAGAAATACTCATACTTGGTCCGTATAAAAACCTAAAGTTATAATATTTTAGGCTAAGACTTATTTGTGAGTGTTTACATTCTCAAGGAAGTGAAAAGATGAGTTTTGGGTTACTTTGGAATTTTAGGTGTGAGAACAATTTTGTATGACATTTTGTAACCTTCTACTTCTTTAAAGTGAATTTCCCTGGTCGTCTCATCCGTGAAGTAAGTCTAAGTTGCTGAATTCTGTGAGTTCTCTTGTATAATTGATTGTGATTGTCTTTTATATTTCTCTACTTGACAATAGGTTTTAGATTTTAGGGCTGTTTTCGCTACAAGGTGCAACTAAGAGCTATTGTCGATGGACAATTCACATCTTTATGATTTGATTTATTTTGTGCATCTCTACAGTGCATTATAGGAACAGATGTTAAGTGAGATAGGCCACGCTTTACATACATAATGTGCTTATACACACTCATATACATTATCATTGTATTTTATTTCCTTTTCTTCTCCATGTTCTTGTTACAGGGACAAATTTGACTAATATCATACTGATCCAATCACTTAAAACCTTGTTCTTTCTCTCAAGTTTCTATTGAAGCTGGATCAACAATAACCATAAAGAACATCAATCGGGTTGTCCAGATACTATATAATAAGAACAAAATTTTACTCTATTTTTGTATTTATTGAATGACATATTTATATGTTTTTAATTATGATTTTTTTGTTGGTTCAATTTTGTGTTTAAAACTGTTGGCTAGTTGTAAGATGAGTCATCCATAGCCTGACCTATTCGCATATGCTTGCTTCTTAACAGGTTCTCTTACTGATGTTCAAGATACAAGAAAACATTTTTCCAGCAAGATAGTTTTGGTCATCCTACTATTATGTGTCATACTCACAACTCTTGCATTTCTTGCTTCAATAACATGCTATCTCTACCGAAAGGACAAGTGCCTTATCCAGTCACCAGTATTCTTGTCAGACAGGGAAAGGAGTTGCAATAGTGCTACTAACTTAATTAGTCACAGAGCATCTTCAGTGTCAGAAACTAAAATCAGGGTTGATTCCCCCATTAATCCTATATCAGGTAGGTAGCATTTGTTATGGTTACAAGTGAATGATCAACTTGAATTGGTTCCCACCAAAGTTTGACATATCAATTGTCTATTGCTTGTCATGATTTGTCGTACAAGTGTTTTTTCATTTTCTCAGGGTGTTTTCGCAAGGCTTCTTTCTTGTGTAGGAGCAAAACAGAGATTATACGTGGAAATTTAATCCTTTTCATGTACTCTGAGTTGGAACATGCAACCAATAAGTTCTCCCATTCTAATCTAATTGGACTTGGAGGAAGTAGTTATGTATATCGTGGTCAGCTCAAGGATGGTAGGACTGTGGCAGTTAAGCGGCTGAAAGCTCAAGGTGGTCCTGATGCAGGCTTCCTTTTTTCAACAGAGGTACCGCCTCTGCTTGGTACCCCATTTTCTTTATTGTCAAACACCAACTTCTGTATTTAGTTATTCATTGAAGTGTAAACAGCAGATCAGTTTGTGCTCCACAAATCACATGCAACCTTTTCATGTTGTTTTGCACAGGTTGAGCTGTTAGCGAAGCTCCATCACTGTCATGTTGTGCCTTTGCTTGGCTACTGCTCGGAGTTCCAAGGGAAGTTTTCTGAGAGGTTGCTGGTATTTGAATACATGCCTAATGGTAACCTGAGGGACTGTCTGGATGGGGTTTTAGGGGAAAAAATGAACTGGCAAACTCGTGTTACTATTGCAATAGGAGCTGCAAGGGGTTTAGAATATCTTCATGAATCAGCTGCTCCAAGAATTTTGCACAGAGATGTCAAATCAACCAATATTCTTATGGATGAAAACTGGAGGGCAAAAGTAAGAATCTTCTTCTTTAGGTCTCTGCTGAAAATATTTACTCCAAATAGAAACACAACATATTTTAGCAGGGATGGGACTTGAACTTCAATCCTACCCCCTTTTTCATCCTTTTCATGAGAGAATACCATAACAAAAATTTTCTGACTGCAAATTTAGATGAGACAACTGTCAAATATTAGTTAGATATGAAAATGTTTTTATTCAAATTAACTAAGTTGAACAATGAAGCCTTAAATGCAATCAAACATCCATAACCTTACACTGACAACAAAATGTGCAGATTACTGATCTTGGTATGGCTAAACGTTTAAGAGGTGATGGAGTTCCCAGCAGTCCCAGTTCTCCTGCAAGAATGCAGGGCACATTTGGCTATTTCGCACCAGAGTATGCAATGATTGGAAGAGCCTCTCTTATGTCAGATGTTTTCAGTTTTGGGGTAGTTCTTCTTGAACTTATCACTGGTCGGCAACCAATCCATAAATCAACCAACAAAGGAGAAGAAAGCCTTGTCTTATGGGTAAAAAGAATCTTGATTTTGTTGCATGTATTATATTTCATACCCGCAGCTTGAGGAGCTCAAAAAACTACTCAACCTGACTATCCCAAATTGTGATATTCCTTGATGATGCCAAAGATGTCTTTGGCAGATGAATCATTATTGATGTTATGTAAACATAGAAAACGCGCTCCCAAGTATGCTAAGCATAATTGTGCCTGCAGAGTACTATTACTGATATGTAGTTTATATTCCTCTTCTATTGCAGGCTACTCCTCTTCTCCAGGATAGTGGGCTAGTATTACAAGAGTTGCCCGATCCACGCTTGAAAGGGAATTTCCCAGAAGAAGAGTTGCAAATAATGGCTTACCTGGCAAAGGAGTGCCTGCTGTTGGATCCTGATGCTCGACCAAGCATGGGTGAGGTGGTACAAATCCTCTCAACTATAGCACCAAAAAAATCCAAAGGGAGAAACATTCCTGTGAATCTTTTTCAGGTAATGTATTATAGCAAGTCAAGTTTTTTGATTTACTATGTCTCTTTCTTTCATGGTGACAACTATTTGTAATGGTTTTTTCTTACTATTCCTGGTAAACAATTGGAACCATCTCAATGCTCGGTGTAAATTCCGTGTTCAATTTCTTGAATTTTGTGTTCCTTTTGGAAGTGGAATTTCTGAAAAAAAATTACTTATCAAAATCTTATGTTTTTTGATTATGTATCAAATCCAGCTCTCATTTATTCATTTAGTTAATCTCTAAGGAGGTAAATGTAGTGCTGCATCTAAGATTCTGAGAGCACAGATGAAAGCAAAGCATGCTTCTTTATGTCAGTGATTGAGTGCACTCGTCCCTGCTTACCAATCTTACTGTCTGAAATTTCCTAGAATGCTTCCCCTGACATGTACATTTATCCTTTTGGTCAATGTTATAAATGTCACTGCTTATGTCTTATGCAGATGTCTTCAATCCAGAGAATGAAAACTGAGCTATTCAAAGAAAAACTCGACAGTCGAGCTGAAGGTCCTGTTGATGCAGAGGAAGTACTGAAGCCAGACAGTTCAATTCAACAGTCAGCTTTAGATGTAGAACACGACCTTTTTGTTGGAAGCAACAATGTAGGGGCAGATAATAATTCAATCAAGTATATGGAGAGGTTAATCCTTTTGACTTCAAAAGCTCAGAGTTTGCGTTCCTCGGATGATGAGGCCGTGGACTTAACTGAGCCTCGGCTAGAATCATTCTGCATGGCTAATGTTAAATCTCCATGAAAAAGCTGCTCCCTATGAAGGCAAAAAGTATTTTTTTCAGGTACTTTGCAGTTTGGTGGTACAACTTTTGGTTTCTTACATAGAGAAGCATGCAAGTTTTTGGTCATTTCTTTATTGATTTGTATTTAATTGTTCATGTACAGAAAAATTTATAGAAAACTCGTTTTTTTTTGGTAATATGATATGGCTTCACGGTTCATCTTACAAAGAAGTTGATTTAGTTTTTTGTATGAGAAACAGTGCTCAGGTACATATGTGATACGTCAAATTCATTTGCTGTGAAATGCTTTAAATAAGGAAAAAAACCAAGAAAGAAAAACATAGTGTGGCAAATTCTGATAGAAAGCACGCTTTCAAGTTTGGGCTTGCCAAGATGTTCAAGCTCAAGTTTGAGCTCTCCTGATTCTGATTAAAAACCTTTCTTTTTAATCGAGGACAACAACTTCGTAGATAGATTATTTCCAGTCATGACAGTTTGAGAAATAGGAGTGGTCATGCTTCACTTTTTTTTTTGTACCAAATACGAATCTTTCTGCGGTGGGCTATAGGTGACAAAATAATTTCTATCACAAGATCTTTAAAAATCTTTAGCTTTTATCCCAATGAATTTCTTTAGTTTGGAAGTTAAATTGTCGGCACCCTTCATGACTACAATTTTTTTTTTTTCTTGAATCAAATTCAATATCAAATATTATATTGCCATGGAGGCAACTTGGTTCTGTAATGTGTTTTTTGGTGTATATTCTGGTAAGTCAAGTCTCAGTAGTTGTCCATGTGCAGTGGGAGCCATGTTGAGCACTTGACTTGTGTTTAAGTGTTAATAATTAGTTGGGTCGTCCATTTTTGCAATTCTATTGCCTAACTTTGAATGGTAGTTGAAGGAGTGACCTGAAGAAAGGATGTTGCATAATGTTCTACCACTTAGTATCTACCATTTAACTTCCACAAAGAGAGGATACCAGCTAATACCTCAGTAGTTGAAGTATTGTCCCTCGTCTTAACTCACCAATGGATCCTCCTCCACCACCACCACCACCACCACCACCACCACCATCTACTGTTCCACTGCTTGGTCCCCCACACCATGAAGGAGGATGCTTGGATTCATGGTAAGTTGTTCTTGTTCTTTTTAAATTTATACATCTAGAGGAAACTGCAACATTGGTAGCTAGAATTTGACATTGTAGTATTTTATTAGTTGGTTACTGGGAATATTCACATTTTGCAGTTTATGGTTTCTGTGCTGCTGCGGCCTTTTCTCATGCTGCTGCCCTCCACTGTTTGAGCCTGTGCCACCTCCCCCCTAAAGCTGCATTTCTTTAGTTATATTTGGTTCGTGAGAAGAAACTAGAAAACATAGTTCATTGACACTTTATCTTCTGATTTTTGGCCCAAAACTGTTGTGATAACTTTATTTTCTTTTGTATCGCTTTTTTTTTTTTTTTTTTGGTTTTATGTGATTCTCTTACTATATGTTTAGCTGATGAATGTTGAGTTGCAACTCTGCCTGTAACTTAGCTTCTCCAATTTGTGCTTGTTAGAGTTTGTGGGAAAAGTATCTATAGAGTTAATTATAACTTAGTCCATATAATCTATGGAGACTAATTAATTGGTCCCTATAGTATTAGAAATATTTAATAGCTCATCCTCAATTTTTCTTTTTTGTTCGAACAAGTCCTTTTCTAATCAAGATCTCCCATCTTTCCCTGCTTCTCTTTTCTTTATTCCAGTTTTCAAAGGGAAACAAAATTGAAAAGAATATGGAATTTGAATATGAATATGAAGATGTAGGGATTAAATATATGGTTTCTAAACTATGAGGGTTAATTAATTAGTTTCATTAAGCTACAAGGACTAAATCATAATTAAATCAAAATTTTCAAATTTTTTGTTACCTTTAAAAAGCCAGCACATATGATCCATGAAATTGCCTGATTTGGTATTTTCGAGAAATAAAATACTGAATCGAATGAAACTGGACATTGATATGTATCCAAATAAATCTCAGTTAATTAGGTTCTGTTTGGCTACATGGAGCACCTATAGTGCAACCTGCGTTTCACAACCAAAAATATTATTTTTGGTGTTTTTTCATTCAAAATATAGATTGTACTAGTTATTTAATTTGCGTTTTGTAGTGGGGAATAAAAAAATAGCAAAAAAATGAAAATGGCCATGTTCTTAATGTTTGGTCGAGAAAAAAAAAATAAATAATAAATTAAAAATATAGCCAAAAAAATAAAAAATGATCATGTTCTTCATGACCCTATCATTTTTAAATAACTCAAAGAAAATTTAAGACTCAAGTTATCGAGCCAACTGAGTTGGATAATTTTAAATAACTTAAATTAAACTTAAAATATAAAAAATGAATACTTACTCATATGATGGAAAAATATAAAACAATGATGGAAAGATATAAAACAAAGATAGCATAAAAAGCCTTTAGCAAATTCGACAACCAACTTGAATCAACAAATCAAACACGTGACTTAGAACATGAAATTAAGATGACACCAAATAAAAAAACAAAAAAATATTGGAAAAAAAAAATATTTTTAAAAAATAAACAAAAAATAAATAAAATTTTCGAGCAAGGTTTATGGATAGTTTAGCTGCACTAACCTCAACTTTAACTTTTACCAAATTTCCAAATACACTTTTCATTGCCTCTCATAGGGTCCATAGAATTGAACACCAATTAATAGACATTGTTTTATATATATATATATATATATATATATATATATATATAAAAGTGAAAAATTGGGTCATAGATTCTTAATGGCCTCAACAAATACTTTTTTAAAATTGATTCGTTAAAACACTGATTTTTAATATATATTTTTTTTATAAAATACTGCTTATTTTTTAAAGAGATAAAACTAATTTTATTTTTTTAAGTTACAACTTACCATATATTGTCAATATAGTGAATAAATGTACCTTGGTATCTATTGCAATATTTCCAGTATTATTTGTTTTTTTATTTTCAATATTATATCCACAAATATAAATAGTATATTTTTTTATTAAGAGAAAACTTATGTTTATTTATTTTTGTAAATACATATAATTAAGAATATTATAATGGAAAATTCTCTAATTATATACTATTCATGATATAAAATATATCAAAAGTTAATTTTATAGGACTTTAAAATTTAAATAAATACAAAACAAATCATGTTATATTAATTTGATTTTTTAATTTAATATATTGGTGTTATTTTTATTATTTTGCTATTAGAAATATGATAATAGATTTGTAAACCCTTGCGTAAATATAGAACTGAAAATAGTAAGATTTCAATAAGTTACAAAAACCCGGGAAAAAAAAGAATAGATAAATGATGATAATAATAATAATAAGTGTGATGCATAATGGAGGGGATGACCTCCATAAATAAATAAAGAAGCATTGTTAAGGTTAAAAATAATTTTTTTGAATTTTAGCTTAAAATTCATAACGTCAGCGGAATCATCTATATGTATAATAATTGTGTGCGACATTCCATTGTCCCTTTTCCAGTTCTTCTAAAATGGTTAAGGGTTAAGATAATTTCAACCAATATAGAAGTAACAAGGTTAGTCTAGGTGTTTTCGTACTCTACAAACACAGCTACAACTTCTAAACTTATTATACTTATAAAGCTTGGAAACAACACAAGACCAAATATTCCTAAAGTAATCAATTTGTTTCTTTTTATAATTGACCCTTGTTCTAACTTTTTCGTCTCTAAGCTTTTAATATTTTTTACTTCAAACCACTAGCATTCTTAGTCAGATTAGAAACTTTGAGCAATTTTGACAAATCATGAATCACTTTGTCATCTTTCAAAGGGAAGTAGATCCTATACAGATGGTTGGAAAAATCCATTAACATTCCATAATCTTCCATAATAGGATATAGATCTATATTCTTAAAAAAGAAACACCTTTAATCGGGATCCCAAAAGTGAATATGAGTTGTAATTGCTGGGTTTAGTGCTTCTATTTTCATACTTTTTACCAGTTACCTATACTTCCTAAAAAATACAACCTCATTAATATTATGAACATTAACCATCAATTTCTTCACCTCATTCACAGTGCAATTCAAGTTCTTGATCGGTGATGATTTTTTTGCATCATATCTAAGATAATCTCTTTTTGACAAATATAACAATTCAGAATTTTACCTATATTATATAGCGGTAAATTTAGCAATGGTGGTCATTTTTTCATTTAGAAGTCCTATAATTCAAGATACTTTATAGTTAGGCTTAGGCTTGATGCAAAACATATAGTATGAAGCATACACCTTAAAGGCAGGTTTTAGTTTTTTTTATGTGAGACAAATGGTAGGTTTACTACTGGTTCTCTAAAAAAGATCTTTTATTGTCCCAATGATCACCCTCATGAAGGCAATATAGGGGCTTAATAGGTAATGGGATAGTATATATACCAATTATTACCAGTTTAAACACTTAGTGAAGAGTTGGAGTTTACACAAATTTAAACCTTGACTCAAGTTATAAGGTAAGTTGTTAGTTTCTCACCTTACCTAAAGCTTTACGGTCTGTTCCCTCACAAATAATATTAGTAATGCATGAATGTGTTTCATCCATATCCAATATACTACGTATGATAGGATATAAGATAATGCATGCTAAAGCACTTCAACAAAGCAAACCATTCATGGTTGAAAAATATTAAAACATCAATCTTCATATAGCATAAATAAACAAAAAAAACTACGTCCAAGGGTTCTTAGTAGAGTTGTCATCCTGTTATACCCTTCACCAAAGCACGATATCATGACGACCTTTCCCGGACGGGTTGGAGGTCTTTATTTGGATAGGGAGTTGTCACCTATTATTATTATGGTTACTAGGATCCCTTACTGGTTTTTAAAAATTCCAGGCAAGGGACTGGTTGCTTAAAGAGAAGGTATTAACATCCCTAATACGCCTTACTTGAGATAACTTGCATTGTTTTTCTTTGTTTATGGTTGTTATGGCCTAATAGTGTTTCTAAATTCTGTCTTCGTACTATTAAGGGTTTACTATAATGAACAAACCCTGGTTTGCTTGATAAAAAACTTAGTCTAAAAGATCCCGATTTAAAAAGATATCAGAAAAAAGCAAGCCCATTCACAATCCATGTATCGTGAAGGCGTTGAAGTTAAAAATCCAAAGAGATTTGATGATTATTTAAATTTCACTTATCCCCTTGGTATTTTGAATATCCATGACTCTTATACCATGTGACATAGGTTTAAATATCCTTAATTATCATTGAGACTTCTTTTAGGACAAACTTAAAATTTTTGGCTATTACATCATTCCAAATAATATTTAAGATAAAATTCCTTACAGTTTTTATCTTTATATTAGAAATGAATAGGTTGTATTACTCCCAATAATATTTTAGACATTAACCCTCGTACATGTTTTTTTTTATATTAAAAGTAAATAATAATAAATCATTATCCCTAACAATATTTTAGTTATTAACTCTTTTGTAGGTTTTTTTATTCGTATATTAAAAGTGAATAATATATTTTCTTGCTAAAAATAAGTTTTTAATATTTTTTTGAAATATAAACCAAAATCTTTAATATTGTAAAACTCATGCAATATTTTTTGTATTTCAACAAGCAAAAGATTTTTTTAGAAGTTTTTTTTTTTAATTTTAAGACATGCTCCAATATTGTTTTTAGGATTTTTGGTCATATGCAAAAAAACTTTTATTTTTTTAAAAATATATTTTTTTTAGATTTTTTTTGGCAAAAACTCACCTTTTTAGGATAAACTACCAAAATAGATCTAAATGCATGTTTGCCAAACACACCTGTAAACCAAAAATTCCTCTATCAAAAAAATTGAGAACCAAATAAGTGTAAAGTGGATGGCGATTCCAACACGTTAGCGTTTGTTCTGCATGCCCTAATAACTTTTCAATTAAAAAATTATTATTTTAAAGATGAATTATGTTACTATCCTCAACCAAACTTATAATTAACAACTACTTTTAAGCTAAAAAACTCAAATACCCCTGACTACAATGAACTAAATGTCTTGCATCCAATGATACATGTATAATTGTACTGTGTATAAAAAATAATAAATACCTAAATACCTCTACTTGAGACCACTATTTTTTTTTACTTTTGAGGATATTTTAGTGTTCACAAAACATTGAATAGACACAAATACCTCCAAACAAATTATTAATGGCTAATGCACCTTGTGAAAATACCAAAATAACCCTAGTAAAAAAGCATGCAATTTTTTTTTTTATGGGAATAACAAAATAGTCATTACATTGTAGCGGTGAAAAATAAAATGTGAAAAGGGCTATAATGATTCTCCTTTTGTTTTAGTTGTTTGTTAATTTCTAATATGTTCAGCCTTATATAATTTTTTTTATTCAATCAATTTTAATTGTGTCTATTTTTATTATCATTTGATTAATTAAAAAATTAATTTTAATAAACAAATTCATTAAGATAAATGTTCCAAGTTGCGAGATAAAATATTTTGATTTACATCTATTTCTTGATTTTTTCAATTTTATTTTTAATTATTATTAATGATTTTTTCATTTATTTATGTATATAATTCTCAATTTATGCTTATACCAGCTTTTTAATCTTCATTTAGAATGTTTTATATGAGAAAACATGTTGAAAAAACTTAAATGTCAATTTTTTTTTTTTTTATAAGAAAATATCCGACCTACAACGAAACAAACATGAGAATTTTGACATCACCTATAAATAAATAAAATCCTCCTCTGAAAGCCTATTTTTAAACTATGATCGTATAATATAAGCTGATTTTCATCCTAGCTATCTTTATTTTAATTGTGTTGGAAATGTAAATGAATGGGATTTTGTTCCAAGAAAAAAAAGAAAAAAAATTATCATGCTTCATTATTCATGTAAACGACGCCGTCAGAAAAAAGGACAGCCTACGAAAAAAAAGCTCTCGTTTTTGCTTCCCTCTGGCTGCCGCGAGGCGAGAACAGAATACCAAGGAAAAACCAGAGCAAAAATAAGGTCATAGCAAGCACAATGGCTTCCACAGGTGGTGCTGCCCCAGGCACTTACACTCCCACTCCCACCAAGAAAACCCAACGTTCTTCATTCTTCTCTGACTCTGATATCGACTGGCTTCGTCCCGATGGTCGTGGTTTCCACCAGTGCCGACCTGCTTGTATATATATATTTCCTTTTTCTCTCTTTTTACTGTTTATTTTTTTTTTTATAATTTTCTAAGTAGTAATTAGCTTTTAATTATCTTCTTTGATTACACTGAATGGTCGCTATTTTTAAGCGGGTTTACTTTTAATCTTCTGGGGTGTTGTGATTTGATTGTTTTAACTTATGCTAGCATGCTTTCCCCATCTCTGCTTTCTTCTTGTGCTTTGTTTTCTTTCCTTTATAATTATATGAAGGGCTGTCAGCTTTGATGTTTCAATGTTAAGATGTGCTTTTGGGTGTCAATGAGTGAAAGTTTGTAAATTTCCCTTTTTTTGGCTTCTTTTGTTAATTATTTTTTATTTTATTATCTTCCATCTTTATGTTCCGTCATCCGTTAAAAAGATGCTGCTTGTTGATTGTGTAATGGTGTTATGCTAAGACAAAAAATGTTGAATTGGTTCCTTGTTGCTGGTTCTTCATTTGTTTTTTTAGATAATTTGAATTCTCTTACTGTAGGCATGAAGTTTCGAGAAATTGAGGTTTCTGTGTCTTTTTTTAGAAATCTTGTTTAATTTACTTGGCATGATATATTTACATCGGTTAGCTATGCCTTTTGTTAACTGCCTCCTCTTTTGTTGTTGGGTGCAAACTTTTCAGTGGTGGGTTGAGCAAACCCGTGGATGAAAGTGATTCTCATGTTCTATTAGTAGAGTCGTTTTGCCATAGATGCTAAATCCCATCAATTTCTACTTCAAATGGATGACCTCCGTCTAAAATATGAATGTGGTTGGTCAGCACTGAAATGAAAATTTTATTTTGGATCTGTAAGGATGTTGAGGTTGAAATTTTGATTCTTAATAGAGAGAATGTAGCTCATAGTTCAACCTTTTTTTTATCTGCTTGTATGTACCATACACATAAATTATCTGTTTTGGGATTATGCAGGTATGATATGATTTTTGTCTAATTTACTTGAACTGAAATGTTTTTCGTTTGCAGTTTTCAGGACTGGTGCTGTGAATTCTGCTGCAGGATCTGCATATGCTGAATTTGGAAATACAAAGGTCATCGTTTCTGTGTGAGTATTGCCTTCATTTTTTTAGTTATACTGACATGATGGAACCATGATATGAGATATAATTAATACAGCAACCTTCATAATATAAACTTAATTTTACATTGTACTGCCATTTCTTGCTTCAGGTTTGGGCCTAGAGAAAGTAAGAAAGCAATGGTGTACAGTGATGTGGGCAGGCTTAATTGCAATGTTAGCTGTACCACTTTTGCCACCCCTGCTCGTGGACTGGTATGTTAGCATGCATCTATAAAATTTTTGATATTCATCTTCAAACTCCTATTATCTTTTTTGATATTTGATGCCCCTTTTTGTTAGGGATCAGATAATAAAGAGTTCTCTTCCATGCTTCATAAGGCTTTGGAAGGCGCAATCATGTTGGAAACTTTTCCCAAGACAACTGTAGATGTGTTTGCATTGGTGTTAGAATCTGGCGGCAGTGAGTTACATTTTCATACTAACCTCTAAATCTGGGTCTGTTTTGGGGGAATAAAGGGGTGAAGAATGAAAATAAAGACAGGTTAAGAAAACGTATGCCTAGCCTGGGTGTTCCTTTGGAAAAGAACGCTATGTCTAGTTTGCAGAATAGCACAACCACCTTTATGACTTGCTATGCAAATCTTGTACTGGAAATGTTGTTCTTCTGTTTACCTTCCAAAGTCTGTAAAGCTTTTTCATGCCTTTTAAGTTTGCTTGCTTGTTTCTACAGCCTGTTTTTTCAATACAATTTTAGTGGCTATTAATTTTCTTTTTCTTTAAACTCATTAACAAGATTATGTTTTTGCAGGTGATCTTCCTGTTGTAATATCTTGTGCAAGCCTTGCCTTGGCGGATGCAGGGATTATGATGTATGACCTTGTTGCTGGAGTTTCTGTGGTATGCATCATGCATAGACTTGAGGTTTCCTGACACTGTTTCTAGTTGTTATCTATCATGAAGTTCATACTTTATATGCATATACACAGTTATCCATTGCAAATTAGTAAAATATCTTCTAGTATTTATTTTAATTAGTCTGCTTGGTTATTGTTTGATGTGAAACCAACCCTAATCATTGGACACAGAACGGCAAATCTCAGAGCTTACAAACAATCATGCGCAATGTAGTTATTGATCAATGTTCTCTTCCAATATTATGACCTGCCAACTCGTTTTGCTGAATGCTTAAAGATGAGAATGCTTGGGACCCTTAAATCTACCCTTTAGGAGTTGAATTCTTTATTCAAATGTGAATATTTACTGATTGAGTTCAATATGTGATAAATTTTGTTAAATCTAAAATCGCTTATTACTATCTCTGTTTGTTTGTTTGTTTTGAAAATGTGGGGTTTTTCTAGTTTGAGCATTAGTTAATATTTTCACGTACTTATTTATTGCTGAGAATTGATATAAGTAAGAAGTGTTTTAATATCTTAAGCAGTAGAAACTTTATTTGGGTGTTTGATGTGGTTTAGTCTTTGGGGTAAAATACTTTGTAACGGGTAGTTTTCCCAAATTTTGAACTAGAAATGGGAATTAACTGAACTGTCTTTTTCTGACATTTGTTCATCTTAGCCTGTTCCTTTGTTCACTCCAGAATTTGTCACTTTTAAAAGGCCATCTTGTAGTAAGTCCCGTTGAACCTGGGTTATTGGAATGAAAATTTGTAGACATTTAAATTATTGCACTTTGCTAAATAACTACTCATTGATGGCGATTGTGCTTTGACCCGGCTTTTATGAATAGATGGAGATCAGAAAACTTAGGTGGTCTCATTAATATTTGTTGCCTTAATGCATTTATTTTTTCCGTAGCCTGGTATTGCTTGGCTCTTTGACTCTGTAGAAATATTCTGTGGCTGTTTGTGACTAAGTTGATGGTGACGCAGCAGAAACATATTAGTGCAAGGATGGCTCATCAAGCTTTCAGATGTCTTTACAATGCTGTGCATTTCTTTACTTCTTTCGAGATATATCCAGCTGATTTAATGACCTGAACTTGGTTGTTTAGTTCACATTTGTTTCCCATCAAATTTTCATGTTTTGTAAATTAGATTCTTTTGTTTTGCAGTCTTGTCTTGGTAGAAACCTCATCATTGATCCAATTTTGGAAGAGGAAAGTTTTCAAGATGGGAGCCTGATGATCACTTGCATGCCTTCTCGTTATGAGGTCACGCAGCTTTCTATTACAGGGGAATGGTCAACTGCAAAACTGAATGAGGTGCGTCATCTAAACTGCAAACATCATTTGTCAAACTATAGGAAAAACCATATCACGTTCATGGTAGTATGCAAGCTAAGGTGTGTGCAATTTGGCTGTACTGATTTTGCTTTTCACAAACAGGCAATGCATCTTTGCTTGGATGCTTGCTCAAAGCTGGACAAGATAATGAGGGCATGTTTGAAAGAGGCTGCTTCAGCTTCACTGGATTAGAAAGAACCCCTTTCTAGTAATGTTGCTAGAATAATATAGGTCACCTTTTAGCTGTTTTTTCTTCTTCTTTTCTTTCCCTCTTTAAGCAACAAATAATTTATCCATTTTTGTGAGAACTTTCAATTTTCCTGATTAATGCTCACCTGTCTCTACATTTTACCTCTTTATCTCTACTATCGATATACTTCTGTAGCCTGTGTTTCATGCAAGCCAGCTTCTTGCACCAGTGGAGTGGTGTTGAATTTTTTGTAATGTATTCTGTTAGTGGCTGGAGCTGTAGCTTCTAGTCTCATCTTATGGTCACTTATCTTCCTATACCAAGGTGATTATTCTGTAATTGTTACATTTTTGTCGCGTAGGCAATCACATTTGGATTGCTTTTCTATTATTTATGATAAATCCAGCATTAAAATGTTGAAAACTGAGGTTACAATGCTTTTAATCTGCTTTGCAAAGGAACTTGGATGTTAGTTGCCTTACTAGAATTATTAGAACATAAACTGAAACAGATAGGTGAATCCTTGTTCACCCATCACAATCCATTATGGACTCGCTCGCTCACATGAATAATGCGCGTTTACATGTTTTTTCATTTTGATCCTCGAACTCCTAATTTTTGCAATTCTATCCATATTTACAGTATAATGGTATTTTTTTTTTTTTTTTGTAAATGTGTAATCCTTCCAATTTACGTTACCTCCCACTTGGTGAGTTTTGAGGGATGTTTAAAGAGGGTTTGGTTTTCATCTTGCGAAATCAGAATTTAGTTGGGGTTAATAAAAATACAAGTTAAAATAATAATCATAATTGACAAAGAGCAAAAGTAGAGCAGAAGTACATGCTCATTTAGATTTTGGTGCGGCAAATTCGAGTTTGATTCTTGAAGTTTCAAATTGTCTATCATTTAGTCTCTATTGTTTTTTTTTGGAGATCTACGTTGTTACGATACCAAACTTATTTTTTTTCTTTTCTAGTTTCTAGATATTAAGAGAAAAGAGAAAAAATAGTGGGATAATAATATTTTAGCTATTAAAAAGATCAATATTTGTAACAATGAGTTATTTCTCTAGAGGAGTTTAATAAAATTGATTTTTCTATAAACATATTGGAAAAAGTTAAATTAAGACGGCCATGTTTGGGAGTATAGTTGCGGTTGTTTTTCAAAGTGTTTTTCACTTGGAAATGTATCAAAGTAATTTTTTAAAAAATTATTTTTGACATCAGCATATTAAAATGATCTAAAAATACCAAAAAATAGTTATTTGACGCAAAGAAAAAAATAAAAAAATTTAATTTTTTTAAAAACGCTTTTAAAACCTAAAAACAAACATGGTCTTAAATTTTCCTTTTCCATAATTCTTTGAGAGATTAGTTTAATTTGTCTCTAATTTTTCTCTTAATAAAAATACTTTGTTATTAGTAACTACAGTTAGCCTCTAAAATAAAATATATGAAAATGCATAAAACAAAAAGAACAGGTGTAAAATATTTGCTTGTGCAATTATTTTTATTTCAATTTTGAAAAATAGCTTCTCGCTAAATTAGTACTTAAGCTTTTTTTTATTTACCAGTTTTTATATTTTAAATTTATCTTATAAAATATAAACAACAACTTTATGTTCTCAATTAAAACAATTATAATGCATAAAAATACATAAATAATGTAATTATTTTATTTTCTGCATTAAAAATTAACTTAAAATTCTACCAGGTGAAAAACGAGGACATATCTATTCATTAACGAATTACGCTTCAAACTCCTCCTTATTTTAAATAAATTTCTTTCCCGGTTTCAAATAAATTTCGCTTATTTTCAGCGAAAGTATTTACACACTCCTCCTTCCTACCGGGTCAATTGTTGCCTGCTTCAAACTTCATTGAAGTCCAAATAGTGATGGGCACAAAGCCGAAAATACTCTCTTGGTTATGAACTTGGATTGATTTTTATTTCTGCAATTTACTGATTAAGACAAGTTCCAAGCAAGAAAAAAAGAAAAAAGAGTTGACTAGGGCAAATTCACCTTGGAATCAAGCTGCTACTTTCTTTGCTGCTGTCATGAAAAGATCTGGAAAGATATATGTTGGACTTTTAACTTTTTTGTTGGATAGACTTTTTAGAACCTCTAGCTCTTCCATGGTGATTCCATGTATTTTCTTGGAATTGTCACAAACCATTCATTCATATAAGAACACAGCTATACCTTCCGGCCACCACGCAAATAACCGGCATCATTTCCAGCGACCCTTTTCTTCCACCGCGATCAAAAATCAATATCTTTTTTTTAAATGTTGCCAGATCACTGCAACAGTGAGAACCCAACATTCCTTTTTGCTAGCAACAAATGCAACAGTGGTAGTGAAAGCTTGAGATTTACACGAACCATCACATTCCTTTACCTAACATTCAATAGCACAGGCACCATATGCCGTGCATTTATCAACAATGACATCCCAATGGTAGCGTTTATAACTTTTCTCACCTTGTGTTATTTTCTGTTAGACCACTGCTTAACAGTGTTTAATCCATTGCCTTCCGACGAAGAATAACCCAAGAAAGAGCTGTTGAAAGTTACTATATATATGGAGCTCCTCATCAGCTATACTGTTTGGTTTTGCATACCACCTATTTTCAACATTCATGAGCCCGGTTGTAGTTTTCCCCATGTATGGAATTGCGTTTGTGAGCAGTGCGTTTCTCTTCTATGTCCACTTGGTACATTAACGTGCTTGCTGCAGTCTTGAAAGCATCAACATTCTTCACTTTTGTGGTTCCATTGACAAGGATATTATTGATCGTGATACCAGCACTTTAGAAAAAGTCTAGTAATGCTTGGGAGCAATATTGCCAAAACCTCTCTTGGTACATTAACGTGCCTAATCATACCAACGGCCTCTGTTTTCTTCGAGTATTGATTCGTCATTTGAAAGATTTGAAGGGAAAGAGAAGACCAGAACTTGGAAATTTGTAGACAGGATTTTAGCTTGGTTAATTTGTACTGCTTTAATCAACTTAATTATCATGATTTGTTTTATTGCTTGCTGTTAACTAATGCAGCAAAGTTTGTGCTTTGATGACCTTATGAATTAAAAATAGAAAATAGACATATGCATCCCTTGTAAAGAAAGGACATAACATATCTAATGCGGATTTACGAGGGGGCTAATATGGTGTTTGATGTAGGTTTGTATTTGTCAAAAGGATTTTGTATTAAAATTCTAAATTAACTTGTTTGAAATTTGGATTTAGTCTTAGATTTACTTAAGTAATTTCAAGTTTATATTATAGAGTTATATCAGTATCAATATGATTAAATCCACTCAACTAAAGAAATAACTAAATAATTAAAACAATTTGAATGTACTTAAAGTAAACTCAATAACTTAGAAAATGAATATTTACATTCATGAAGTGATTCATACTCTGATTATGTCCATGAATTGAAACTTTTAGATAATGAAACATTTTTTTGGTATTTTTTGAGTTATGGAATTGAAATTACAAGCTTACTGAATATAAATGAACTTGATTATCGCCTATAAAGTTATTACCTATTATTTTATCGCCTACAAAGTTATCACTTATAGACTATTATTTATGAATTATCGTCTACTGGTTTTAGATTTGAAAAATCATAAGAACTTAATAAAATTACAATTAAATTATTTGAGTTTGAGTTGTTGTTGATCTTTCATGCAATCCGTTTTATAAAATTAGTTGATTGATGCTTTAATTAATTATCTATCAATGAACGATAAGCTCTCATATTTCAAGGTGTTTTTCATGATCTAACGTTCATAATAATTGTTGTTGCCTTCTAATTATATGGCATGTTACACCTTCTTTAAAAGTTAATCTTATATGCATGTTTTTTTAATATGTGGCAGTAATTTTTATCTTTTAAATTTCTTTTAATTAATCCTACTTATAATATAACTATTATAATATAATGTTTATTTTTTCACATATTTTTTTTATAGTATAACACTGGGTTGTCGCTGCCAAAACAGAAAAAAAAAAACCCTTGATCTTTGAGTGTGTTTTTAATTTTGTTTTATACATCCAATTTTTTGAGCCATTCCTTAATCCGTCTTGAGTGAATAAATTTTATCTAAGTTTATTTATTAACCTCCCTTTGACAAATAAATTTCTAGCTCCACCAAAATACATTGTATGTTATTAGAGTAAGTCAGGTTAATTTTTTCTAACCTTAAAAAATATGTAAAGATGTTAGGAAGAAAAAACTTTGATGCATACTAAACACTTTTAAAATATTAAAATTATGATATATTTTTTATAATTTTTTTTTGAGATGGTTATACATTAGCTCGATCTAGACTAATCATGGTTTAACTTGTGATCCGAGACATGAGATTGTGATAACCCCATAAAATCTAAAAAATAAGAAGCCCAATCCTAATCAACAAAATATTGAAGATAAAAAAAAAAACATTCAATTAAAAAAATTACTCAATATATATATATATATATGAAGTGTGCACAACATACTTATATTTAAAAAATTGATTTAATTTAATTGAAAATAATTTTTTTAAGAAAGCTAAATTTAACAAAGTGCGACAAATAAAAAGACTCAAGATAATTTAAATCATTTTTAAAATTAGAGAAAAATTCTAAATAAAGAAAATACAAAAATAGAGAGGCTAATTCCAATTAAACCAAATGTTGAATGATAAAATTGAGAAAACTATGAGCTTAAAAAATGAAATAAAAACAAATGAACGCGAACAAATCTTTTAAACCT
>Ga0325405_1000632_pt1 | contig 34566 bp, 22 predicted proteins | sample PopdelMetagenome_21_FD_205663 | JGI IMG/M metagenome (GOLD analysis project Ga0325405, IMG submission 205663) | Populus deltoides microbial communities from Bellville, Georgia, United States - Xylem-Control-R2 | ecosystem: Host-associated > Plants > Phyllosphere > Stem > Wood/Secondary xylem... | reverse complement strand
AATAAAAAGAACAGGGACCATATTGAAACGCATAATATATCACAAATTAGAATTGAAGAATTAAATTGAAGGGAAATAAAAATCTTATGAAAGAGTTAAAGACAAAAATCAAAAATCAAAAGAAGAAGAACTAAAGCACAAATACCAAAAACAAAGAAGACCAATCTGAATTTTTTGTGGGAGGAGAGAGAAAAGAAGAAGAAAAAAAATCATTAACGACAAACCACCCAACTGTTGATGACACACGGCGCACCGAATGAAATAGAACGCGGCATCTTAACACGGTTAATGGGTAGTTTTAACCACCAAGAGACGACACACGGGCCACCCAAAGTGCCCGGACGCCTTTCATGTGGTGGTGCGTATAATTCACGCGCTGATAACCTTTTGAATTTAATTATTATTTTATAATGGTTAAATAAGACAATGCCCTTGACAAAAGAGGAAAATAACAAAAAAAAAAACAACAACTTGAAAATACATTAATAACCCTTGATTGAATGCTTTGATATTGTTGACTTAAAAGACAGTTTAGCAATCCACTTGTACATTAAAATTCAAAAAATCGATAATACCCATGAACCAAAGGCTTATAATTTTTTGGTTCCAAGCTCATTATAGTATTTGGATTGTTCATAAAAAAAATTTAAAAAGACTCTACTACCCTCTTAAGCAAGGCTATATTTTATTAGCTTAAAGGGCAAAACAGTTATTTCAATGTTGTAAAATATCCCTACATGCTGTGATTTAGTATATTTAGTATATCTAGTTATAAGTGTTAAATATCTCCTATTTCACTGGCTGAACAGCATTATACATGCTTTTTCAACTAAAAAAATATTTCTTAAGCCTATATCTCCTATCGAAGAATAAAAAATCATTCCTTTAAGATAAAAAGAAAAGGAAGCCATAATGTCGAAGCAAACGAGTGTGTTCGTTTCGAGTTCAAATTCTTTCCTTGTGACAAGGGGATAAAGAAGCCATGTCACACATCGCACCGCACTACCGCACCAATGATGGGCTATGGTATATGTTTTGCTTTTGGCTACATAGCCTAGAGAGTTCGTGTTTATCTTGTTGTTTCTTATAATACTAATGAAAGGATCAAGTTAAAGCTAGATGAGGACAAAACCTAAGCTTGAACTTGTACACCAATCTTAAATTATTATTTGGAAAAGATTATGTTTAATTATGATGTCTAGCAAAAAAAAATTCCTGGGTGTAACTCAATTTTGTTGAAGGCCCCGGAAGCACTGCTGTTTTCCAATTGAATGATGTGGAGCTTATCGATTTCTCTTTTTATTTTTTATTTATTTCAATTTCAATTAGGGAATTTCCCCCTTTAGTTAAATAAATCCAATGTCAAATTAGATATATATACCTACAAATTAATTAATTTATAAAATTTGTACATGAAAAATCAAGCATTCTTAATGATGTTATTTCCATTCCTCAAAATATTGTCATTAATTTTATATTTCTTGAAAATTGGGGCCGTCGGGAGGAAAGCAGTTGTGGGCAACCGCTTCCTTGAATATTTTTGTAGGAACTAATTATTAGAAAATCTTTTAACAAAAGAAAATTGTAGAGGCATTTTTTTCTTTGCAAACACAATGCTAAACAAATTGCTTATGTAATGACACTCCGTCGCTCGGGATCTTTGATGGGAATAAAAAAGTTCAGGCGAAGTCAAATTCGAGGCCGATGATACTGATATGAATCTCCCTTTCCTCCCAAAGTCTCAAAACTAAATATAACCTCGAGGACCATCACGGCTTGATTCAAAATTGGCATCTTTAAATGGTTTGCAACGTAGAGAGAAACGTTAAATATCTACCTGAAGATGTATAAATTGTTAGTGATTTATATTTTAATGAATGATCATTACTTATTTTTTTAAAAAAATACTGTTTCTTGAATGATAATGAGTAGCTGGGAGCCTTGAATCCAATAAAATTATGATGATGATGATAACACGACACATATTATATAAACGTTGTCTCCTTGTGATGCCACTCCGTGGGATTTTATTGTTCACCTGTATGGATTCAAAGTTAAAATGGAAGAGAGCTAAATTGATGAGGGAACTCTTTCACATCCATAATCTGATACCGAGTTACTAACAAGATGAAAGATGACAAAAGGATATTCTCTTCTTTTTTTCTTTTTTTTTCCCTTCATTTTATACCATGTAAATTCATGTCAGTGAAAAGCAAAAGCAAAAGAGAAAGATAACACAAGACCATGAGAAAGAACTAGCAGTTAATACTAAGGTCAGCTACTGTGGAAATGCATGCTCGTCAGTCCCAACTCGTCTATTCAAAGTAAAAAAGTTAACCCATCTGCGCATTGCATGCTGGCATCAACATCAAGCTAGCCAGCCTTTCACGTTCATGCTTGCACAGATTCTCATTTTCCTTGCATTTCTTTTGTGAGCTCATTCCATTCCAAAAATAGGTGTCTGATACACTGAGAGGTTGGGCTTTGCAGATTGGAAAGAATGCAAAGATTGAGAAATCCAGCTGCCATAACTTGAGTTACCCTCGTAACTGCTTCCATTACCATGCAAGGCAATGGGTGTAGCAAATGGAATACTCGAACTTGATGATGATGTACTAATACCATCACCACCACTCTGTTGCTGTATATAACCACCATTGAATAATAGCCCACTGTTGTTGCTTTCATTGACTGAAGAATTCGTATTGAAGTCCATACTGAAAGCTGTTGGAGCTTGAAAAGCATGAAAACTTGTGGAAGATTGAAGTAAAGTGCTTGGAGCGACAATGCTGCTACTGTTCTTGGTATTATTCATCGTGGTGGTGGAGTTTTGGTATCCAAGGATATTGGTCCAATAATCTGATGGGTCTTGTTTAATGGGCATGGCAAAGCTAAGAGTAGAGGTTATAGGCTGAGAAGCAAAGGTTACCGAGGACGCCGAGGAGAGATCCCGATCGTCCGATCGGCTTACATCAATGCTTTTGCTATCAGAAACTGATTCTGATGAATTCTTTGATTTGCCAGATATTCCTCCAATGGGAAGATTGCTGTTAGCTATGCTTTTTACGTCATAGCGACTCATGTCAAAGTTGGTTACAGCATTTAGGCCTCTAAATTTGATTGCTGCAATGTCATAAGCTTCGGCAGCTTCCTCTTGGGTGCCTGTTTGACCAAAGAAATGTTGCCTTTATTATCACGTTGTACACATACTTAACGAATGAATAATATAAAGCGAGAAACATCAGATTCTTGACATATTGTGGTGTATACATTTTCATAATATAGATATGGATGACAGAGGGAAGGATTAGAAAACTCACTAAAGGTGCCAAGATAGAGATCTTTGTTGCCGGCAACTCTTCCTATCCTTGCTTGCCACCGACCGTGTTGATGGTGCCTTGTCACTCCCCTGTAAATTGAGGCTCCTCTGGAGAAACCACTACTTTTTCTACAAATATAAAAGATAATGAGATGCCATTATTAAATATATTAAAGAAAACAACAAAAGAATACTAACGTAGGATGGTTATTACCTTCGAAGTGACGCAACAAACTCTTGCCTTGTCATGTGCTTCATCCCTTCTAGTTCCTTCTCATAGTTAGAAACCTAAAGCAATATATAAAAACTCAAATTGAATACTGCCATGAAAGGGGGAAGAAAAACTTTCAAGAACGAATTAAAATAAATAAATTATAAAGCACTCACCGGAAAGTTTGTAGTGGTGGTCGGACCCCAGTACTTGAGAGCTGCAAGATCATAAGCTCTAGCTGCTTTCTCCTCCTTGTCATAGCCACCTAAGAATATTATTACAAAAAAGGAAATGATCATTTAGTACTTAGAAATAATAACAGTGCCATCGTAACAAGAATCTAGATACATAGATACTGAACTTGATGACACATTCATGGGAAAAAAGGAATCTCAAGTTACAGTGTCAAAAATCTAGTGTCCAATCTGAACTAGGAGATGATGATGATGATGATACATTCATGAAGGAAAACATTTGGGTCATACAAGTAGTAAAGCAAAATGATGATTTTAATCATGATTAATATCATAAGACCAATAGACGGGAAAAAACAAAGAACTCACCCAAATAAACTGCAAGGACAATGATGATAAATTGTGCATCCATGGGGAAGCAATCATTCGCCATGTACATGCCACATAAAGAAACAAAACCACATCAAAATCTCTCATAAATGCACACCCTGTAACAAAATCTAATGGTCTTCCAAACCCCAGAAGATCTTAGCCCTTTAATGAAACAGGTTGTTAAATTTAATTTATTTTTTCATTTTCTCGTGTTTTGCAGTCCATTTCATTGATAATATTCTTTCACCATTTATTTCTGCCACAAACTACCGAAGGTCTGTTCCCACTGAGCCTCAATCCCAGATCTCGGATACACCATGTTACGGACATGCGCACTATAGGCGCACATTAGAAAAAGAAAGATCCTCAAAGAAATCAAGAATAACATGAAGAAAAGCTTAGTTACCTTGCCTTCCTTTTCTACTTTGGCCTTCCCTTCTGCAACTATTATCCCACAAATGGGCTTCATATCTACCAGTCCATCTATGCCTACACAAACCCCAAAAGAAATAACATAAAATCAACCATTTAATGATTATTTTCAAGAAAAATGGGGAAGAAATACACTTCTTTTCTTCTTCTTTATTCCTTTTAAGATTTAGGGTATTTACAACTTTTATTTACCTGGTGACTCCTCGATAAATTGAAGTACGTTGGCCAAAAGTATCAACAGTTTTCTTTGGTGCATGTTCAGACTGCACAAGAAGCTGTTGATGTTTTTGAGAACTACCTGTTTGTTGGTGATCATTAGAGGAATAACCACGAAGGAAGCTAGCAGCTATAGTTTTGAGCTCAGAATCATATATCTCAGAACTACTATTGTCAGATACAGTAGTAGCCGTAGTCCCGGGTGTCTCAGCCGAGAACTGACCACCCAGTGGCTGTTGTGATGGCGGTGTAGTGGTGCAACAACCAAGGAAGTCCTCTAGTTTTGGTCCAGAAGTGGTAAATAAAGAGATGTCAGTTGGTCTACAGGCAGCTACTGCATTATCTTCTTGTGCTGTATAAACATCACACAAGCTGTTAATATAAAAACAGAAAAGAAATCTAGTTGTTTGAGCAAAAATACGTGCAAATAAAAAATGAAGAAATCGAGAGAGAGAGAGAGAGAGAGATAGACCTGAGGTAGTGGTGGGGGGTGTAGTGTTAAAGGCTTCAAAGAGACAGAGGTTAGAGGAATCAGAAGAGGAAGGGATGTTAATATTATTCATGTGATGATGGTTGGAAAGAGAGAAACCGAGCCAGTTCTGATGAGAAGTAGAATCCATGTTAACTGTTGTTGATGCTGGTGTAATCGGTGAGCGTACAGTAGTGGACAGAGAGATTATTGGGTTTCTGTTTCCTCTGTTTGTCTTTGGAAATAGCAACCTAGTTAGCAAGTGTTTGAAGCTTACAGAGAGATGGTGGGAGTAAAGAATGGGTTTCCTTTACTTCGATGGGAGTAATGGAGAGAAGTTGACACAAATATAGAGGAAGAGGAAGAGGAAAGAGAGATGAATATCAAGTGAGAGAGACTGAGGCTGGCACGAAGATCGAGGGCTTTGTAATTTATTTATTTTCCCTTACGAGAGTGAGAAAAAGAAAACAACAATAAATGGAGTGTTGAGAGGGAGATAATAAGAGAGAGGGCATAGCAAGTGGAAGCTTTCCATGGGATGACGAAGGCGGTCTCTCTCTCTCTCTCTCTCTCTCTCTCTCTCTCTCTCTATATATATATATATATATATATATCTTCTGTCTTGAGTCTTGACCAGACCAGAGAGAGCATTATCAATAACTTTTTTTAAAAATAACTTTAGACAATTTGAGAATTTTGAATCTCTCTACAAAAACAAATGCCGCTACGTCAACAGTGCTGCATTACGTGTCATTTAGTTCACTTAAAATAAATTAAAAAAAATGTATTTCCCAACATTACCTATAATCTAAACCATGGGGAAAATACTGTGTAACTCCACAGTGTGTTTCCTATTTTCCCCTTATATTATTATTATTATTATTATTATAAAACCTATGATCAAAACCTTGTGGGGAAAATACCGTGTAAGTCCACAGTGTGTTTCCTATTTCCCCTATATATATATATATATATATATATATATATATTACTTCTTACTTATAATCTAAAGCGTGTGAATCTAAAGTCTAGGTGAATATTTACTCCATATTTTACTGATGAGGTATTATTTATTGCTTTTTTATATAAATTTAAGAGGAAAATATATGAGATAAATATTGTGCAATTACACTGTTCACCCTCTCATGTTTTACCATAGACGACATTGTTTATTTTTATTTTTTAGGTGTGCTATAAATTTAAGGGGAAAAAAATATTAAACCCCGTTAAATTCATGGTTCGAATTTACCCTAATAAACTAAAGCGTGTGAGGTGAACATTGTACAGACGCATTGTTCACCCCCTCACGTTTTAATGGAGACAACACTGGTCATTGTTTTTTTATTTAAGATTTTGCCATCAATTTAAAAGAAAAATATGTGAGGTGAACATTGTGTTGCTGTACTGTTCACCCCCTCATGTTTCACTGTGAACGATATTGTTTATTTTTTTTAGGTCTAGGAAAAAAAAATATTAAATTCGGTTGAGTTTATGGTTCGAGTTTACCCTATAAATTTTATTATGAACGGTCTTATTCACTTTTTTTTTTGTTTAAGAAAAAATATTTTCTGTTTTTGTTTCTATTTTTTTTTCAAATAATCATAATCATAATTTTATTTTTATTTATATTTAGATTAATATCTCTTATCTCTTTTATGTTATTTAGAAAGTCTATTTGAAATGATGATTATTTTTTAATTATGCATTTAATTTTTGAGGTTGTTTTTCTGATTAATCTATATTTTTTTTAATCTTTTGTATAGACGAACTTTATTTTTGAAAATAAAAAAATTTATTTTCAAATAATATTTGTAATATGTGGAGCCTACCATATTATTTTTTTTCTCTTTAATTTATTTTATTCAATTAATTTAATGTGTGTATCTATTTTTATTATTGTTTGATTAAATAAAAAAATTATTTTAATTAAAAACTTTAGCAAATACAACAACATAAATATCACGTCTTGTGAAATTAAATATCTTAATTTATACATGTCTCTCAATTTTTCTAGTTTTTATTTTTAGTCATTATTTATGGTTTTTTTTTCACTTATTAACATAGTTCTTAATTTTTTGATTAAACGTATTATAAATTTTTTATTTTCACTTAAATTTTTTCAAATACAAAAAGGTGTTGAAAAATTCTATATATAATTTTTTTTTATTTGAAAAAAATATCTAACTCATGGTTATATACGGTTCAAATATCTAGTTTTCTTCTAATATGGATAAAGCCTATAGCCCATAGTAACAAACATTTCGAGAGTTGGCTCTTAAAACTTAAAAAATGCTTAAAAATGAACTAATAAGAACAAATAATATTACAAATCAAAACAATAATTGACCTCAAAATTAATAACATCAATAAACTGGGTCCTTAATTATCTTTTAAAGGAATTGTTTTATTATTGTATTGCATTATTTTTTGTTACTAAAAATAAAAATTAAAGGATACATAATTGGGGAATGCTAGAGAAAGTTGCATTGGAAGCCGCTCCTTGACACTTGACATTCATTTATTGAGATGTGAATTTAAGAAATTGGTAATTGAAAAATCTGGTTTTATTTTAAAAAAATTCTTAGGTTAATAACTGTAATTTATTTCACATTCTCTCTCCCTCAGGATTTTTTTCTCAACTTCAATGCTTGTTTTTGATTTTTTTGTATTTGCTTAATTAAAAGAGCTTTAAATTTTAAAGTTAAACATTGAAAATTAATCACTCAAATCAAAATATTAAAAAATAACTGAAATTTAAGAATAAAAAAATTTATTTCAAGTGAAACTTGCAATTATGGAGTTATTCCTTATCTAAGTGAAATTTTTGATAGGAAAACATATTTTTTTTTGTTCTTTTGATGATTATAGAAACCATTATCTACTAGTCATAAGCCTATAATTACAAGCCTACTAGTTACAAGTATCCTGTTATCAACTTGCCAAATTTATCAACACACAAGGTTATTATTAGGCTATTTAATAAATAGATTTTGAAAACTTTGTGAACTTGGTTGAATTGCAAATAAATTGTTGTTGATTCTAACATTTTGAGATGATTTTGGTCTTGGACCATACTCAATTATTTTGTTATCTTTGATCTTTAACTTAAATTCAGTTTTCTTCGAGCTCTAGATCTTTTTTTTTATGGATTTTAAACTAATATAACTTGTTTATGATTCTCTCTAGTCTTTTTATTTTTCTGATTCTTCTGATATCTACTTTTATCTCCAATACGTTAATAGCTTTTAGCTAATAGTTTGGATTGCCAATCAACCGAGCCACCAGGTTCACGAATAAAGTGGGATTCCTGGCTGGTGAATCATTGATCAAAGAGCAAGTAGCCACCTGGTTTAAAGATTTGATTCAAAGTTTTTTTTTTTATTTTGTTTGCCCATCATTAGGAGGGACTTTCCTCTTCATTCTAGTCTATATTCCTTGAAAAATTGATTCTCTACTTCTTTTTTCAACAAAGATCTCTACCAATTCTTCTAAGTTTTCTAGTAATTTTAATATTTTTTGTGCCATAGTTTAAAAGAAACAAATATGACACCCCCACTATAATTACTAATTATTTTAAGTTTTTTTTTACCTGTCTCAAGTCTTAACTAAAAAAACTTTAAATTTCAAAGTTGAGTAAAAAGAATTAATCACCCAATCAAAATATTAAAAGATAATTGAAATTCAAGAGCAAGAAGATTTATTACAAATAGAACCTTCAATCATAGAGTTCTTCCTGGTATGAGTTAGATTAATCTTCATAAGAGAATTTTTTTTTTGTGTACTTATGGAAACTACTATCTATTAGTTACATGCCTATTAATGTTATTCCTGTCCTAGACTTCATCTTTTCTTTGTTAGTTTTATGTATAATATTGCCTTAAATTCTTTGATTCTTTATCATCATATACTATTAATTTTTATAACTCCTCCATCAATTAAATTCAAAGTTATATTTAACCTTAATCATTAAATTTGATAATAATCTAAAGATTAATTTTTCTCTTATTGTATGTGTATTTATGCCTTTTGGACTCTTAACTATTTCTTTTGTTCATGCTTTCAGATATCAAATATGTCATGGATTGTAAATATCAGTCTTCAAGTCTTCAAGATTGAGCTAGGTAAATTAGAGGGTTAGAATTTCTCAAGGTTTTTTTTCTTTCTAATATTTTTTATGATAATCATAATTAATCATTTTTATCCTATATATCAATATCTTCACTTATATATAATTCATTAAGGTCAAGAAATTAGATAGATCTAAATTGGATTTCTAACTTCCCTCGAACATGTAAAATGAATTCTCTTTATCTTCCTTTTCGGCAAGTAATGCAATTTGAGATAAGATCATGTGATTTCTTCATAACCTTAATATGCTCCTTAATATAACCTTTTTGTATTATAATTTTTTTTCTAGAATCTTTTATTTTTTGGGAAATTTCTTTCATGAATTTAATTTTGATTTTGATTTTAAAGAGAGAAGGGTACATCAAAAATAAAATTTGGATACTTCATCTATCATATTAGATATAAAAAGAGAGAGAGAGAGGGAGAGATGAGAGAGAGAGAGTTACAAGTTTGTGAAAAGCTTTTTTAAATACACATGGTTTAAGGAAAACTTGAGTGTTGTATAGTATTTCTATGCTATTTTAGTCATTAAATAAAATATAATGGCAAACTAGTAAATTCTTGGATTTTTTTTTTTAATTTTATGTAAAGTATCATGAACTTATAAAATTCAATATGTTTTTTGTAATTTTTATAAAATTAAGTAAACTGCATGATAATCAGAATAATTTTCTATATTCAAAATAACAAAATAGTTCATTAATCATTGTTAATAACGCCTAATGTATTAGTATTTTATTCCATAAATATCTTATTTCTTTTTTTCAATGTTTACATCTCATATACTTATTTATTTTTTTAGTTTTATTTTTAAAATATAATAATATAAAATGGTAAAAAACATTTAGTTATAAATGAATTTTTTTAAAAATATATAATTAAATATAAAGTTTTTGAAACCTTAAGGATTAATTAATTAGTTCTATTAAATTACAGTAACTAATTTACAATTGATTCTAAAATTATGCGAGGATGGGCATGGAAAAAGAAAACGCCTATATATATATATATATATATATATATATAGGTGTATGAAGGTGGGGAAGCAGGAGGGAAGAAAAGGGGACACGGTGACCCGTGAAGGAAGGGACTTTGTGTTAATTCTAACGAATCATTACAATTGGTCCCAACGTGTGCCGCGTGTCATTTCTTTGTCTCTAATAATAAACCCTCTTTCTTTTTTTTTGACTCATCATTATCAGACGAAAGAAAAAGGCAAGGCGAGCAAAAGACAACTCGCGCCTCTCGGGGGTTTTCACTTTTTATTTGTATTTCTTGTACCATTAGGAAATTTGGGGCACTTCGTTTTTATACACTCATCGGTGGCATGAGAAAAACCTGCATTCATCTCCAATGCGCGTCCCGTTGAATGCCCGATCTAGTTTTCCTCTACTCCAACTTGAAGAGCGTGTTGGTCACGTTGTTTTTAAGCACCGCGGGGCTGCATTAAATTTAATTGGTGAATCTCCTTGGAATTTTTTTTTTGACATAGGGTACTTTAAAAAAAAAAAATTTAAAAATTATTTTTAATATCAATACAATAAAATGATATAAAAATATAAAAAAATAATTTAAAATAAAAAATAAATATTCATAATTTTTTAAAAGCATGATTCAATTGCAGCGTCAAGCATCACTTTGTTTGACTGAACTATGAAGTGAAAATTCAAAGTGAATTGATATTTTTTTAAAGGGCACACTATCATGAAATTTATCTGATTATTACAAAAAATTATATATATATTTTTTAATTTTATAGTTGAAGTGGAGTATCTTATAGCATATATAAAATCAAATCACATGCTGAATTGAATTCAATTCATAATCTATTACAATTTTTATATTTGAAATAAAATATCAAATCACATAATTGAATTCAATTCTAGTATTTGAAATACCTCTAGAAATGAATTGAATTAACAATATTGATTTCCCTCCTTAATTTATAATTAAATTTTTTACATGAATCATTTATTTCTTTTTATTACATAGACATATATCATATTAATTGTTTATTAGATATTTATTTAAAAAATAAAAAATTATACATTTGTTAAAAAAATCTTACAAAGATAAGTCAACGACTAACATAATTTTGACAATATTAATAACTCAATAAAAACACCACAATTCTTAGTTCTAATAATTCAAAAGATATCATCATACAAAATAAGTTTTTGACAATTGCATAAATGTTAATTCTAACTTTCATGCTTAACTTAAACTCCTCAATAACATATTATTAACCTATATTTTTCGCCGATCATTCAAAAAATAGCTATTTCAGACATTTAAAAAATATTCTAATGCGATTGGGATAATTTACAAGCGATTCAATTGCTTTAAAAATATTTGACATCTCTAATCCCAATTTTCTCGTTGCTTCAATTATCTCGTTTAGCTTCCAAACTTGACGGTTTGTGTTCATAATAGTTTATGCAACTCATTACACATCCCAACTTTTATCTTAAATATGTTCAAAGAAAATCTTTCATTAATTTCAGCTACCACCTTCCTATATAAGCTTACGAAGAAAAAGCTTTATCTTTCTTTTAAATCTTATTCTTTTATTCCCTAAGAATTTCAAGCATTATCCTATCAATTTCTATGGTCTATCTCAAGTATCCATTGTCATCATTTCTATCTTTTACCTTAATAACATCATCCGCATCCATAACCTACCTATTAATATATGGCAACATATAACACATTCTTTAAATTACATAACTCAAGAAAAAAAAATGCAAACAAACAAAAATAAATTTAAAGCTAAAATAATGCAATAATAGTTCAATAAATATTATTAAAAAATACATAAAAGTTAAGCATTTAATCTCAAGTTCAGGATACTTAAAACAACTAATTCAGAATAAAACACAAATAATACATAAACTCAAGTTCTTATTAAAAGAAATGGTAAAAAAGATAAGTTAATGTCGAGATATATAATCATGCCATATTTGTGTAGCCATAATCTCTCTTAGAATTTCCCCCCTTCATCCATCTTCACCTTTATCAATTCCTCCATATATAAATTCACTTCCACGCATACTATTCATGAGGTCTCTATCAACTTGACCAATAACTTCTTCACCTTAATCAAATTACATTAAGAAGTTTTGAAAAACGCAACAAGCTAAAACAATTTCACATATCGTGTCAACATCATATCTTGACATCTCAGTTAGAATTAGAAATCTTATCTTTAAAACACCAAAAATCATTTAAATTGCGTTGTGCAATGAGAAATTTCTTAAGTTGAATAACTCTTTCGGGTTCTCATAAGGATATCGAGAATATCCTTTCAAATGATATTGAGTACTTTGTTATGAAGTGATAAACCTTGATCTTAACATATATCCAACATCAATTTAGTAGAATTTATCTAAAAATACAATTAAGAAAAATTACTTTAAAAACTTTAGTTAACATTTTTAATTCACTACTAAAAATATGTATAAAAACCAAATACCTTGAGGAACATTTAGCTTATCCTCTCTATTTAAAACATTATCTAGAATTATTGAGTATGAATCTAACCCTTCCCTTCTAGGAAAACATATGTGGATTTCAAGTCAAAAGTGCAAGCAACAATACATTCACTGTAAGGAAAAGTTTTCCTTCTTCTATACCTTGATACATCTTCTTTGGAAAACATATGTGTTCCATCTATAATGCCAATACAAATCTAAAAAAAATCATTTACATTAATAAGAATTATTACACGAGTTCCATCGATATTGTTAAAATAAATATATCTATATAATAAATTACTTTAAAGTATAGATAAAATCTTCCTCAACTGTTAAGTAAATATGATGGGATTGTAGAACCATTTGGTTGAACTGAAAATTGATATTTAGATGTTATTAAAGCTCTAAGTACTTGGTGAAAATGATAACTAATAGTCTCAGTAGATTGATGTAACATCCTCAAATTCAATTACATATATATCAAGATAAAATCCAACTCTTCGATAAACCAGGAATTTGTTTCTTCTATATATTAATTTTTGCCACAAATTCAACAGAGTTTCTTTTGTTTTTAAGGTACCAAGTTATCGATAATTTTTTAGTTATATATTCAATTCTAATTCTTGGTCTAGTTCCAACCATCCTGGATCACATCACATTCTAATTTCACATTCCCACATTACTTTCATAGTATTTCTTAATATCAAAAAACTTTTAATCATAATAAATACATAAGCTTAACTAAAATTTACTACTAAACATGCATTGCAAAATTGACATCAAACATTCAAAATAAACATGCATGACATTAATATATATATTTTTTTCTAGTTAACATGCTAACATAAAGATTATACATAAGTATTTATACTATTTTAAGAGTCCACAATCTCTATATTATAAGTTTACTAATTACATAGTATGAAACACATATTTTATTATGAGAAAATCCCAAAAGATCAAGAGTGAGTTACAAATTATAATACTCTACTAACTAGCTATACATACAACGTGCTAACACCTAATGCTTCATTCTGGCCCGTGACATACCTGTAAGTGCATCATTATTTAGATAAAAATTCAAATCCATGGTTTGAATATTAAAATTTATTAAACATGGATTCACATTTTTTCTCTCTCTTGATATGGGAGCTTAACTTATCACTATCACTTCATGACATTTATTATAGTACTTTTTCAACAATTTACACAACCAATTCTGGTCTTCCTTCCAACACCAATATTTCTGATTACCTGGGTAGTTATCAACAATTAGGAGTGTTCACGGTTCAATTCGGTTCAGTTTAGACTAAAAAAACCAACCGAACCGAATTACATTAATTTTGTAAAATATTAATTGAACTGGACTGAAAACCGGTTCAAACCGAACCGGTCCGGTTCGGTTAAATCTGGTTTTTATGGCAAAAAACCAGAAAACCTAATCCCATCATTTAGACTCATTCATTCAGCAAAGCGAAGAAAATCTGTTTCAGTTTCAATTCCTTGATTGAAACTACCAAAAAGACACGATACAGGAAGACATATTTTACGGTCTGGTCTAACTGATATTCCTAAACACTTCAGCAAGATAAAGAAATAGAATAGCTAGTAGAGGAGTGAGGTGTTAGCTCGAAGTTTGCTGTAGCCCCCCTCACTGAACTAATTCATGTAGCAAATCCAAAAAATGATGATGTCAGCTTGTTCTTACTTTACTGACTAGATCACTGTTTCTTGAGCTTGTAGAAGCATTTGATGAGGAGGTAGATGTCTCACGACTATCGGCTGGCTTAGACAACTTCTTTGGGAGCCTATTGACTCAAGTCCACAGCATAAATTGAGAGGAAACTAGGAAAGGAAGATTGGGAATTAATTTAGAAGAAGATTGAGAATTTCTTTGGGCAAGCAACGACTTTTTGTGAAGGCAAGAAGAGGAAGGTTATGTTAATTGTTAGGGTTAGCCGGTTAGGTTTAACTATTTATACCTTAGAGATTTTTGTAATTTTTGGCTTTTAATGGGTCTGGTTTGGTTTGGTCTGGTTTCTGGTTTCTGGTTCAAAACCGAAACCGGACCGGACCTGTTAAAATTTATGGTTTTGAAAATCGGTTTAATTGGTTTTTCATTTCGGTTTGGTTTTTTTGGTTAATTATTTTTTCAATTTTATCGGTTTTCTCGGTTAATCGATTATTTTGAACATCCCTATCAACAATCCAACTACCTCTCACGACAGCCAAATAAGTTTGGTAACCCACACAATTATCAACAATTTGGCTAACCCCTCATGGTAGCCAATAAATTCAGTAATCCACTCGATTGCCAACAAAAATACATGTTAGAAAATAAAAACACTAAAACATTTAAGAATAAAGGATTCATAGAAATTGAAAAAGTGAACACATAAAATTTTCCAATAATCTCATCAATAAATGAGCTGGTTTTCAAACAAAACAAATAAAATGACTATATATAAATACTTACCTATGAAAACAAAACAAATTTTCCAATAATCTCATCAATAAATGTTTGAATTTTATATATAAATAAATCCAATAAATTATGATATGAAATGTAATCAATTATAGTGAAACATTTCACATCACTATTATAAAATTCTAAAAGAAGGAATGAAAGCAATGATGAAAAATATTCAATCGTAGTTTACCAATAGAAACTGTGATGGAAAATTTCTGTTATTAATTTTAGATAGAAATTATGATGAAATAAAAAAATTTGCATCGGCAATGTTATCAGCATTGCTGACGTGTCAACTTCCCTATGAACATTTATCACAATTTTAAAAGGAATTAAAACTTGATAGTCCTCTCACTTTTCCCTTTCATCTTCTTCTTTCAATTCATTATAGTAACTCTCTCTCTCCCTCCATTTCAAAATTTTAACAGCCCCCCTTTACAAATTCATCCACCACAACCCAGCAGTGATAGCGTAACATCTCTCTAAAAGCCTAAGCTTCCCTTTCTTGGTTTCATTTCTTGTCAAGCTTCACTTCATCAAGTAAGCATATTCATCCATTTATGTTTTGACCCATTTGTATTTTAAGTTAGTTTATTTAAATTTGTTTGTAGTATTTGTAATTTGTTTGTATATTTAAGTATTTTACTTATTTTATAATGATAATTTTTTTTTATGTTAATGTATGATTTGTATTTTAGGGTTTGTTTGGGATTTGAAAAAAAATAGATTTAATTTATCACTTGTTAAAATTGAATGTAATTTTATAACTTAGGTGTGTTAGAATTGAAAAAATAATGAGTAATTTAATGGATAACAATTATTTTGTGTCAATTTTATGGGTTAAGTTGGTAATTTGAGGAAAATTAATTTTGTATGGAATTGATAATAATAATTAAAGGTATTAACTTTGATTTAATAAGTTTGAATTGAAGAAATGTGGAAAATTAGTTGAGACCCGATTAATTTTAAACAATTATGGATTTTGTTACAAATTTTAGAAAAATTAAATTAATGTGTAATTTATAACAATTAGGGTATTAATTGATGTTATTTATTCTTGAATTGAGTAAATAATGGGTAGTTAGTTTGGCACCAATTATTTTTTTATCAATTTTATGGTTTTAGTTGAAAATTTATAGAAAAATTGTATGGAATTGTTAACAATTTGGGGTTAAGTATATTTCAACCTATGAAGTGTTTGATAGTTATTGGATTATGAATTACATTTTTCTAAATTTGAGAAATAGAATTACTTTGAATTTAAAGAAATAACGAATTAATAAGTTATTAGTTAGTTTGTGTAGGTTAATTATGATTCATTTTAAATAAATGATTGAATTTGTTTTTGATAATATGTTTTAATTTTTGAATTGTGTTCATTGTATCCTTTTAGGTACCACATATTCAAGAAGAAACAATTTCAAGTCTAGCAAGAACACTATGGTTCATCAAATAGCAAGAACACTATGGTTCATCAAATAGTAATGTCGATGATCTTGTCATCAATATAAAAGATGATTATAAATAGGTAACTAATATAGAAATTAACAATCAAGGCTTAACCACTAAGAACAATCATATCTTATTTTATAAAGCCCATTTTCAAGTAAATGGATTACATAATGGAAGGGCGACCTCTCTATGTAATTTTCAAGTAAATGGATAAAAATGATATTATTTATTTTTATTGAGTTATTTTAATTTTTATAATTACATAAAAATTGTTTTCTTAAATTGATTTTCAGCTTTGCCAATATTGAACCTACTTGTTTCATCACATATATGATGAAATGGTCATTTTAAGAACTATTATCTTTATGGAGTTAACTTCTTGACCATCTTGAATAGATGTATGCGGTAGATGCCTGATGGAGAAAGTTTAAAGTTAGATAAATAATTTTCAATTCGAGTTACTAGTTTTTAAAATTTTAAAAACTAATTGATAAGATTGTACAAAAAATGATGGAGATTAGTGTGAGTGACGGACCTGTTAAAGTAATTCAGATACAAAAAGGAGGCTAAAATTCTGAATGATCTGTATATTATGAGTGCTTAAGTTAACCTAAATACAAAGAAATTATATATAGGTTAAACTGAAAATACTATTCTACTCTTAATAAATAAAACTAGATGGATATTATTTAATATCTCCCCTCAAACTCATGATGTTGCAGCTACAAGCATCGAGAGTTTGCCAACTAGAAAACGAAAACGAGAGATGGAATGCGCCTTGGTAAAGAAATCTGCAATTTGCAAGGAAGAAGGAACAAAAGGCAAAGTAATGGTGTCATGCTTGAGATGATGACGAGTAAGATGACAATTGATCTCAATGTGCTTAATTCGCTCATGAAAAACCGAGTTGTGAGCAATTTAAATAGAACTCTAGTTGTCACAATACATAGGAGTAGGATGAGAAAAGAAAACTCTCATATCAGCAAGTAACCAAACAATCTCTTTAATAATAGATACCATGGCAGAAGCTGAAGAAAAGTTGAAATACCAGATTTTACATAAGCGGAAGACAAAATATCACTCCAAAAAAAATTTCAAAAACTGAACGTAAATACAAAATTGCAGAAATTGAAGAGAAGACGAAATACCAAAACAATTGCAGAGATAGAACATAAATACCAAATTGCAGAAGCTGTAGGAAAGTCGAAATACCAGATTTTGCAGAAGCGAAAGACAAAATATCACTCCGAAAAAAATTGCAGAAACTGAAGAGAAGACGAAATACCAAAACAATTGCAGAGATAAAACATAAATACCAAATTGCAGAAGCTGTAGGAAAGTTGAAATACCAGATTTTGTAGAAGCAGAAGACAAAATATCACTCCAAAAAAAATAGTAGAAACTGAACGTAAATACCAAATTGCAGAAACTGAAGAGAAGATGAAATACCAAAACAATTGCAGAGACAAAACAGAAATACCAAATTGCAGAAGTTGAAGGAAAGTCGAAATACCAGATTTTGCAGAAGCGAAAGACAAAATATCACTCCAAAAAAATTTACAGAAACTGAACGCAAATACCAAATTGCAGAAACTGAAGAGAAGACGAAATACCAAAACAATTGTAGAGACAAAATATAAATACCACATTGCAGAAGCTGAAGGAAAGTCGAAATACCAGATTTTGCAAAAGCGAAAAACAAAATATCACTAAAAAAATTTGTAAAAACTGAACACAAATATCAAATTGCAGAAACTAAAGAGAAAACAATTACAGAGACAAAACAAAAATACTAAATTGCAGAAGCTAAAGAATCCAAAATAAAGGTTCAGATATTAATTCTTCAGCCGCAAGCACAACACTTGATCTTCATCCTCCATCTTTTAATAGGTCAAACAACCCATGTCTGATGTTTTAAAAAATAGATCTGAAGTTAAGCTTCAAAGAAATGCATTGAGCGTGCTGGAACGTCCTACAGGGAATGAAGTGGATGATGATAACGATTTTGATACGAGTAGTGACTCTGATGTTGGTGAACATGATTTCTACAGAAGTAGCGAGTTCCATAAAATTAGCAAGCCAAGGGTTCGACCAACCAGACTCTGATACCATGTTAAAGTAATTCAGATCAAACACAAAAGGAAGACTAAAATTCTGAATGATCTGTATATTATGAGTGCTTAAGTTAATCTAAATACAAAAAAATTATATACAGATTAAACTAAAAATATTATTCTACTCTTAATAAATAAAACTAAATAAATATTATTTAATAGAACCTTATAAATATCGGGTTCATAGATTTCTTATACCATCGGTTCGAGAACTTATGACGGGTACACCATTTTCAACTTAATTAAATTGACCACCAATAAAAATATCAATGGAAATAATAAACATACATCAATATGTCTTAAAAACAGAGACATCAGCTAATTATTAGGCTTAAACACAGTCCTGTATAATAGTTTGCTCGAGCAAATAAGAGGGCAAGTTCTACGCAATGTTGGATTTAAAGCGTAGGGAAGACAAAAAGTAGATGCGCGTGGAAATGGTTTTCTCACGGAGGTGACACGTACGTAGCTGACGAATAAGTTGGAATCCAAGGCAGGCGCAGGAATAGGATGATAGCAGAATTGAGGGATTTTGGTAAGAGAAGAAGATAGATTTTCCTAATGGCTACCCATATTCCTGCATGTCTCTCACAGGACACGTGTGCGCTATAATAATTATATCTTTCATCACAGTACCCACACGTGTTAACTGGGTGTCAAAGATGCCAGGCATGGTTTAATACACAAGATTTTGATTAGCATCTTTTCTTTGTCGAGTACGTCGTGCCTGGACGGTGCCAGGGGCGGTGCTCTGCTGGGTAATGTAATCTATTGTAGCGTTGCTGAGCCTCTCAGTTCAGATACATTAACCCTGCCCCCCCTCTAGCCGCAATTAGTAAATGCCATTTTATAATATTTATAGTTTGTTATTATTTTTAATAGCAACATAAACATTATTAAATGAACATGACAGAGAAAAAAAAATACTTAAGTTTCAATTACAACATGATATTTTCATAAATATTTCAAAGATATAAATTTAATAACATCAAGAAATGTCACAAATAGTGACTCGAGTGAGTCACATTTAACACTAAAGACAAATAAGCCACCTGTCATTTTTGGGTGGCAAGTGCAACCCACTTGGGTTATCATTAATAATTTTTTTTTGATATTGTTGGATCCATCTTGTTGAGATCTTTTCAATAATAGTGGTGATATTGTATTCAAATCTTTAATGCGTTTCTAAGGTTTTTTTTTCTTTTTTCTTTCCTGCATATTTAATATATTTTTTTAAAAGTTGTTATTCTGAATAGCAACAAAATATAAATATCACATTTCTCAATCATGACATGTATTAAAAATATTATTTCATTAATTTTTTTTATTGTATTATTCTATTAATATTTTTTTTATTTATTATGCAAATTAAAAAAATCATACACACACACACACAAAATATATTTTATAGTATTTGTCATTGATTAAAGATTGTAAAAAGAAAGGGACTATGAAGTTCATCCGGAAAAAGAGAGATTTTTCCATGGGAGATTTATAATTGGGAGAGCATAAGAATGGGTATTTCTTAGTTAGGTGTAGGGGTTTCCAGTTACTAAAACTACCCTGTTTATATTTGTTTAATGTAGTTTTTTATTATTATTAATGTAGGTATTCGGGCCAACTTGCATATATCTCAATTAATTCTATGCACGGGCCCTGAAGTTAACGACCATGTAAGTCTCTAGTGGCCCTAAGATTTGTGAAACTCGAATTGGTTAGTGTTTAATGTAGATTTGGTATTGATGATGTTGGTACAAATTTGTTACATGATTAGCCTTTTAAAAGAATTTGTTTCACATTTAAATTCATATTGTAATGATAAATCTTATCCTAAAATTGATCTCTTAAAAAGGAAAATAGTAATCAGCTTATAAGCTGTTTAGTCCCGTCCTTTGGTTCTTAGCCAATATGGAATATTGGCATTAACATAGCTTCATTGGTCAAAATGTTTAAGAGCTGAAAACATATAATTAACATTTTCATAAAAAATGTTAATGATGATATTGGCTCAAATTTGGTATATGACTGGCCTCTCAAGAAATTTTGTTTCGCATTTAAACTTGTAGCATCAAAGTGAATTTTGTAGAAAAAAAAACCTTTTATTAAAAAAAAGTGATACATCAAAATTATTAAAATATTTAAAAATTGCATAAACCCTTCTATCCCTATACAATGTCAAATAATTTTTACATTGATATTATCATATGCCGCTCAAAAACATGCAAAAGTCAATAATATTGATTTGAGTAATGAACTATTAATGTTTATATTATACTATATTTTAAAAGACATGGGAAAAAATTATGTATTTATTGTGGACATAAACTCATTGTACTGTGAACTACACTGTAGACATAAAGTGTTTGCATTGTTGATAACACTATAGCGTCATAAGGGCGTTATCTTTACTGTTTTTTAGTCAAAAAATGATGTTTAGGGCATTATTTTTTCTGTTTTCTGTCTCAAAAGCAACTAAGTCTGGTTTGGCGGCTGGACCCAATGCTATTAGGTTTGGTTAGGCTGCCAAATATTTCCAATTTTTTTTTGCCTTTTTAGATTTTTTTTTCTTTTTTCTTATTTAATTTTTTTCATACGGTAAAGAGAAAATAAATTGATGAGACATTTTTTATACTGTACAAAAGTTGGGTGATGATAATTTTTTTTCATTTGAGGTTAAGTTCAATTTCTTTATTAAAGCATGCTTGTTTTCTTTATTAAAGCATGTTTGATTTTTTTATTTTTTCTTTAATTCAAATTAATATTTTTTAATGTTTTTGTATTATTTTGATGTGATGATATAAAAAATCAATTTAAAAAAATAAAAAAAATATTATCTCAATAGATATTTTTTAAAAAATAACTACTACGTAATAATATAATAGCTAGCATATTGGCCCCCGCTCCACAGCGGGTCAATAATAATTTTTTTTTTGAAATGTAAAAATGCTTGAGTTGGGTTAAAAGCATGAAATGTATTTGCATCATCACCATCTTCAAATAAAGTATTTTTCTATAGTAGCATCATGAATAGCGTATGGCAAAGCAGCACCCATTATCAACAACTAGTTTCTTTCCCTTTATTTTGTCTTTTTAAGATATTTTCATTTTTTTTCTCTTATTGAATTTTTTTTTCATACTGTAAATAGGAAATAAATTCATGTGACTTTCTCGGCCTCTCCCAGTCTCTTGAAGACATTTCTGCTATGTTCAATGCCTTCTTCTTCACTCTAGAGGCTCCAGTAGTCAATCGTTTACTTGATAAAATGCCTAATGCTCCAGCCTCTGATTATACCTATTAAGAATCTTTAGATGATCATCACTACTTTGCTTCTATTCCAAGACGTAGAGACGCGATTCAGTTTCTTACTCTCTAATGAAGAAAGTTAGAGAGTCAGGTGAGATTTTGCTAGAGGAAGGATTTTAAGGTGACTTTCAAAGGGTGCTAGTGATAGAAGAGAAAGAAAGAAATGTTGGGTCCTGCTGCCACCAGGACCCAATAGCATTGGGTCTTGTTGCTGCCACATATCCCTTAACGAGTTTCCTTCAATACATGCTTTCATGTGGAGATAAATATTTTAACAAAGGTACAAAGAATAACCTTTTATATAGACCTTCTTTAATGAGACAATATCCAGTTGCGCATCTTGTTAGCCTAACCGCTTCTACATTGTCCACCGGTAGCTCTCATATGATGAGATGTTGTATAAGCAGAAATCCTTCAATTTTTATCTTCTTCTATCATTTATATGGTAGCTATTGTTTCTGTTATCTCCTCTACACTAGGTTTTTTCAACACCTCAATCCACATATTAATTGAAAGGTTCACTAATCTAATACTAGCTAGTTTTGAAAATAGATCGGATTTGTCGTTTCTTCTCTTGTGATTTTAGATATGGAGACTAACTTTTCATGATATTTTTTAAGTAGAGGTGAATCAAAACCTTGCATAGATATTTGATCATGAAAGGTTCCTTGGCTTTAAATTCTTCATTGTATTGTCTCGCGACAACCTGGAAATTATTGTGTATCTAAAGAAGGTATCTATTAAGAGTATTTGTTAGGCTCAACCTAGCTAAAAAGGCCTTATATTCAACTATATTGTTTAAGGTCTAAAACTCAAAATAGAGGCCATATTTGTAAAACCAACCATTAGGGCTAGTCAATACGACTCCTACTCCACTCTCAATTATAGTCGAAAATCCATCAATATGTAGTCTCATGGATGAGAATAAGGTTAGGAGTGAAGTTCCATTTTTTTCCAGCCTTTTTAGAGGTGATTTTATGGAGCATTTTACAATGGAGTTTGCTAGGGCTTACCCTTTAATCACTGGCCTAGGTTGGTAGCTTAGGTCAAACTCTCTTAACTCTATCTCTTATTTTACCAAACACCCTGATAGGTCAAGCTTATAGAGAATATTTTGAATGTATTGGTCTGTTAACACGATCACTTGATGTGCCTGAAAGTATGCTTTCAGTTTTCTTATTGCACTTGCCAAAGTTAGGGTGGCATTTTTCAACCTTCATATACTTGGTTTTAGCATCGTGAAGGACCTTGCTTATGTAATAAATAGGCTTTTGGACTTCTTCCTCCTCCCATACAAGCATCATATTTACTGTCAGGTCTGCAACCTTAAGGTAAAGAAAAGATCTTCTCCTTTTCATGGTTACAAGAGGACTTTTAGAGAGGAGAGATGAACTTTTAACTTTCAAAGACCTTCTAGAATTCAGGGGTCAACTTAAAATTGGAAATGTTTTTCAGAGTTTTAAAGGAAGGTAGACAACGTTCTCTTAGGCTTGAGATGAATTTGTTCAGAGTTATTAGCCTTCCAGTAAGCTTCTGATCATCTCCTATACACTACGGTGAAGTCATGTTTAGTATAACTTGGATGTTTTTGGGGTTTGGCTTGATTTCTTCATTACTAACCAAGAAACCTAGGTACTTCTCTCCTTTTATCATAAAAACACATTTTTATGGATTTAACTTCAATTGATATGCATGTAATATAGAAAAAAAAATTCTTGCAAGTCTAGAAGGTCCTCGTCAAAGGTCATATTTTTAACTAGTTTGGCATCCATACACACCTTTATATTCCTACCCAAATGTTCTTTAAAGACTTTGTTTACTATGCGTTGATAAGTTGCACTAGGATTTTTCAGGCTAAATGACATAGCCCGATGGCAAAAAAATCCTTCTATCATTTATGAAGATTGTCTTTTATTCATCGTTTGGATATATAGGTATCTGGTTATACCTATAATTGGCATCCAAAGAGGTTAAGTATTCAAACCCAGTTATTGAGTCTACTAGCCTATCAATTTTAAGCAAGGGAAATTTTTTCTTTGGACAAGCTTTGTTGAGATTAATGAAATCCACACACATATGCCAGTTTCCATTGGACTTCTTTACCATAACTACATTAGCCAAACAATCTGGATATATCACTTCTCAAATGAAATCAACTCTTAAAAACTTGTCTATTTTTTCCTAAAATAACTTCTTGTCTTTCTCCTTTAATTTTTTTTAACTGGGGAGAAAAGCAAACTCATATTTAGTCGATGACAGATAACTTCTAGGTGGATACCTAACACGTCGGATGGTGCAAATGCAAAGTTATGTTTCTGGTTGTAAAGTTCTATAAATAATTTTTTCTTATTTTACATCTAAAGTGGACCCGATCTTAGTGAATGCATCTTCATGGAGGATAACTTTTTTTCAATTATTTAATAGCTTTTTCCTCACATCAATCTTTTATTTGACTAGTGGTGTTTCTTTTATCCACAATGTGTTTTTCTCCTTTAAACACGTTATGTTCTTGAAGATCAATTGGTTCCTTTTTATAGTGACCACTTCTTTATCCATAGGAAAATTCATCACTAAATACTTAGTGTTGATTACTGAAGTTATCTCATGAAGAAAAGGTCATCCTAAGATAACATTATATGCCAAGTTTATTTCAATTACCATAAAGGTTTGTTTGTATGTAAGACACTTGGGGTAGGTGCCCCTGGTCACGAGAAAGTCCAAGATACCCTCCACTAGCACTCCTCTCCCCTCAATCCATATCAGTAAAGTTTATACTGGAATCAATTTGGTGGTGTCCACACCTATTTGTATCAAAACATCTTTTAAAAGGATGTTTACTGCACTTCCATCATCAACAAACATTCTATGCACATTGAAATTACATAGGACAATAAAGATAATTAAAGCATCTTCATGGGGAAAATATTACTCTTTCTTCATCTTCACGAGTAAACATAATGAGTTCATGATAAGGATTTTGGTTTCTTAACATGAGCATATGTTTCTTGTAGTCTTTCTACTTCCATTATAGTCTCCACCAACTAAGATTCCTCCTAAAATTATATTGATTTCCAAGAGAGACTTGTTGGCAACTTTAGGACCTCTACTAGTTTTTCATGGTGATCCGGTTCTCTGTTCATAAGCTTCTAGAGATAGCCTTTAGCTATAAGCTCTTTTCAATTATTTTTTGAATATATAACTTTCCTTTGTGTCATGTCCCTTATCCTTGTGGAACAAGTAATACTTTTTTAGATTTCTCTTTCTTGCATCTCCCTTCACTGGTAGCGGATACTGTACATTATCATTTCCTCTGATTGTGATTAGCACCTCTGTATTTGTTGCATTCAAAGCAGTTTTCACTAATTCTAAATACCCCAACCTATTATGTAATAGACCCTAGGAATTGTTTCTGAATACTTGTGTGTCATAAAAAGAGGGATGTTTGTCGTATTTTAGAGATTCCTTTTTTATCTATAAAAACATGAATGACCTTGCCTATTTATGCTCGCTTCCTCTATGCGAATGTAATTCTCTATAGTTTGCTTAACATTGAAAAGACTTCTATCTAGTAAAGCAAACAATCATTCCTAAAAAGAGTAATTATGGACACCATTGATTAGTGTTTTCTCATTAAATCTTTTCAGGTAAGCCTTGGTGCTTTCTCTTTCTTGTTGGGTGATGGTAATAAGTTTAGTGGAGCTTTTCTTTTCAGGCATGTTAGTACTGAAGCAAACAACTATCTTATGGCCTGGATCAATAAAGCTAACTATAAAGCTTGGTTCTAAACTATGACACCAAGCTCGAGTTGATCTGAAAAAATAATAGGGAGAATTTTACACATAGTATTGGTATTCTAGATTCTCAATTCAAGGTTGCTTCTAACATTTTACGTGTGCTTTCTCAGATGACAGACCATCATAATTGTCCAAATTCATCTTTAAAATGATGAAGTCTTTAGGGAGGCGTGTGTTCATCATATCTTGGCATAATTAAGAGTCTCTAATATATCATGTGATATTTCTATTGCTTCTACCCTCTTCCTTATATGGTTTTTTAGGCTCTAGGCTACTAGAATGAGATTTTAATGGAGAACATGGTTGTTTTCGGGGGTGTGACCTATAGCCTTGCCTCTTGATCTATAATGGTTGTGTTTTGGTGACCTTGTATTGGAGCAATCCTCATGGTAACGATATCTGCTTCTGAGAATGATGGTAGTGTTATGCCTATTTTCCTCCTCTTTGTTTTGCTTAGTTTCTTCGGTGAAATAGAGCCACTAGTGCACAGGAGGTGCTAAAGGAGCAAGTTGTTATAAGATTAAAGGTGGAGAGATGGGAAAAGTTTTGAGTTGTTGTTAGGTTACCAAAACAGCTTCTATGAGTGCTCTCATTTGCTGAACGATTTGTTAGAAGTCGATTGGATTTGATGAAGATGGTGGAAGATCTGTAATTATTCTCCTAGCATTTCTATGTTGCTAGCCAATAAGAACGGGTAACAACAAGAGTTGAAAAAATTGGGATAGAAAACTAAACAAAGTTTATGATCATGTTACCATAGACGACGCCACTGATGAAATTAATAAAAACTTCAATGAATATTTGGGCTTTTTCTTTATTGATAGGATATTGGACATGTATTTTTATGGTTGGGGTTACCCGCAAAACAAAAATTTCAATGCTTAAGTCAGTTTGAGTTTTTTGTTAAGTTGTTAAGCATGTTAGAAAAGTGAAGAAGATGCATTGGATTTTTTTTGTACCTGTTCCATATGCTTTACGTCATTATTGTCACTAAGTTTTTATAAAATAGAAAACTCCTTACATTTACCTTTCCCAATGAGAGAAGGATAAAGGCCAGACGCAATGAGGTATAACTATTTGTAGCCTTCAAAAGACTTTTTTGGAATAATAATAGATATTTTTTATTAGTTTAAAGGATATGATATTGATAGGCCGTGTAGGTTGTCCAATAAAATTATTTGGATTTATTAAATTGTGTGATGAATTATGTGATGAAGTAATAAAAGAAATTTATAGGACTGTGTGAAAATATTCATACAAACACAAAAAAATGTGAAAAATATATAAAAAGGGCTTGAGAAAACCCTAATACGACCAACTCACTAGGTTGACCCAAGCGAGTAGCTCATGAGCCCTCGCTTTTTTTTCAGCAACACTATCTAATTGATTATTTCAGGAAAATAGATTTCTAGTCTTGCAGATTCGAAACTTTTCAATTGTAATATAATGGATAAATCTTGCTATTATCATTTATTTGAATGCCTTTTGGACATTCTTCACATCCAAAACATAAAATAAAAATTAGCTAATCATTTGTGCTCTAGCTCTAGTCTTAATTGGAAATGCTATTTTGTTAGAAACCTGCATGTGCTCCAACTTGTAAAGGAAAAAGGAGAAGAAAAAAAAAGAAAAGAAGACGAAGAAAGAATTGGCAGCAAACGCTTTTGAATTGTGCAAACACAAAAGAATACTCGCATAGCAATGTGTCTAACACTATCATATGCAATAATTTCTCTAATAATGAACCATATTTCAAGTAGTGGTATGTGTTTTACTGTTTTTTTTAAATTAACATGGGTGTCCGGGCCAGTTTGTGTGTACCTCGACTAATCTCATGGGTCCTGAAGTTAACGACTATATATAAGTCTTCAATGACCTTAAGGTTTGGAGGACTCGAACCGGTGATCTTTATAGAGTAAATCTAAAATCCGACCAATTGAGTTATACCTTTTAGGGTTTGATATGCGTTTTTCTTGAAATGAAATTTGATTGTAAAGCTTTCCTGGAGCACGAATGCTACTACGTAAGGTCCAAAGACTCCATAACATTCTGCCATGATAATCCTTATCTAAATAAGGTAACACGAATCCAATTCAAATTGTATTTTAAACATCAAATATGATAAAGGCGATAAGATTAGGTAAGAAACAAGATCCCATCACTTCTAGAATCGCCACCTCCACCACTGCGGAAGCTATGGCCACTTGTAACACAAAGGGTTGTCTCATAGTGACTCAGAAGACACAGACCAAACAGCAAGACAAGCAAAACCAGCATGAAAAGAGATTAGGTAATATCACCAGGCGGCCTCAAAACCCGGCTTGATGATAGTGTTAAATAATGCTTTTACTCTAAGCAAAGTCGCAAAAAGAAGGTATTTTTCCAAGTTAAAATGGAGATCATTGGCAGAGCGTTCGGCGGGAGTGTGTTCCCATCTTCACAGTAAAAGCTAGCTAACGACGGAAATATTTAAATTCAAGGCCATTTTTCGTTCCTGGTCAAACTATGTTTAAAGTAACATTTGTTGTCAGTGAAACGAATCATTCCTCACGTTCGCTTAGCTTGCATTTTTTTATTATTAGTTCATGATCACAACTCACATGACATCTTTTGTATTTTATTTGGAGGGATTTCCTCTCCCTCCCTCCCTCCCTCCCTCCCTCCCTCTCTAGCCAGAAACCGTTGCTGTAATTGTTTAGATTTTTATTAAATTAAACGGTATACGTTCGTGTATGATGATGACAAAGGTGCATGGACCCTCGGAGGTTCGTTATGCTTATTCTGCGCCATCCGATTGACAGACTCTTGCAGTGTTACAGGACAGAGTCAAGATTTGGAACTCGTTGCCATAGGTTTATGCCGCCACAGGCTTGAAAAACTCGATCCATTTACTCACCACCTTTTATAAATGTGCCCTTTTATATGCCGACTGTTAATACCTTTTGGGCATAAATATATAGTTTAGTTTCTCACTCTAATTTTAGGTTAACACGTGTATATGCAGGGGCGGAGTAAAAAAAAAATTAATAGGGGTCAAATTATAAATTAAAAGGGGCGAAGAAAAAATTTCAATTACTTTTATTAAATATTTACAAAGAAAAGGTATTTCCTTACAAGGTCGGACCCATGCCACCCCCCGCCCTCTGCCACTGTGTATATGTATATATATACACACTGTACTGTTTATCTGATTCTCAATGGTGCCTTTCTAGTCTTGTCAGAATCTTCTACAATAACGGAAATGAGCCCCTATTTGTATTATCTTTCGCGGCTTGCAGTTTAATTAATTAAAGCAATTATACAAAAATAATTTTTCAAAAATAAATTTAAATTACTAGGTCTAGTCTAAACAAACCCTAAAATTCCAGCACACAATAGAAGAGTTAGCTCTTTTAATAATATATTCTAATTTATGGGGAAAAAAAGAAAAAGAAATGTTGATCTTTTGATTGAATCTGAGAATTATTTTTCATTTGAAAGGCCCATCCGTGTGTGCGTTGAGGGGCGAGTAAAAAAATTAAGAAAATTAAAAGAACAAAACGGAAAAAAACCAATTAGAAAGTTTTGAAAAACATTCGGTTTGTTTTGGTTTGGTATTATAAGGCTTAAATTGAAATAATTGAATCAAATCAGTTAAAATAAAACTAAAAAATCACAAGTATTATAAATTAAAAAAAAAATTTTCTAACCCTAAATCTCTAACAAACCAGTTTTCGCCACCTCTCTCTCACACCCAACTTGTACTGGATGTGAGGAAACAGTAACAACACCTCCAAATAATAAACAAAGTGATGGTGGTTGTTTTGAAGTGTGGTTATGATTGTTTTTCAAAGTATTTTTAATTCAGAAATATATCAAAATAATATATTTTTTTTATTTTTAAAAAATTATTTGACATGAGCAAATTAAAATGATCCAAAAATACCAAAACAAATTAATTTAAAGCAAAAAAATTTATTTTTTTTAAAATACTTTTAAAATACAAAAATAAATAGAAAAAATATAACACCACCGCTTCATTCTCATCCTATCATCAACAAAATTGAACCCTCCAGTAGCGCAACCATCACCTGCTTTTCCAACCCGTGACAACACCACCAACACAAACCCATTTCCATCCCCACCGACGTTGAGATACACCACACCAAATTCCATCTCAACCGACAATTATAACTCCAGCCACTCCAGCTAGCCGAAGCCTCATCCAATGCCTTCTCGAATCAACGCTGCTCCTCAAAACAAACCACAACCCAGCCAAACCTCTATGCCTTGAGCCACTAACAGAAGCCATCTATGAAAAAAAATAAACCGAGATTGTTACAATAAAAAATAAAATCGATTGTTTTGTGTGAATTTCTCTTGTTTGTAGGTAATTAGATACAACACTGCCAACACAAGAAGAGAAAAGAGAAGTCAATTCTGATCCATAAGATTTTTTTTCTATCGGCGATGACGCGCCACCACTATTCCCTCACATCCTGTGCATTCCACCATCTTCTCTGACTTTTCAGACCAATTACAAGGCTTTCAAAAGCCCATTAGAAGTCACAAAAGGCCCAAAAAAACTATATATAAATTTTTCCAGTTTTTGACATAAATTAACTAAAATCAAAATTAATGGGGGTTTAAATCAATTTCAAATCGGTTTCAGTTTTAATTTTTTTTTTAATAATTTGGTTATTTTTTAAAATAAAAACCAAACCAAACCAGAAATAATCACCCTTCTATATACCTTGTTGTCATTTATTATTATTTCTTTCATTCTTTTGTAAGACATGTATTTACCCATCGTTGATTCTACAATTACAGCCAGGCCGAGGGAATAAAGGAAGCTCTCATAGTCATAGTCTACTTGGGCAAAATTAACAACTGAATTAAGACAAAGGCTGTAACTTGCTGTTATTAAATAAGTTGCTTGTAAACAATCTGATCTGAGAATGGTCAAAGATTTAGGGCTAGTGCACATGCCCTTTCTCAATTAGATGACAACTTGCACGTGCCCTCTCTCAATTAGAAGACAACTAGCTCGGTTACCGGGGCAGGGCTACAGCGGTAGGCTGTTGTATTGTTAGCGCACGTGATTTCGACCCTATCGGTTCACACGTGCGACCTTCCAGAAACGCGTTCTGTCTGTCCCTGCAGAAACAAATGGGTTAGTGTTCTCAAGACCTACCTACCTCTTCCTAGTTAAATTTTCTCGTGTTTAATTTTCTGTGCAATGGAAGCTTTCTCATTCAAACACTGAAAAAGCTGGGACTTGAACACGAGACTGCATACTTTGCCCTTCATTGGGTACGATAGAATGGCAGATTACTGGACCGTTGGCAATGTCACCGTACCAAGGAGATTAAATGGGCTCTATATAACTATAATATGCTATATAACAGCAGGACTCTTCCTTCATTTCATATAAACTAACGGAAGCACATTCCATGGACAAACCTTACACAAAGCGTGCTACTTTTCTCAACCATGCTGAGGATGATTAGGGAAACAAATCCCAAATACTGCCAAGGCCGCATGACCATTAGCAAAACATATAAAGATATCAGGCATTAACAGTAGACTTATAGTAATCATCGTTGATTGTTGTATAAACTAGGCCATTGTCAACCAGCATCTGTAGTTCTTCCCTGTCAAAGAGCAAGGAGAGGGGTGTTAGCAAATTCCTCTCTGAAAGCTTACACATACGAGGGGGGGCGGGAGAAAGAGACTTGAGCTTATTCATTGGAATGTTTAGCTGGCGGGCAATGACATTATAGTGAGCTCCCTCGGTGTTCCTAGAGAATTGAAGATCACCATGGGTCAAAGTTCTCAAACAACATATAATGAGCATGCAGCAAATACATGAATAACAATAAAGCTTGACTACTGGATAAACTTTAGAGTGCCGAATCAAAGTACATAGAGTCTAAGATCTCATCAAGGACCAAATTTTGTTAACATCCAGAAAAGGATGCATGTCTGCATACAGACATGTTCAAGCATAACACGCATCTATCACACAAACACAAGAACTTGACTGCACATTTGTGCAGACAAAAGTGCAGAATATTGTCTTTGGACGAACTAACTATTCATCTTTTATAAATCTACCACAAAACGAATCATCTTATTTAAACTTCTATGATTTATTAATAGTGGGTTAAACAGAGCATTGAGAAAATTATGTTCCACTGCACGTTATTACAATGCATTAAATAGAATTGGAGAGTTCATACATAATCTGTAATTACATGTAATTAATCCAGTAAATGGTATTGTGGATGCAGAACATATTGATAGGCATACTACTTTCCATTCTCTATCCGGTCATCTTTTGACCACCTTATACAAGCTGGTTCACGGGAGTGGCATGTTCTATGTTTTTGTATTTGCTTCTTGCAAATTGTTACTAGAGTTAATATTTGTAAGCAGTGGTGCATTACAGGAAACAGGGGTAAACAAGGGAGTTTTAGTTTAGCAGCTGCTAAAAGTTGCCAAGAGGCTATAGCTATTCTCCCCTTATAAATTATCACGGACCCTATTGTAGATATGACCAGCTGACCACTTGCCTATAGATTTTCCTGGTCGCAAGTTCAAGTGTTCAATTAAAGATTTCAAAAAAAATAAAACAATTAACAAGAGAACACATCCAAATTGTTATATGATGTGCTAGGTTAAACTGAATAAGCAACAGCAGATAGAAGTAGATATTTAAGAAAAGAGCTTAATGAGAGTTCAACACTATGAAGACAAGAAAAATCATTGAAGAGTTGAGTAGTGCCATGTTTAATGAAAAAAGAGACATGTTCCCAGCACCATTGGATATGTGGCACTGACACCCATCTGTGGGTCACATGTATCCAATGGTTTGTGTTCTATTTCATCTAGCAACATTCATTAAAATAAAAGTTTCACTTCAGAATTTCAGGGTATCAAATGTAACTTACAGATATGCAGGTTGCTGCAAGAAATTTAATATCATCTGACTAACATTGTTCAGTCCATCAGCACTGGAATACACAGAAGACTGAAAGAAGAAAATTTGAGCACCAATAAAAAGATCACTCAACAAGTCAGCAAAACAATATTCCCAGGATGAGATTGATTACTTGATATGGAGGGGCAGTTTGGTATCCCTTTAAAGGGATACTTGTTGAATTTGCTACTGGGGGCTGAGAAGTGACACCCTGAATTTAGTGGTATGAGGTCATATCCAGTAAGAAAATGTGGTGCACAATCAAAGCTACTGTATCGTATCAATTACAAAATCATACTGAAATAAACTAGAGCATTATTGCAATAAATAGACCAATACCTGTAACCTGGTATTGTAGAAGTGGACATATATGCACTCAATGAAATGGCCTGGAATCTCATTAAAGTCAGTAACAGGCCTGAAAACCACACAAAAAGTCTGAAGTTAAGACTCTACAAGAGAATAGTCACGTTAATAGTCAGAAAAATAACACACAAAATGCTGGAGGTTTTATTCAGAAAAATAATTCAACTAGGAAACAGGACAAACAATTGTCACCATGATAGCTTTCTTTTGTCAAAAGAGGCAGTTTTTCATTAATTAGATGCATGAAATTAAGCTATGAAAAAGGAAGTCCAAAAAGGGAATCTCTTGTCAATGGATATTAATACTAACAAACAAAAGAATGTCACTTTGATATTTAGATGTGAAAATGTAATAATTTTACTTTAATTTTTAAAAGGTGAAACATTGAGAGAAGGTTCTGAGGGCCAAAAGAATAGTGTTGAAGTGGTACTGTGCAACGACCAGTTTGTCATCTTTTGCCTAGACTCCAAATTCAAAACCAGCAATCATAGTCAGCCACTAGAGAATTAAAATGGAAACACCATTTCTGACAGCAAACTACTGAGAACACCATGCTAAGAATATTCAAAGCCCATGCATTCAGACCAGAAATGCAAAATTGCTCGATCAAGACACCTAACCACACAGCTTAAGATGGGTTGAGTTGGCCAATAACAGATTTACTACTCACTTAGTATTCAGTATAATTGCAATAAAAATGAAAATAAACCCTCTCAAGTATATATATTTGTTAGGATCTCTCAAGTAAAGGAAGAGAGAATAGAAAGTACACGGATGGGGAAAAGTCATACATCCAAGTTAGCCTAGGCGCTCCAGACAAGGCGAGTCCACAAGACCTTTATTAGCCTCATGCATTGAATTTCAATGAAACGCTACCTGAGTGAGCGCCTCATGAGTTGGCATTAAAGCAAGTGCCTAGTTGAAATACTTATTTTTCAGTTGGATTTTTTTTAACTGATTTATGTTTTGACCTATTTGTCCATTTTTTAATTTACCACAAGAAACAACTTAGGGGTATTTTTGTAAAAAAACAAATATTAGGGTAAAAAAATTAAAAAATTAATTAAAGCGGGAGACATGCAATCATGTCAAGGAAGGATGCTTGAAGAGAAACACCAGCCAAACTTTGCATTGAACAGAGTCAGAAAAACAACACAAGTACATAACAAGAAAGCATGGATGAAGATTTTTTGAAGATTAATGAATAAAAATGATGATATTTAAGTTTGCTTTTTAATCTATTTGGCTACTTACTACTTTAAATTATCTTATTTTGTTTTAAGGGTGAAAA
>Ga0325405_1000630_pt1 | contig 34622 bp, 28 predicted proteins | sample PopdelMetagenome_21_FD_205663 | JGI IMG/M metagenome (GOLD analysis project Ga0325405, IMG submission 205663) | Populus deltoides microbial communities from Bellville, Georgia, United States - Xylem-Control-R2 | ecosystem: Host-associated > Plants > Phyllosphere > Stem > Wood/Secondary xylem... | reverse complement strand
GTTAATAATAATAAAAAATTCTGACCTGACTAAACATTGTCTCGAAAAAAATTATTGTATTGACTTAATTACCCTTATAAATCAACGTAATAACTCAACACCCACGTTTCTTTTCGGAGTCGGTTCTTGAGCCGACAAGTATGGTTCTCAAATATCCCTTAAATATTTTATTTTTTATAAAGATCATCTGTGTGGTGCCTAAAATATCCCTAGTCCACAAGTAAAGGAGAAGTGCAAGTTGTTGCTGCCTTGGAAACTCCTCGTCCCCTCCAACCTCTTCAGTTCAACTCACGAAGGAGGTTTTTTTTTTTTTTTTATCTATCTTGACTGTGACTGCTTCCTTTAACAACAGGCAAAGAAAGAGAGATAAGAAGCCCAAAAAGCTTTTTAAATTCTTCTTCTTCTTCTTCTTCTCCTTCTCCTTCTTAGCAATAATAATAATAATTTAAATTAGAAGAAAATAAAACCCCAATTGAATTCCCTCAAGAAAGAAGAGAAGAGGAAAAAAAATCCCTCTTTCCTCCACGCAACCCAAACAAAACCCCCTCCCAAGCTACCTCTCTTTCTGCCGTTTCTTTCTTCTCCGAAATCTTCTCTTCTTGGCAAAACAAAATATTTCATTGCCCTCAATTTCTCCAACGATAATCTCAGCCCGCTACTTGTTTCTGATCTCAGTGCAGTTTCTTTTAGTCGGCGCCCCTGAATCCTCACTCTTTTTTCTTGATTTTTTCTTCCCTTCGGTTATATCGTTATTCTTTTCCGGGTTTCCAGGTAATTTCGTATCTTGTCGTATCTCTGATTAATTATTTTCTTACTTTTACGTGATGATAACATCGCACAACATGATTTCTTTTCTTTTTATTGATTTGAATGCTTTGTTTAATTTGTTAATCAATATGGGCAATTGGGATTAAGCTGTCCAAATTTAGCAAACTATGTTTTGGACTCAATATGGTGATTATATGATCGAATAAAGCTTGCCCACCTCCCTTTTCAGTGAATTAACCAATTAATATTGGTTTTTCCTTTCTGGGTTTTGCTTTCTGTGGTGTTTTCAGTTTAAAAGTTCGTGACTTGTTGTTTACAGATTGAATCGGAGGCTCCGTCAAAACCCAACTCATAGCCTTCACTGTTACATTGTTTGGCTTGATTTCAAGTGGTAAGTGATTCACTATTCTTACTCTCTTGCAAATATTTGATCTTAGATTAGGTTATAATTAATTTATTAAAGGGAGCAGCAGGGATAACAAGAATAGTGCACTTGAATTTAAGTAGTTGTAAAAGCAAAACAATGCCTGTACAGAGAGAGATCATACAGGGAGTAGCAAAGTTCTTGTTTATATTGCGGGATTGGGTAAAAATTGATTGCATTTTAGGACTTTGGTAGATGAACAGGCAGATATTTGATCACAATGTTAAGAATTACATCTGGTTCTATTATTTTTTAAATTTCCTTTTACCCATTAATTAAAAGTGTTTGTTTCAGTGGTTCCTAATAGAGTACCTCCAGAATGATGCTATAATTTGATTATGTTTCGACACATTCTTTGTTGTGTTCATCTTCATACTGATTAATATGGAGCACTGGTAATATTGATGGTTAACAAGTCTGAAAATTTCTTCCATCACCCCCTTTCCTTCCTGAAGATTTTATTTTCATTTTCTGAGTGGCATGTGATGAATGAGAAGTGGAAGATAATGTGGTTCTGTAAATGCTGTAGAAGTGGCATGTGATGAATGAGAAGTGGAAGATACTGTGGTTGTGTAAATGCTGTAGAAGTGGCATAGTTTGTCATGCAACTTCTTTAGTTTCTCAATTTTTGAATGTTAGCTGATTATTGTGGAAACAGGGGATTTTGCAAGCTAAACATAGTTTGCTATAGAAGGCATGACTAGTCTGATCCTTTTTATTTTTATTTTTCAGAGCTTTGCCTTAACCTTTTATGTGGTTTGGGGAATGGACTGGATCCTTTTGCCTATAGTAAGTGTTTGTGAATGATGTTCAGTGGGCAAAAATTTAATGCTCTGAGCATATTCAAGTGGAAATGGCGTGGTGAATCATCTTTGACAACTAGCTTGCTTGACGATGTTCCACCAGAGATTGAATTGTCAGATTATAGAAGGGTACCAAGTCCTGGTAGCGAGAGCCCTTCTGGGCTCCTTAATGGCGAGAGCTTGAATGTGGAACCAATTGCTGATTTGGACCTTTTCTTTGAAAGACTCTACAATTACTATTGTGAGAAAGGGCTTTGGTGTATTATTATAAAGTGGATAGTTGAGCTTTTTAGCCTGGGTTTCACCATTGGTTTCTCGGGATTTTTCTTATTATATGTTGATTGGAATGGTCTTCGTAATGCTAAGTGTGGGATGAATGCTGTAGAATCTGGAATCAAGCCCTGTGATCTTGCTAAAGAAGCTCTCCATCCTCACCCTGTAACCCCTCTAACGCTTTCAAAAGCTATCATTGTTGGTTATTTGGGGTTATTTTCTATATGTTGGATCTTCTGTTTCTTAAGGTTTTTTGCTCAATTGAAGGACATTCTTGGTATCCGGCACTTCTATTATAACAGGTGTGGCTGATCTTATCGGTATAAAATTTTGTCGGTGGCATTCCTTTTACTTCAGTACAAAGGTTTTCTTGTTGTTCAATTTTTTTTAGTATTTCAATAAGAGCAAAACATGTTATCTTTTTGCAGTCTCCATGTCACAGACAATGAAATTCAAACCATGCCATGGGCTACAGTTCTTGAAAAGGTTGTTGAGTTGCAACACTCACAACAACTGTGTGTGGTTAAGGACCTTACTGCTCATGACGTGGTGATGCGATTGATGCGGAAGGAGAACTACTTGATTGGAATGCTCAACAAAGGAGTGCTTGCTTTTCCAATCTCCTCATGGATTCCAGGTGCTGGCCCAACTGTCAGGAATGGTTCAAATGGAATGCAGCATCGCCTAATACTGACAAAACCCCTCGAGTGGACGTTAAATTGGTGCATATTACAGAGCATGTTTGATCGGTATGTTTAATTTCACACGATTACCTGTTTGAATGCTGATTATATTGCATTTTCTCATTAGAATGTACTTTTTCTGCAGAAACTTTTGTGTTAGGAGGGACTTCATTTATAATCCTAATGCATTAAAGAAAAGGCTTATGGTAGTTGGTCTTGCAATGGTTGTCCTTTCACCATTTCTTGTTATATTCATGCTGGTGTATCTCTTCCTAAGGCATGCTGAACAATTTTATAATCATCCAAGCACAGCATCATCTCGAAGGTGGTCAAATTTGTCAAGGTGGACTTTTAGAGAATTCAATGAGGTACAAACTCACCATCTCTCCCCCTCACATTAAGTTCAAGCAAAACTTTTCATAGTTGATATGCCTGCCTTTGAAATGTTGGCAAGGATATCTGTTTGAGCACAATGTTTGAATGTGTTTTGGTAAGAAAGTTTGAATGTGTTCTTGTAATTTTTAATTCTTGCCTCTTATCATTGTAATAAACTAGAAAAGCCTCTTGATATGTTGAACTTATTTTGGTGGTTTTTTAATATTGCTTATAGTCCTAAGAGGATTTGTTTTTCTGACAACCCATTTTCCCATGTGTATGAAATAGAACTTGATTTATTTGATGGGATTTTAATGAACAGAAGCAAGATATTGTTGGGTGTTGTTAATTATTGTACGGATGAGGGCTATGCCTGTCTAAATTAATGTGTTTTTGGCATGTTAGATTGAGAGATTTGCTTCATCACAAGAAAATGTTCTTCTATATGCCATTTTCTCGTGTAAGATGAGAGTTCATTTCCTTACTGTAGCTTTATTTCAATAAAAGAATGAGGGTACTAATAATTTTTTATATTATTTCTCACACATAGATCTGCCTCCTTGAACTCATCTTCTATAATTAAGATGGTGTATATTTATGTTGCAGGTCGACCATTTGTTCAAGCATCGGATCAATAGCAGTGTGATGCATGCTTCAGAATATCTAAAGCAATTCCCCTCACCTATTATTTCAATCATTGCAAAATTCATCTCCTTTGTCTCTGGAGGCTTTGCTGCTATCCTGATCATCATTGCATTTCTGGAGGAATCTTTGCTAGAGGGCCATGTAATATACTCTCACTAATACTTAAAAAGATATTAGATAATACAAAACTGGCAGTGATAATGGATGATAATATGTATTTTTCATAATATTGAATTTTAATTATAATGCAGATATTTGGGCGCAACTTGTTTTGGTATGCTGCTGTTTTTGGAACTATAACAGCTATCAGCCGGGCTGCTGTTACAGATGAGCTCCTGGTCCTTGATCAAGAAGGGGCTATGTCTATGGTTGTCCAACACACACACTACATGCCAAAAAAATGGCGAGGCAAAGAAAATACTGAGAGGGTCCGCATGGAGTTTGAAACCTTATTTCAGGTAATGCAGATGAAGTTCATGCATTTGTATGAAAAAGTGTTGACCAAATATACTTATACCACCCTTGATCACTTATACCACCCTTGATCACTTATACCACCACTGATAAACACCAGAATAAGTGATATTCACTGGGCCAAGAGCACCCCCTCGAGTAAAAGCTTCCATGGCCGGTTGACCAAAATGAGGATCTTGAATTGCATGAGCAATAGGTCTTACATGCAAAGGGTCCTGTACCCATGTTTCAAAATTTCCTTACCAAGCTACATGAAACAGATTTCTAGCAGTCCACAAAAAAATTATTGCCAATTGCCCAAAATGAGAAGCAAAATATTCTGATAAAGACGTTCCTCCATAATATCATCATGACTCTCAAATTCATGTGCAGAGCAATACCAAACCAAATACGACGAGTAGTGGGGTCTTGAGCTAAGCCTCAGAAATCTTAATGCCATAATGCCTTTCAAATTCTCCTTGCCATTATCTTACTGCAATAATTTTTGCTAAGAAGAACACCCATGTTGTGGCAATTCCACCTAGAAGGTAATGAGTTACTCCTACAACACGACCTTGTATAATGCTCAAGGCTCTAGGCTGAGTAGCAAGAGCAACTTTTAATTTATTACGAGCCCAAACGATTGATTCAATAAGTTCTTGCTAATAACCACAATTGCTGAATAGAAACATTAAAATAAAAGCCCATACAAAGTGAGTGCCTAGGAAAAAAAGGCCATATGCAGATAATGAAGAACCATAAGACTGAAAGCCCATACCTGGCATGCCTGTGCCCATAAGAAATAGCGGAGCCATCCATTAATAGTAATAGAACTCTGCGCAAAATTTCCTCCCGTGATATGAGTTACCACCCCTTTGTCACTTATTTTAACTGTTCTATGTGTTTTTTGTGATGCAGTATACTGGAATGATGTTACTTGAGGAGATGGCATCAATTTTCCTCACTCCATTCCTGCTTTTGTTTGTTGTCCCAAAGGTATCCATTTCATCTCTCAATAGACTGTGTATCTGGTTATTTTTATGACATATATTGGCTTATTTCAAGGTGGTGTGCTGTGATATTTTGCAGCATGTGGATGACATCTTACAGTTCATTGCTGATTTCACAGTGGATGTTGAAGGTGTTGGCCATGTTTGCAGGTGTGCACTTGTTCATATGTTTGAAAATTCCGAGTTTATGTTGAGCAATTTGACACCAAACCATTTGTTAGCTTTGTTTCTTTGCATTGAAATCATTCAAATCTTGCCTTCTAATTGATCTTTCACAGTTTTAGTACTTTCAATTTTCAAAAGCATGGAAATAGCAATTATGGCTCTCCCTATAACACGCTTCGTTCCCAGAGAAGTTGCCAGGGGAAGATGGAGAAATCGTTTTTGAGGTATTATTGTAGAATTGTACTTCTAGATTCTTTCCATTTCAATTTAAGCTTTTGAAGCCTTGTGTTACTGTCCTTGTGCTTGCTTTACAAGCACAAAGAGGTCTTCTTAATGTTCCTTAAGGAGAACAAGTCATTTTGGACATATAAATAGTTGTTTTGTATACTTGCCACTGTTATGTTCTATCTTGGAAAATGAAATAAACCATTGCAAGGTGCCTGCTCGTAATTTCGTTTTGTTTTAATTGTTCCCTTCGGTTGCTTCTCATCTTGCATCGTCTATTTTGCAGTTTTCAAAGTAGCTATCCTTCATGGGAACCCAACATTCACGGAAAGCAGTTCCTGTTAAATCTTAGAACTTTTAGGGACCAAAAGTTGCAAGGACAGGGAGTTAGACATGTGTACTCTCCTCGTAGAATGTGGCGAGGGAGCCCCAGTTATAGAGGCCCCGGTGATAGAAATATCCCTTTTTCAAGGGAAATGCCATTTAATACTCCCGGCTTTCAGCTGGGTTCTTTGTGGTTACTTGATATAGATCAGAGGAATCACCCATATCTTCTTGATTGTTATTATACTTCCCGACCTCATACTTCCACGGACAATACAAGAGATGCCACGGCAGTACCATTTGAAGCAGCTGAGCAACAACATTCAAGAGATTATTGGATGCCATCCAACTTGACACAAAATGAAGCACGATATGATGAAGAGTTATGGGGTCACAATTACCAGGATAGATCAGTCTCTCATTTGGGGGCTTCTACGTCTGCCCCATTCTTCCAGGAAAGTGTGCTTCAACATCATGACTCCAGCAACGTTGCACATCCTACTAGGAGCCATTGGTGGGCTAGAAGTGTCCCGCGTGATGCACAGCCCCAAGCAAGTTTCCTCGAGCCTCCTGGTTTCCACCAAGCAAGTTTCCTTGAACCTCCTGATTTTAACCGCTATGCTTCAGAAAATTATCATGATAATTTCTCAGAAAGAAGCTTGGAGGAGCAAGAGCAACACTTGGATTGGAGAAACTCTAACGGATTGTCCCGGACTACTTACTTGGATGATGACATTGACGCAGGAAGGAGTGTGAGTCTTCATTTTGACGACATTTATAGCAGACCGCCTGAAACACCCCCTGCATTTCGAGATCCCCCAACCTTTTGACAATCAATTACCTCTCCATTTGTTTGAGAGGTTCTTGTTTTTAGATTTGTGGAATGCATATGGGTTTCCGAAGATGGACTGTGATTTCTTTTCTGTGTAAAAAGGAAACTATGTATTCTTTGTTGTATATAAGATTCAGTACGAGGTTAGATTCTCAAGTAGGCCCCATCCCATTTTAGAAGGTAGCAGGCCCCAAAGTCACTGCAGCCCTTATGGAACTGTAAAAACATTTCCCATCTATTGATCTATTTCAAATCCTATTCTAATCAACTAGTTCATTTGATCATTTGTTTGCCGTTGATTTAATGAATTTTGTTCTCGAGTTGTCCCAGGTAGTCTGGTCTTAGCTGTACTTCAAAATTGAAAGATTTTAGCCGAAAGGGAAGTTTATTCAACTCAACCCAACAGGGTCTGTCCAAAGATTGTTTTTCTTTTCCTAATGAAAATAAAACCTCCTCAGACATTGATGAGTATATGAATTCTGTGGAGACTATTCGATTCAACTCAGCCAAACCACAGCGTTTTTAATCAATAGCTCCTTTCTACCCCTTTTTTTAAGGCTTGAACTATTGTCAACAGACAAGACTCGGGAAACCAGAAATCTCCCTAGGGTTTTGGGTTTTGCAAGGGTTTAAGCAATTCAACAGACTAGACCAAAACCAAAAAGGAGCAAACTTTAACAGAAATCCCACCATGAAAAGAGCTTTGATCTCACTTCTCTCTCATTTTACTCGCCAAAAAACCAAAACAGTAACCCCTCTTCTGTCCAGAAACTACACATCATCTGACCGCACAAATACACCTTCATCTGCCTCCTCACTTCATTCACCTACCCATGATCTTAACTTGTTGGAACACCTCAAATCTCCTCTAGGAGGAAAGATCTCAACTTGAAGAGGCTTTTGAGTCTTTAGTGACAATTGAGGACATGCTCAAAGCTTTTGAAAACATGGAGGCTTGTTTTGATGAGAGAGAACTTGGTTTGGCTTTACTGAAAGTTGGACTTTAACTTGACCAACAAGGCGAGAACCCTGAAAAGGCTTTATCTTTTGCTACAGAGCTTTGAAAGTTCTCGATAGTGGCGATGATAAGATAAGCTTAATTTTCTTGTTGCTATGACTTTACAATTAGTGGGTTCTGTTATTTGTAGTTTAAAAAGGTTTAATGATAGTTTAGGGTGTTGTTTCAATAGAGCTAATATGATGCTGGGGAGGCTAGAGGAGGAGGGGAATGTTAATGTTGAGGATATTAGGCCGGTGTTGCACACTGTGCTGCTTGAGTTAGCTAATGTGAAGACTGCGACGGGGAGGAGAGAGGAGGCTATATATAATTTTAAGAAGTGTTCAGAGATAAAGGAAATGGTATGGAGAAAGGAAGAAAAGAGTTGGGTGTGGATATGGGGAACTGGCGGCGGCTTACGTTGCAGTTCTGAATTTCAAGGAGGCATTGCCGTTTGGTTTGAAGGTGTTGGAGATACATAAGAGTGGACATGGGAATAATTCCGAGGAGTTTGCACATGATAGGAAGCTTCTTGGGGTCATCTATAATGGGTTGGAGGAACATGTCAAGGCATTGGGGAGCAGAATGCACTGTCACGGAAGGTTTTGATGAATTGGGGTCTTAGTTCTGAATTGCTTCATGGAGAGATTGATGCTGCTAATATGGGGATTGAATTGGGCAAGTATGACGAGTTTATTAATACTTTGAAGGGTGTCGTCCAGCAGACAGAGAAAGATAGCTGGACTCAAGCATTAGTGTTTATCTCTATGGCAAAGGCACCGTGTAATCTAGAGAAGTTTGCAGATGCGAAGAGGTGTCTGGAGATTGCTTGTGGAATTCTTGACAAGAAAGAAACGGCTTCTGCAGCTGAAGTCGCTGGGGCATACTCAGAGATAGCGATGCAATATGAGACTAGGACAGGTTTGAAACGGCAATTTCATTGCTAAAGAGAACCCTGTCTATGCTCGAGAAGCTCCTACAAGAACAGCACGCAGAAGAAAGTTCTTCTGCTATAATCGGGTGGTTACTTTTGTTGACATGTAAGGTGACTTAGGCTATTCCTCACTTGGAGAGTGCTGCTGAAATTTTGAAAGAAAGCTTTGGTCCCAAACATTTTGGAATTGGATATTTCTAGAACAATTTGGGGACTGGATATTTGGAATTGGATAAACCACAGTGAGCTGCACAGATTTTTGCAGTTGCTATCATACAGATTCAATTGACGCATGTCAGAATCTCTCAAAAGCGTTTGGTGCCAGGGGAAGGTAAGGACATATCCTCAGTTCCTGGTTCGTGGTTTCTGGTTTTATTTCAGGCACATGGCTATTGATTCATTAAGCAATTATTTGCTATTCCAAATCTGTTATGCTGATTAAAATGAGTGCTTTGATGCTGTCTTCCTCTTCATTTTATCAAAGGAAAATCATATATGTCAGGTGGAGCAGGTGAATATGCAAGAATGCAAGCACAAACTCAACATTTCTTCTTCATCTGGACCTTTGGCTCTCGGCCATCACGCTTGGTACCTTAAAGGGTTTTAACAAGCCAAATTAGAACATATTCTTAACTCAACTTTTACATAAGCGAGCAAATAAATAACTCTTTTAATTTATAAGTAGATAAAAAAAGGCTTTAGCATCATGTGTCATGTTTGAATATCTTCATGCCATTTGTGGGTTAGGCTAGCACAATTTTACTTTTCTTTTTTATAAATGCTCTGGAACAGTTGTTTGTGTTGTTGCTTATCATGGTAATTGATAAGAACATTCCCTTAGTTCCTGGTTCGTGGTTCCTGGTTTTATTGCAGGCCCGTTGCTTTGATTCATTAAAAAAATCATTATTGTGTTGCTATTCCAAATCTGCTATTCTGATTAAAATGAGTACTTTGATGCTGTCTTCCTCTTCATCAAGCCTTTATCAATGGAAAATCATATATGGGTCGAGCATGTGAATATGCATGAATGCATGCACTTACTCAATATTTCTTCATCATCTGGACCTTTGGCTCTCCACCTTTGGCACTTCTCAAAGGGCTTCAATAAGCCAAATTATAACATACTTCATTAACTCAACCTTTACATGAGCGAGCAAATAAATTATTATATATATATAGATAGATAAAAAAAGATATTTTAGCATCATGTTTGGATATCGTCATGCCATTTGAAGGTAAGGTTTATAGTGGTATAATTTTACTTTTTTATGAAGGCTCTGGAACAGTGGATTGTGTTGCTGCTTATCATGGTAATTGAAGTTAATAATTCTGGTGCTATTAAGCATGCCTTGTCTATATGCCCACATTCATTCATCAAGGCAGCAAGCAAATGACATGGAATTTGGTATCTAGGTTGTTTGGTTTTATGTTGCGATCTCAAATTAGAATTTTGTAGTTTCTAAAAAATCTTTCTTGGATTTTGCAGCTATACCCTTGCCATTTAATTCCAGCGGCGAGCAATAGATGCCTGGGAAAGTCATGGACCAAGGCAACATGAGCTCACGACCAATAGATGCCTCACAGTAGCCCCTCTGGAAGAAACTTACAGCTTGACATTCCTCTCAACCAGTATCGAACAAGCATGATGTAGTCTGATAAACATCCAGCGCTGAGTTACATTTCTTTGTTTGGTTAGCTTCTCTCTTTCTATAAGGGTGTTTTTTTCTTCCCACTGAGCTTGTCTCTGTAAGTAGATATGGTAATTTATTGCCATCTGTGGTGCCTTTTCTTTTCATATGTACTTATAGAGTTCAAGTTCTTTAAGCAACTCAAACACAGTTTCGATGTGAAAATTGGTTTTGGGGATGTGTGCTTTTTCTTTGATTGTGTTTGCCTGATAAAGACTGAAATTAGTGTATTTTGTGTCTTTTAACTACTAAATTTTCTTTTCAAAGGAACTTGTACATTCATCTTAATCTGTATTCTGACTTTAGAGTTGTCTGTGAAAAAATCCATGTTCATGGAAAACTTGATAAAGAAGGCTCAATCATGCTTTCCATGTAATGTCACCATTCTTCTCAACTTTTACTTCACATAATATGATTATATTACACGTGCTTGTAAACATTCAGTTTTGGTGACTTTGAAATTCAACCTGTTTCTTCGTAATCAACAGGACCCTAAAAACCATTTTGAGGATGAGAAACTATAACTGTAGACTCGTCATAGGTGTCCCACTGGAGTTTCATCTGGTTATGATTCACTGAATTTGAGTAAGTTTCATCCTAAAAACCATTTTGAGGATAAGAAACATTGGCATTGTTTCTAAATATGTAGTTTGCACTCATGTAAGTTATCATGAGTTAGCTGCTAGTCTCTCTTTAGAATTTTTGTAGTTAAAAAACAGGAGAAATTATTCAGATCTTTCAAAATATGTATTTGCTGCAAATAAATTGTTCCCTTACAAATAATAAAAAATACTGAGATTTTTATTTCAACTGATATCTGGGATGCTCTTAGTGAAACTCTCCAGCTGCTTTTTGGCATCTGGAAACAGATGGCAGACCTTCACTCAAATCCGTATCTTTAAACCATAATGGAACCTGGGCAGAATAATCTCTTCTGCGCATTACCAACACCAGTATAATTACTACAAGACAAAAGAGGTTGGTGATCATTCACAGAGGAGGTCCCTTTTGCGGTTTTCACTCATAGTTGCTCATTATTCCGGTCCCCTTGCCATGACTTGCATAATAGCTTCCCCCTTCCACTCTGCCCCCTCCCCCCGTCTTTGTCTCACACAGTCTCTCTGGATAAAGAGGTGTTAAAACAATCATTTCTATTCATAAAGAAAAAAGAAACTCAAAACAGAAAAAAAGAGGCGTCCACCCTAGTGGTTTAAGCAATGATTCTCGTAAGCATGCTTGCATCTCAGTAGGAGTCCGTGTATACCGTTCATTCTATGCATGATGTCAATCCGAAGCCACCCTAGATTTTTATCAATTCCTCATTTGTAATTATTCAATCATATGAAAAACACCAGCAAACCCTTCGAAAAAAAATGAAATATCAAACAGGACAAAGACAAGATTTCAGACTAAATCTTCTTGCATTATATCTCAAATTCAACCGGACGTACTGCTTTTCTGGATCCTCGGACATGAACAAATGGAAAAACTGACCTAAGTACTCTGTTACTACTTTCCTCGGTATTGCTAATTTCCCTATGATGGATATTTTGATGAATGATTGCTTTAACACTTGAGTAAAGCTGTCGATCCACTGCAGAATCCAGTGAGAAAGATCTCCTCAACGGTTGGATGGAAAACTGATCATCTTTCCCCCTTACATCAATGCATTCATCACCCATAATTGAGACATGGTGTTGCTTCCTTGTTTTCAACTTTCCAAGCTTCTGCTCCATCTTCATTGGCGATCGACTTCTGAGTCTCATCTGAACTTCTCTTGAAGTGTTTCTTTCATGTTGCCTAGGAGGCAACAAAGCTCCATCATCTTCTCCACCCAATTCGATCACCACATAATCTTCATCACTTCCCATAAGACTATCGGTGTATGGCTGCGAGCCTTGAGGTGATGAGCTAGGAGCAATGATGCGGTCAACTGGATATTTAGTACCAGAGCCTGAAATGCTTGTTCTGCAAAGCGGACAATTAGCATTGCTTTGAAACCATATGTCAATGCAATCCAGGTGAAATGCATGGCTACAGTTTGGAAGAACTCTAAGCATGTCTTGTTCTTGGAACTCATTCAAACAGACCACACAGCCACAGCTGCTCCTCTCCCGACCTTCTTCTCTCCTGTACTGAAATGTTGGTATCTCGCGAATTACTGACTCGTCCAGCCCACGATTCCACATGGTTGGAGAGAGGGCTATAAACGAATCTTCGTTACGTCTAGCTCTCCAAACAGTGAACCACCTTAGAAGATTAAATTGGTTCCAGTTGGAGCAACATTTGTTCACAAAGACGTAGTAACCAACTAGCAAGAAAGCTGTGCCCATGATGCTCAACACAGCAATAGCTAATAGAGGGAAAGCATGGTCTGAAGTAGGGGAAGGTTGTTGATAGATAAGATTCTGCTGGTTTCTGAAGGCATGAATGTAGTATTGTCTGTGTGCTGGTGCCATAGGTAAATGGGTTTCAATTCAAAGTGTTGGATTCTACAAGTAGAGAGACAAAAGGGGAGGTTGACTGATGGGTTTAGCTTCTTCCATAAAAAGAATTTCTTCAATCAGAATAAAGAGAAAATAGAGGAGAGAGATGGGAGAAAGCTTAAAGGAAAACACTCCTACACAAGGGTTAAAACGTGCGCCACAGATTCACCAGGTAAACCACAATGATATCTCATTGAATGAAGAGGATAAACTTGAGATGAACACAAGCATGTCCATGTTTAAAGTTAAGAGAGAGTGGTAAAGCTGCCATCATACTTCCCACTAGCAGTTTATATTAAAGAAATGAATTTGGACCCAACATGCTATATACTTGCTTCATGATGTTGGACCCCTGCTGTTTTATTTCTCATTTTTCTTGGGAAACAGCATTTCTTTTGTTCCCTTTTCCTCAACTCTCTAAAGTTTTAGGACATACCTTAACAGCAAAGCAAGACTTTTTTTTGCGAAAAAACAGAGTTTATAGATGTCTTTTGCTCCCCTTTTCACTCGGCAAAAGGCCTACAAAATCTTCTAGATAAAGGAGTTGGAACATAGAATTTCTAAATCAAAATTCCCAAATTTGAACAACTGGGCTATTGTTATAGATCATTCATATGGTATGCAATAGGCAATGACGGCGGGCATAGTGTGCAGGAAATTTAGCTTGGAGCATCGGACTCCCAACGGCAGATATCACTAGTAACATAGTCGCAGAGTTAAGGAGCATTTGCTGAGCTTCAGTTTGGCTCGGGACTTGAGTTGTCGTAATATGATCCCTGAATCGTGATTTAAAACCATGCTAATAATGCCTCCATCTCTGCTATCTGTTCGGATACAGAGAAATGAACAATCAAAATGAGCTTTGTTGTTCCCTTGAATTATACCTCTTGCATAGTTGTCGGCTCGGCTTCGGACTGGCTCAATTTGTACGTCACCAGGTTTACTTAAATCAGTCATATTAGTCAAAATAAGAACTTAAAAGTTCAACTAGCTTGATTTGGACTGGATTTGATCGAGCTAACATGTCATTAAATCAAATTAATTCCATTTAATTCGATTTGAAACCTGACCAAAATCAATATTTGAATTGTGAAATTCCCGCTTTACCCCCACCTGGCCGGTTCTAGTTTAATATTTTGATTGTCAATTGTCAAAAAATGGGTCAATAGAAGGAAAAAAAGAAGAAGAAAAAGGATTGAACATGGCTTTGCCTATTTCCAGATTTCAGGACAAGTTTCTTTTGTTCCCTGCCCAGCAACTAGGTCAGGCCCATTTCTATCTTCATCTCTTCTTTTTATGGGCCGTGTCCATGTTCTCTGGGCTTGGACCAGCTCACGATTATCGTTTAATACATCAACACCACTGGAACAGAACACAATTTTGCTAATTAATTCAGCAAAATAATGTGCAAGTTTTGGCCGTAGTTATATATATATATATATTTTTTTTAGTATTTTTTATGTTGAAATGTATTAAAATGATATTTTTTATTTTTTAAAAATTATTTTTAAAATTAACATATCACAAAACATACAATTTTTTATTTTAATTTTTAATAAATTCTTTTTGAATTTTTTAAAAACACAGATAATCTTACATTTCCAAATAAGTTCTCTATCAACAAGTAAATCCCTTCCCTTCCCATCCATTCTCCTCCCTCCCTCATCATTTACAAATACAAGCATTACTTGTTATAACTAACTATCAAAAAAAAAATATTTTAATCTAAAATTTTAAATCGTTGTCTTTAAAATATTATTTATATAAATTTTTAATATATTATTTTAAGTGAAAATCATCTAAATTTAAAACTTGTATAAATTTATACCAACTTATACTTAATTTTATTAATTAAAATGAGATAAGGAAAATTTGAATTTATAACTGTTTAATTGTCAAATCTTTAATACTATAATAAAAAATAATATCAAACAAAATACTTAAAACTTAAAATTATTAAATAAAATTTTAAAATATAATTTATATTATCCTTTTTACAGGTGAAATGGTAGATGATAGAGTGCCCAAAACTAATCCATGAACAAAGTTTGCTAAACTATCTGCAAGAGAACCCGTCTCACAGTAGACATGGTGGAGCATCAGAAAGGGACTCTCTAATAACCCGAAGAATAGAATAGCTGTAAGAAACTTGATGGTTAGTGTCCGAAATCGAGTCAACTACAAACTGAAAGCAATTCAATTTTACCAGCGAGGCTAGCAAGCATCTCCACCATCTTTCAAGCTTCAAAATTCTAGTTGAACAAGTTAAAATATGGCTCAAAGCTGGTTCGAGACTAGGGAAAAAAAGATGTTGCAGTAAAAGACAATTACGGAACCCCAGTACTCAGCCATTTGGGCCTTCATTTCAGGTGAGTTCAATAATATCAGCCATGATCGAGGATTCGATTATATTTCTTTCATGCCAGCTAGGGTTTCTTAATTATACTGGCATTTGTAAAGCCAGATTCCATCGGCAAGCTTTGTAATTGATTCCACACACTCCACTCCAATTTGACTAGCCAGTACTTCTGAAGCAAGTTACATGCATGTTCTTATTAAATGTCTCATTACTAAAATTATTCAGTAAAGTTGTTATTTTTAGAAAAAACAGATATTTCTCTATTCTTTACTATGATTCTTTTCTAGTTTTTTTTTCCTAGTTCATCATAAAAAATACATTTTAGCAAGTGAAAACACTTGTGATGTTTTTGGTCCTTTGAAGATTTTAAAATATAATAAATCTCTCTATCATTTGTTTATGTCTGCGATCACTGTCAGTTAATGATACCACAAGAATAACTACTATGTATCAACATCACCGGTCCAACCAAAACATCTTCTGTTAATATATAGTTTTCTAATCGGTTCTCGTAATTAAGATTTTTAGAAAAAGTTTTCCCTGTTCCTTTTTAGTATAGTTTATCACACAGTTGCTCAGCTTGTTCTTGACAATGCTATAGACATAACACTTCGGTTGTGTTTTCCACTTTTCAGAAAAAAAGATTGTGGGAAATAGAAAACTAAGAACAGTACTTTTATTAACTGAGAATAAAAATTGTTTTTTAAAATTGTTGAGAATGTGTGTTTCTAACTCTTCATTTCTTTAGAAATTGAAAAATACCAAAAAAATTCTCCATTATATTGTTTGCTTGATCATTCCTTCTAATTGAAAATCATTAAGAATAATTTATTCTTTAAATACAATAAGATTAAAGAAAAAAATTGAGAAATTTTCAGAAATTTATAATTCTTTTTTACGATGAAACGATCAACTTAGACACTTTTAATTTTTAATTTAACTATATAAAATAAAGAGCTATATATATATATAACTTGAACCTGTCTTAAAAGTTTTAGCTCGATGCAACATAAATAAGTTAGAAACAAGAGATTAAACAGACTATACTCAAGCTGATTTTTTCTCTCTGGAATTCTCTTTTGTTTTTGCTGCTGCCGACACTATTTAAGAGACAGTCAGCCCTCTTATATCTGAACAAACTCTTTTGTTTCCTTCATCTCATAAGTGGTGTGGTGGTCCCATTCACATGGATCCGGGACCCCCAGCAAGAGTCAACTGGCAGCCCTTTTTTCTTCTGCAATCCATTTTTGTCATCAACTATCGCAATGACGAAAACGCCAATTAAATATATACAGATTTGAAATGGCGTATATAAACATATAATGAAGGTTATTGGGAATATGAAACCAAACTAACACTCACCATTCTTAATTTCCAAGATATATATCATTAAAAACACACACACATTTTGGAATTTTTGTCTGACCTATCATGATTAGCCTGTTCCTGGACCGAGACAGAATCCTTGGTGACATTCCGGTTGTTTTTCTTCAAGTTTCTGGCAAGATTCCTGCCAGAAGTCCATTTCATACTACATTCAAGCTCTATTCACCTAGCTAGCCATTTTACAAGTCACATTTGCTTCGGGGGTTTAAAATCTAATACAACAACTAGTTTTGTCTTAGAGCAGGAATTTTCACATTCCGAGTTATGGAGATCCTCGTCTCAAGCCGCTGTAACCTTCAATCCTTGTCTGAGAAGTATATTTTCCCAGAAGAAATCCGACCAGGGAAGGTAGCTATTGCCTTATGCGAGTCCATTCCAGTAATAGATCTCGGTGATATAGCAGGTCAAAACCGAGCCAATATTGCTCAGGAAATTTTGAAGGCAAGCCAGGAGTTCGGTTTTTTCCAGGTCAGCAATTTATTAAGTAATAATCCTATTCAATTTTATGTAAAATACCATTAAGTAATAATGATGAATGTTATATTCTCACTGTAAAACAGGTGATTAACCATGGAGTTTCTAAGGAATTGATGAATGATACAATGAGTGTCTTCAATGAAGTCTTTGAGATGCCTGCAGAGGATCTGGCAGACATCTACTCTGAAGACCCGGATAGAAGCTGCAGACTTTTCACAAGTAGTAACTCTTATGCAAGTGAAGATGTTCACAACTGGCGTGACTTTTTGAGACACCCTTGCCATCCTGATCTAGATGCATGCATTCAACAATGGCCCGAGAAGCCAACCAGATATCGGTAAAACGTTATGCCTGCTGACTGCTATGTTGTATCACCTGTCAAATTTCAGTCTTCCCAAAACAATTAATGAAGCAGACATAAGTTTAAGTTTAACCTTTCCTAATGCTTATGTCTCCATAATTTCACAGACAGGTTGTTGGGAATTACTCGACTGAAGTGATGAAATTAGCCTCAGGGATATTGGAGCTGATCGCTGAAGGTTTAGGATTAGAGTCTGGGTATTTTGGAGGTAAACTAAGTGAGAATGCATTTTTGTCAGTCAATCGTTACCCTCCATGCCCAGATCCAAGTTTAACCCTGGGATTGCCGAAACATTGTGATCCTAATCTCATAACCATTTTACTCCAAGGTGATGTGTGTGGGCTTCAAGTCTTCAAGGATGGTGAATGGATTGGTGTGGGGCCTGTTCCCAATGCATTTGTGATTAACATTGGGTACCAGCTACAGGTATACTTCTTATATCATTGTCATCGCTACTGTGAAGTTCTTGAAATGTTTGGGTATAATTAAGCTGAAGAATGCTGGCTAATTCCTGTCATAGATTATCAGTAACAACAAGCTAAAAGGTGCCGAACATCGAGCAGTGACAAATTCAAAGGATGCTAGGACAAGTGCTGCCTTCTTTGTCAGTCCTAGTCGTGACAGCATTGTCGAACCTGCCAGGGAACTTATTAAAGACGACAATCGCCCACTCTATAGAGCCTTTGAGTTCACAGAGTTTTTTTCCAACTACATGAATGAGAAAGGCAACGTTGAAGTTGTATTGGAGCCTTTCAAGTTGCAAGCATAACCTGTGATCGATGCAACAAGGAAATCGTACAGATTGGTATGTCAAATACTGTGAATCTCAGTAAACCAATCTCAAGTTTGTATCATGTCAAATGGATCATATTATATGAAGTTTGTGTGTACCTAAAGGTTGTGAGAAAGCAGCATGCGATAATTTCCTGTATGAAATGGGTTGAACTGTGATTCAACATCTGAAATAATGTTAAGCTACTGTCTAATATCTTTGGATTTAGATTTAGTCCTATTGAGTTTGATGTTTGATTTTGATAACATAATGTGATTTAAAATTTTGATAAACATTCATCCAGATGTTTGATCCAGATGTTTTGTGCCGCGATACCAATAAAAGAGGGAAGCTCTAATTTATTTTCTTCTTATCAAAACATAATTTTCCATTAACATATGAATTATTGAGGTTAATACATTTTGATTTCACAGAGCATGGGATAGTGCAAAGCATATTTTATACGGATGAATTTTATTTTTTAAAATAAAATTTTTTATTTTCATATAATATTTCTAATATATACAACTTTATATTATTTTTTTTCAATCAATTTAATTTGTATCTCTATTTCTATTATCATTTGCTTGAATAAAATATTATTTTAGTAAACAAATTTAGCAAATATGACCGGATAAATATCCGGTTTTTCAAGATTAAATATCTTAATTTGTATCTGTTTTTTAATTTTTCAAGTTTTATTTTTAAATATTTTTAATGGTTATTTATTTATTTATTTATTTATTAGTATACATAATTTAATTACATATATTTATCAAAATTAATTATAAAAATATTTTTTTCATGGCAATTGAGCACGAATCACATAACTGATGCTTCCAATACCATATAGTATTTAAGCAAGGGGGAGCCAGGGGAGGCATATAAGGCCCGGGCTCCTGTAAAGATTAAATGAATAAATAAATATTTTTTTATTTGGCTCCTCTGGAACAATTTAAGATTTTAGGGTTAAAAGTAGTAAGACTTAATGTTTGGGAACGTGTTTCAATTTATGTTTTTAAAAAAATTGGTTTTTTTTACTATAATTTAATATGACTTTATATTTTAAATTGTTTTGATGTGCTGATGTCAAGAATAATTTTTAAAAAATAAAAAAAATCATTGACATGCATTTTAACATAAAAAATTATTTAAAAAACACCTGCAACCACTGCCAAATATTCTCTTTAAGTTTTCCCCTTCTCTAAAAAATATTTTTCTAATCTTGGCTCCCTTTAAAAAATTTCCCTGCTCCACACCTAGTTTTAAAAGTTTAATTAAAGACAAAATTCTAATTTTACTCCATTAGTGATGTCCAAGTCATTAACCTCTAATTTTCCATTAATGGACATCACTAATGGAATTGAAAAGGCAAACTTATCTCCATTAGTGATGTCCAAGTCATTAACCTCTTGGCACTTTCGTTAACCTCTGAAACATGTGATTGCGGACCAATATTACGGGTATATAACCCTTGCAAGCATATTGACTCTTTTATTATTACTATTATTATTAATTAGAAATTTCAATGAACGTTATTTCTTTTATATTTATTAAAGAATAATATAAATGATATCTTATAATTTTATTTAAAAATTTAAATTTTTAAATTGAAATATTTTTCTAATATGATATTAAAGTTTTAATGACCAAACAGTTACGAGTTTTCTCATTTTTTTTTCTAATTAAAATATAATTAATAGAAAATATAGTGTAGATGTGTATAAGTTTTAAATCCAAAGAGTATTTACTCGAGAGAACATGTTAAAGAACAATATAAATTATATATTGATATCTCATCTAAAAACTTTAATTTTTAGGTTGAGAAATTCCTTTACCATTATTATTATAATTAAGGAAATTAAAATTAATTATTTTATTAAAAATAGTTGGTGGTTATATTATCTTTACATTGTATTATATATTTATGTAACCATCACCGATCTTTGAAGGAAAAAAAAAAAAAACACTAAGCGCTGTGAACCATCAGTTAATTTGAGAGTGACGAAGAAAAATCAATGGCAAGGCTCAGTCTTCTCTGACCAGCTTGTTTGTGATTCACAACCTAAAATTATTTGTAAAATATGCGCTGAAGTATTTTGTTTATCAAGAACTTGATTATATACGCTTTATCTCTTACATTAAAAAATTCCTTTCAATTAAATAGTTATGTATTATATGTACAATACAAAATCTATTTAAATTCTTAATTTCAGAATTCTACTTAATTGTTTTATTTTTTTTTTATTAATGTGGGTGTCCGGATTAGCTTGCGCATAACTTAACTAATCTCACGGGTTTTAAAATTAACGACCATGTAAATCTTTAATAACTATCATGTAGTTGTTTCGTTCTATCATGTGATAGTCAATTGATAAAATCCTGATGGAGCGGTCATATTGCCTTGAGCAAATTGTTCATGGGACTAAAATCATAAATTTTATAAGTTCAAGGGTTAATTACTTTTGACCAAATATTCAAAGGGCTAGGATCAATAATGACGTGGAACGTCTAGCTGAAGAATTCATGGATCAATTTGATAAATAAAAGTCCAAAAATTAACTTGAGGAGGTAAATATATATCTTTACTTTGCAAATCTTATTAATCTGAAAAGTTGATTTTATTTGGTATTGCTGTCTAACTTTATTTTTAATTTTTTTTAACCGTTTTAATATATTATGAAGCATGTTGATCGTTAAAACGTTATGCCTGCTGACTGCTATGTTGTATCACCTGTCAAATTTCAGTCTTCCCAAAACAATTAATGAAGCAGACATAAGTTTAAGTTTAACCTTTCCTCATGCTTATGTCTCCATAATTTCACAGACAGGTTGTTGGGAATTACTCGACTGAAGTGATGAAATTAGCCTCAGGGATATTGGAGCTGATCGCTGAAGGTTTAGGATTAGAGTCTGGGTATTTTGGAGGTAAACTAAGTGAGAATGCATTTTTGTCAGTCAATCGTTACCCTCCATGCCCAGATCCAAGTTTAACCCTGGGATTGCCGAAACATTGTGATCCTAATCTCATAACCATTTTACTCCAAGGTGATGTGTGTGGGCTTCAAGTCTTCAAGGATGGTGAATGGATTGGTGTGGGGCCTGTTCCCAATGCATTTGTGATTAACATTGGGTACCAGCTACAGGTATACTTCTTATATCATTGTCATCGCTACTGTGAAGTTCTTGAAATGTTTGGGTATAATTAAGCTGAAGAATGCTGGCTAATTCCTGTCATAGATTATCAGTAACAACAAGCTAAAAGGTGCCGAACATCGAGCAGTGACAAATTCAAAGGATGCTAGGACAAGTGCTGCCTTCTTTGTCAGTCCTAGTCGTGACAGCATTGTCGAACCTGCCAGAGAACTTATTAAAGCGGGCAATCGCTCACTATATAGAGCCTTTGAGTTCACAGAGTTTTTTTCCAACTACATGAATGAGAAAGGCAACAGTGAAGTTGTACTGGAGCCTTTCAAGTTGCAAGCATAACCTGTGATTGATGCAACAAGGCAATCGTACAGATTGGTATGTCAAATACTGTGAATCTCAATAAACCAATCTCAAGTTTGTATCATGTCAAATGTATCATAATGTATGAAGTTTGAGTGTACCTAAACGCTGTGAGAAAGCAGAATTAATGCGATAATTTCTTGTATGAAATGGGTTGGACTGTGATTCAACATCTGAAATAATGATAAGCTACTGTCTGATATTTTTGGGTTTGAATTTAGTTCTATTGAGTTTGAATTTTGATTTTGATATCATAACGTGATTTAAAATTTTGATAAACATTCATCCAGGATTGATCCGGATTTTTTTGTGCCCCGAGACCAATAAAAGAGGGAAGCTCTAATTTATCTTCTTGTTATCAAAACACAATTTTCCAATAACATTTGAATTATTCAGGTCAATAGATTTTGATTTCACAGAGCATGGGATGCACACTGCTTCATATCCCCGGAGCATTTAAACATGTGCTGACCCTGTTTGTTTTTACCTCATTACTATTTTGATTGCTTCTATAGAACAAATTCAAATGCTATTTGCAATTGATGTTTTTGATATTATTGTTAAACTCGTTTCAGTCTTGTAGGTTTACTCGGAGCTTGATCTAAACTGAGATTTTAATTGAACCAGATAAGTGATTAATCTGATGAAATTTAGTTGACCTAATTATGTTTTTATTAACTCAATTGTCGCAGCAAAACCTGGTCTAAACCTGACAAGATCGACACCAGATTTTTTTTTTATTAAAAAAAAAAAACAAAATAATATGGTTTTAATAAAAATATTGATATGTGACCTATGGTTTTACCCAATGGACCACGAATCAACCCAATGGTCTACTGAGCCGTTTTCCATGTCAATCCCAATTCGAGCATGAGAACACCAGACAAACACAAGCATACTAGTAGTTCCATACAACTGGTTCATCCTGGGTTTCTTCATGAAAACAGGCACATTATGGTTAAAATTCTAGAGATTTTGGGATGAAGGACGCTAGTAAAGATAAAGCAATTGAGATCTTGGGCAAGTTGGTCAGTTTCCTGGGGAAAAGTATGATTCATATCATTTCTGTAGGCACTATGCCAAATCACATTGCATTTATCATGGATGGGAACGCACCGGAGGTTTGCCTGGAAACATAATTTAGCAGAAGCAGCTGGCTACAAGTTTGGTTTATTGGCTCTCATTTCCTGTGTCAAATATTGCTATGAGTAGGGAGTAAGATGTGCAACATTTTATGCCTTCAGCATTGATAATTTCAAACAACGTCCTGATGGGATTCAACCTTTGATGGATTCATTTCTAGAACACGTTGAAGGATTGATGAAGGAAGACAGCATTGTCAGTCGCTATGGAATTAGAGTCTACTTCCAAGGGAACCTTAAACTCTTGAGTGAACCTGTTAGATTGGCAGCGGAAAATGCCATGCTGGCCACTGCTCATAACTCCAAGCTATTATTGATCGTCTGTATTGCCTGCACTTCCACCAATGTGATTGTACATGCTGTTCAAGAATCTTGCAGAGAAAAATGGGGTGGAATTATTGTACTGAATGAAAGTGCAGAACCTGAGGAAAATGAGAAGAATGACGGAGAGAGCTTCGTAAAAGTTACCGATGTTGACAAGAACATGTACATGGCAATTGCAGCTGAACCTGATATCCTCATCCGTACCTCTGGTGATACTCGATTGAGCTACTTTCTTCTTTGGCAGACTACATGCACTTACTTGTATTTTCCTTCTGCCTTTTGGCCTGAGATTGGTTTCCGACATCTTCTCTGGGCAATCCTCAACTTTCAAAGGCACCATCAATATTTGAACAAGAGAAAGAAACAAATGTATTTTATATAAATCAAGTTGGAGAATCGTTTTATACCTTTTGCAATAAGATGTTATTGTATTAGTTGATAACAACTTCTTGAAAACTTTATCCTTGGGTTTGGGACAAGAATTGTTTTTTGGAGGACTAATGAATATATTGAGATCAAGCTGTAATTATTCAAACATTTCGAAATTGGATCTAAAAATTATCTATTAAGGATTAATTTGCAAGTTTTCTATTACAGAGACCATTACTCATTACGAGGTTTAGATATTTTTTAAAACCATCATTAAAATTAATGAGTTATTTCCAACTTTAAACGAGCTGAACTCCACTTGCATCTTCGTATGATTTAAACACACCTACAACTGGGCTTTTTTGGTCAAATAATGTGTGGGCTTGACCGAATCAGTACGTCTCAAATATATGAATCTGGGGAGTGTTATAAGGGCCGGTTTGGTGATTTCGTATTTAGGACAGCAAAACTGAGCAAATGCCAATTTTTACAAGAAAATCCACCTTTCCGATGATACTTCGATCCTGCCTCTTGGAGCTTTCTTGGTGGCCCGTTATGTGAGATTATAGCAAGCTCCACCATGTTAGTCTTATTAAGCCTATCACCGCCACCCCTCCATGCAAGACAAAAGAGCTTCGATGGTGGTTTTATTAAAAGCAAAACCAGTGACATCTTGTCCGGACCACCAATCCACCGTTAATTAATATATTCCACTGAGAAACGATACTTAAATATTATCAAAACACTGGATTGGCTGCAACTTGATCATTAACCTGCATTTAAACCTTAGTTAATTAGTTAATTAAACATAAAGTCGCCGTCCCATCTAATTTATTTAGCTACCCTAACTTGCAGGTGGCAACAACTGTTACAGTTACTATACACCATTGAATTTGAGATGAATTCCAACAAATTTGATAGGTATATAAAATATACAATCATGAAATCCCTTTCTCCTCCAAGCCCCTGTTCAGATTGTCAGCCTAGATAGACTACCATCGCCACCATGATTAAAATAATCCTTTTTTTCTTATCATTTCTATATTATTTATTACTATCATCACGGGCTAGCAATAGCACAATTTTTTTAATTAACTCTTTTTTAAAATAGTTTTCTTTTGCTTTCAAGTTAACGTTAAGGTTTTTTTTTTTTAAATTAGCTCTTTTTTTTTTATTGATACAATAGCACAATTTGATAAAAATCACGGGTGAAAACTATAATCTTTTAAAAAGTTGAGAAATGTAATATTTAAAATAAATAGTTAAAATGAATTGACAAAAATTCTAAAAAAAAGAGAGAGAAAAAAGAAGAATCAATGAGACCCGTTATTTATTTTTTTTTTTTTGCTAGAGATTTATTTCAGCCTATTTTAATCATTAATTTGTTTTAAAATACCGCACTTTCCAATTACAACTTCTTAAAAAATTACAGTTTCACCTTAGACTTTTATTAAACTGTACTTTAAAAAAAATAAAATTGATGAGTGATAGTTTGTCAAAAAAAAAAAAAAAAAGAGTTCCGAAATTCGTTAAAAAGGAAAAACACCCAACCTCTTGTGTCATAGTAATAAGCAAGATGGATGAGTGCCCGTACGCTTTCGGAGAGCTTTTGATGCAAGAATTGTATTATGTCAACGATGCTAAATCACTTGTCATCCTCGGTTGGATTCTCATCAAGTGGGTTAAAACTTAAAACAATGCTTAATTTCTTTTTAATGGTGCTGCTGATCTCGGAATGAACGAGCCGAGTGCTTCAGCCATCCATGTGACAAATTAAATCCAATAACTCATCAGTAATCTCCATGTTGACAAGCAAATCAAGTAGTCATTATCCGTAGAAAGTGCTAAATCCTCATTTTAACTCATTCGGAACTAAATGGTGGCTTTGGGACATGCATCAAAACACAATCAAAAAACGTGCGAGCTAGCTCTTCCTCAAAAGCGTGAAAGAATGCTGAAGCAAAAAAGTATCTCTAGTTAATTGATTTCATGGATCATGGTTACTGTCTTGTGACCAAAGCAATTGATCGATGCGTCACTATGATGCCCAAATCAATGTGCAATCAGAGTACAAATGACCTCATGATCAGCTCATAAAGATGACGCCATAGTGTTAAGCTAAGCCATCTCATGTCATCTCTGAAATCGCATCCTCACACGTCCAATTTTAATAATTTTCCTTCTTTAAGCCCTGAATGCAGTCCATGCCATGGGGATCTTATTTTATGCAATTCCAGCTCCATGAAGGAAACTTAAGCACCCTCCTCGCCAATTTACAACATAAGCATGACGAATCCAGCAAACGCAATCACATGACCTCACTGCAATTAACTTTCCTGATAAATTGTAGCCCAATGAGACATAAGTCAAATTTAACTCCTTTTATTTTATTTTATAGAATTATTGCTTTTTCTATCCCTGAAATACTCAGAAAGCAGAATCTGTTTTATGCTATCTTATTCTATTCTCACCGATTTAGACAATTTATTAAGAAACAATGATAAATTAGCTCTCGGGAAAGGGCAAAAACACCTGAATAAGCTGAGAGACCAATGGATTGAACAAAATCTACTTGACTTGACCCGCAAACCTCATTTATAAATAGGAGATCTTGACACATAGATATGTCAAGAGTGAAAGAAAGAGGAGGGGTCCTCTCCTCTGATCAGCTCAAGCCATCACCAGCTTCATCACCCATATACGTTTCACTGACATAATCTATCTCCATCATAGGCATCTTTTGCAGTTGAATAAGTTCACATCGATGGCTTATTATTAATAATCCTATTATTAATTTGTTCTGGTGAAGCGCATTTTCCACGCCATATAAATGCTAGGAGTTTAAGCCAATTAGCACTTGCAAATTCACTCAACTATCTAGACAACGATGGACCATCCTAATATAGGAAAGGTTAACCAGAAAGGAGAAGAAATCAGATACAGAGGCGTTAGGAGGCGGCCATGGGGGAAATTTGCAGCGGAGATACGTGACTCGACAAGGCATGGAGCAAGGTTATGGCTAGGGACTTTTAACACAGCAGAAGAGGCTGCAAGGGCTTATGATGGAGCTGCATATGCAATGAGGGGTCCTTTAGCAATCCTTAACTTCCCTGGGGAATATCCTAAAACTAAGGTTGATTCTGATATAACTTCATCTTCCATTTCGTCTTCACCATTGTCATCATCGTCATCATCCTCTGCTTCATCTTCCTCAATGTCACAGAACGCAGAAAGAAGTGGGATTGGACGAGGAAAAGAAGTCTTTGAGATTGAGTACTTGGATGATAAGTTATTGGAGGAACTTCTTGATTTCGAGGAAGAAAATAGTAAGAAATCAGAGTGAATCTTGCTTTCGAATCACAAATGAATCTTCGTGTGAAGGGAAAGGACTGCTTTTCCCGCCTCTAGAAATTAAGAAGCTTTTATTTTGTGCCCCCCGACCAGACAAAAATTGGCTGCTCCTATGTAATTTCAGTATCTATTACAAGTAAGATTAATAATCAGAATATGGTAATTCCAATTCCTCTTCTTCTTCTTTTTTTAATCTTTTCTTTGGCAAACATCAAATGCATCCGCAATATGTCGAGGCAGCATCGATTCTACTCCTAAACTATTTTTTATATCAATTCCATCCTTAAACTACATAGATTTCACACAGATGAAATGCTTTAAAAACGGGTCAAGAATTCTTAAGAGTTCGATGGTAAAATTGATATTAAAGATTGTTTGGGGTCTAAGAAGAACAAAACTAGCAAATCTCTTGGCACCACTAAGATGGAGGGCCAGCCACCCAAATTAACGTTATGCATTGAAGTCCAAGAAAATTCGTAGCTAGCTAAAATAATCCTTGATGGAATATGCCACCATCCTCACCATGCTCCCTCATCACTAGCTAGCAGGAGGCTACGATTATAAAATCGAATACGTGGTCCTCTAGCCATCAATGTGTCAAAGCCTAATAAAACTTGACATTACACGATTTTATATATATATATATATATATATATATATATATATATATATATATATATATATATATATATATAAAATTCCAACACGTTAGGGCCAGACCCAAACGGCTGAGATCATCGGTGTCCATGCCCTTTGCATAGTCTATTTTGTCCTGATTTTTTCTATAAATTTTCAAACTGTACAACGTTTTTTCCATTCTCAGACAAACATGTCATTCAATCATGCATAAAATATTCTCAAGCTACTTCTATTTAGTAGTCGATATCATGATCAATTAAAACATTGTTTTAGCAGTGAGATTTCTTTATGGATAAATTACATAAAGCTAGAACTAACCGTTATACTTACAAAAGCAATACCAGCGGTGTCTCTCTACATTAAGAAGCAATGGGGTGTGTTTCGATGGAAGGTATGATGATTTTTTTTTTTTAAGATATAATTTTTTTAAAGCACACACTATATCTTTTAAAAATAAAAAAATACATACTTTTCATTGAAAAAAACTATTAATTATACCTCCCATCCAAACACACAAAATGCTCTTCCTTAGATAAGTCAGGGTGAGGTATTTTTACTCCCAACGATACATATAAAAAGAGTTAACTTAGTTATTAAAGGATGCTCCAATTACCCATGGAACTTTGTTTTAAAGATCATGGCACGCCAAGAACAGGCTAATCATTAGAACTATAGCCCTTTGTACACCCATTTATGAAAAAAAAAACAAAAACAAAAGCAAATTACTTAATTATCCATCTAAAACCAACAGTCAGCCAAAAACTCACAAGTGCATGTTCTTATTAGAAGCCTGAGACACTGCAAACCAAAAAAAGCTTAAGAATTGGTTACTGTCAAGTTACATATATAAGCAATAGAAGGTGAAAACATATTGTAATTAAGAGGTGCCCATATATAAAAAAAAATCAAAACACAAGCATTGGACAGCGTAACTATGATGGAAAAATGTAAGCGTAAGCAACATGACCTCACCATGAAACATAAGCATCTAGCCTCCCCTTTGATGTGGTTTTTGCACAGGTGCGGTCCTGTCGTTTAAGAACCGAGTCCACCTTCAACCTTGTCGCCAAACGTAATCACAGGACGTCATTACCAGCAGCAGCAGCAACAACAACAAAGCCAAGCTTCAGTTTCAAATTAGATCATCCTTTGGCGTCATTCCAAGATCATAGCAATTTAGGATTCTTTTTAAACGCTGACAATTTTAATTTAGGGTACGTACTCTAATAAAGTAATGTAACCAAAACCCTAAAGAGAAAGACTCTGGTTTGAAGTGTGGGGACTAAAAACCTGTTAATCATAGCTCAAATGTCTCATCACATTAATGTTCAAGCATGGCATGTCAATTAAACACTTTAAAAATTTTGAGTTGAGAGGGTTTTTGGAATAAAAACCACTGGATTTGTGATAGAATATAATTCACTAGCAAGAAAAGGATGAAGAGCTTTAGTTCTAAACTAGTTATATGCCCCGCGCGATGCCGCGGGTCAATTATTTTTTATATTTCAAAAAACTAGTTAGGTTTTTTACAAAGTTATACGTAAGAGTTTTAGATTTGGTTGCAACGCCTGATCCAAGAGTAATATTTATAATATTAATAATAACATTAAACTTGGATTAACCCTTAGCATAAAAGTGTCTGGACTGCAATACCAGACCCAATAGCATTGGATGTGGATCTGACTGTAAGGTCGTGTCATAAAAGTGTGATAATTAAATAGATTAGTTAAAAAGAAAAAAACAAAGAAAAAAAACCAACAGGAAGAAAAAAAACTAATGAATAAAAAGAAAAAAATATATGAATTAATTGGGTTAACCCGTCATACCTTGAATTCACATCGTGAAGGTTTGATAATTAAAAATGAAAAAACAAATTAATGGGTTAACCCAGAATTAACTGAACTAACTCGTTAAACCAGGTTAACCTGTCAAACCCGGAATCCGTGTCATAAAGGTTTGATAATTAAATAGAAAAAAAATTTAACATCAACAATTGAAATTAAACGAAAAAAATTAATTTAAAAGAAAAAAAGCAAAAAAAAAATTCAGGTTAACTCGTCACACCAAGTTAACCCGTTAAACCCCGGATCCGTGTCATGAATGTCTGACAATTAAATAAAAAAAAGTGAACATTAACAAACTGAACTAAATGAAAAAAATTAATTAAAAAAAAATCAAAAAACAAATCCGGGCTAACTCGTCAAATCATGTTAACCTGTTAAACCCAGGATTTGTGTCATGAAAGTCTGATAATTAAATAAAAAAAATTTAACATTAACAAACTAAATTAAACAAAAAATTTTATGAAAATAAAAATAAATAAAAAAATTGATGGGTCAACTCATAATTAACTGGGTTCTCCCGTGAAACCAGGTTAACCCGTAAAACTCGGGATATATGTCATGAAAATCTAATAACTAAATAGAAAGAAAGTTAACATTAACAACTAAACTAAACTAAAAAAAATTAATTAAAAAGAATAAAAAGCAAAAAATATATATTTTAGGTTAACGTGTCAAATCAGGTTAACCCGTTAAATCCAGAAAATATGTCATGAAAGTCTGATAATTAAATAAAAAAATTTAACATTAATAAAACATTAATAAACTAAATTAAAGAAAAAAATTTGCTAAAAAAAAGTAAAAAATAATTTTCTAAAAACATAAAAATACAGGCAAAAGAAACAACTTAAAAAAAAAAAAAACACTAATCTCTTTTAGCTATTTATAACAGATACAAAACTACATGTACGAATAAGTTATTTTTCATACTAGAAGGGACCAATCAATTCATTTTAACAACTTATAAGGACTAATTTATATTGAACTTTAAAAAAGTAATTAAAGTAAAGTAGCTAATCATAAATAAGTCCTTGTAGTTTGTTCCAACTAATTAATTAGTACATGAAGTATAAAAAATTAATTAAATAATCTCTTGACCAACATTGATCACCCTTAATTTAGTAGTTCTTTTGTTCTGAAAATACAAAAACATACATGAAGTATGTGTGGAGAGTGATTAGACTCGAATCAAAATTTGAAACCTCAAAAACAAAAACATACATGAAGTTGAAAAAACTGCTTAATACAGTGGCCCATCCACATGTAATTCATCATATTAAATCAAACTAACATTTCTACGATCAAATCAGAAATGAAAGAAAGGAAAGAAGTTGGTAGTTAAACAATGTTCTCCTTTAATTTCCTCATTTCAATCCTTTCTTCTTGTTCTTCTTCCGGGCTGTAATGTTATTAAACAGACAAATAAATAATGGGAATATGGTTATTTCCATTTTGGATTCACACAAATGGACAAAATTAAAGAATTGCATTGAAATTTTACGTATTCATCATCAATGGGTCTAAAGCTGCCTGCTGTGATCATGTGTTTCCAGCAGCTCCTCCAACAATTTGTTATCCAGATACTCAAACTCTATAACTTCTTGTCCATTAGTCGAGGAAACTTCATTGCCATAACTCAAAGGATTCTCGGTGGAGAATGAAGATGAAGAAGCAAATGACATGGTAGAGTTTGTTTCCTGATGTTGGTATTCGTTCGGAAAGTTGAGGATGGCTAAATGACCCCGGAAGGCAAAGGCAGCTCGGTCATAGGCCCGGGCCGCCTCCTCTGCTGTGTCAAATGTTCCAAGCCAACGACGTGCTCCATTCCTTGTCGGATCACGTATCTCAGCTGCAAACTTACCCCATGGTCGCCTGCGAATTCCCCTATACGCATTCTCTCTTCTTTTCTCTTGCTTCTTTGTGTTCTTCTCCCCTTGGTATGTTTCCATTTTGTGTTTGAAGTGAAAAGGAGCCCTATTATAAACTATAAACGCCTGGTTTGAGTTCAAACTTGGTGGCTATATATGCATTCAGGTTTATTCTTGTATATATATTGCATGTCTTGAATTCGATGGTCGTGAAGGCTCTTTTTTGACGGTTGTAATTTGTACTTGCCAGGAAGGTTCCCAGGTAGCCTATGCAGATGTTAGAAGTAGATTTGGCCTTGTCCTTTTAATTATGCGTCTCTAAATTGCTTTTCGACCTCTAGCTACCCCATTTTAGTAGCCTTTCATCTCTTATGTTCAATGGACTTGGGCAAAATAAAATCGAATTAGATTCACAATGGTGGATTCCAAGTGTTCCTGCGGTTCAAAAAGTACTTGGTGTTTTTTATTCAACCCACTCGGCCTGCGTTGATCATGATCAGCACTTACACGCACACAGCCTCTATAACGAGAAGTGTTTTGCTCTAGTGTACTGAGGAGGGGAAATAATTGCAGAAAAGGGTCCAATCCCCCCACGATCTTCTTGGCTAGTGGTGTTACTTTACTTGTCCATCCCAATGTGATATACTGTAGTGTGTTTAGCGTTAGATTTTGCTGTTAATTATAGTTTAAAAAAATAGATTTAATAAAACATCATATAAATTATATTTTTTTCATAACTAAAATTTTAAGAGAGAGTTTCTAGTGAAATTCATGCAAAATCCTAATATATATTTATTAATAAAAAATTTTCAAAACTATAATTAAAATAAAACAATTTCAATCGCAATTCAGCAAACTAACAAACAAATTTTTAGTTGGTTCATTGTGTTTGTTTCCCTTTTATATCAATATAAAATTTTATTTTCTTTAGTCTAAATTCAATTGGTCTTGTTGATAGAATAAACAATTTTACTAAGCATAAAACAACAGGAAGAAATTCACTTGCCACGTAGATTATGACTCGTATTTGAGAATAGATTAACAATGGAGATCATGGCATTTCAGGTGGAAGGAGGAGGCTGAGAGGAAGATGGGAACATGGATTTCAAAATAAGCCCAAGAATTTTGATGAATTCAACGGATGGGACCAGGCCACGTGGATCAACTTTGAGGATGTTTCTAGATTATTCCATTTTGGGTCCTGGATAGAATGGCAGGGGTATTGCATGGATATTGACCGGGCTTGACTTCCCTTTTTGGGCTTACTTTAGGCTTTGTTCCCTTATTGTCTCCGGGGCCCAATACTGCAATCGCAATTATATGGGTTTAGGCCTTCTAAATGAGATGGAATGCTTCTAAAAATAAATAAATAAATAAATAACCCATAAATCCAGTTATCTCCACATGATTGTCCCTAAGATTAAGATTTCTAGTTGAAATCACTTACCCTAATTTTTTTTTTTTTGTATTTTCTTAAAACGATGTGTTTCATTTACCCAAAAAGTTTCTCACACTAAATTCATCGCAAATAAACAGAATATTACAAACAAATAAAATATACAATAAGATTTACATGAACTCTTTCCAGGCTTTTATTACTATAAACAAAGAAATGAATGCAAATCTATATAAAACTATCATCAAGCTTGCATGCTACATAATAAAAGCCTGTCATTCCTATTTTTCTGGACATTTTCTCATGTTCTCCAAAAAACTTAATGGCCTCATACAAGTGTTGGGTAGAATTTCTCATGTTCCTATGAACTTAATGACTTCGAAGAGCATTTCTAGTTATGCCTCGCATTTGACAACACATCACTCATGATTTGGGCAGTCTTTCCCTTTACTAGCCATGTCTGCAAAGCACTGAAACTTCCCACTACACCATTGACACTTTCTCCCACAAATTGAATGTTTAATTGTCAACCCCTTATTGCTAGCTAGTACTGTTGAGTTTCTTACATTCCTTGGATTGTCCGTTGTGCAGGTCTCAACTCAACTTGTGATATTTCAACTTAAAAAAGTTATTTTCAATCATAATTTAATTTTTAAAAAAAACCATAAAACCTTGTAAAATATATCTATAGCCCCCAAGCAATCTAAATATTAACATGAAAACCAACAATCAACCCAAAATCAAAATTGTTTTCGGGCTTGTATCTAATATACCAGGCAAGGCAAGATAAAAAAAAAAAACACTTAAGATGAACTTTTTATATCGAAAAGAACTCATTTACATAAATATTATATTTTCTCGTGGTTGGAAGCAGTGTAAACAAAGATTCTCTCTATTTATCAATTGATATGTCATCACTTCATAGAATTTTAAGAAGTGTTTAACCCTATGTTACAACTGAAATTTTTTAAAATTTTGAATTTTTTTCTTTAAATTATTATTATTTGTGTTTTTAGATGATTTTAATATGTTAATATTAAAAATAAATTTAAAAATTTAAAAATAAAATCACTACAACCATTCCAAACACCCGCTTAATCTTCTTATCCTCGTGATTGCAATGTTTGTGGCCTAAAAAAACTTGCAATGTATGGTATTATTAAAGAAAAAAACTGTGATGTAAAGAGATACTCATTTTTTTATGTATATGATTCTTTCAAAATTCAAATGTCAATTCGCATTCCGTATTTGCTGACTCTAAAAGAAAGAGAAGGAGAGACTAGACGACAAATTAACTTGATGAACATGATGATGCATTAAGCAAATAGGAAAGTGGGCCCTCTACTAGACCTTCGAATCGAAGGTCCATTTTGATTTCCTTGACCACAAACCTCGGACTCTCTGTTTGTAGCAAAAACAATATCTTTATTTTGAGAAACTTCCAAGAAAGATCGGCTCTGCATACCCTACTAACGCTAACATAAATCCCAGAATTTAATGCAATTGAACGAAGGTCAGAAGAGGAGAAAGGAGAAAGAAAAAGACAGCAGAAGATATTTCTCGGCAAGTTCTCAGAATCCCTAATAGGAAACTCCAAAAAGACTCCAGAAATTCTTTGTTTAATCCTCCTGTTTATTGATTACTAGCTAAGATTGCCTTGGGAGTGTGCATGTACTTGGCCATATTGCAGTAGCTTTTACAAATTAACAAAGGGAGGGTGCATGCACTTAGCCATATCGCAG
>Ga0325405_1000628_pt1 | contig 34639 bp, 14 predicted proteins | sample PopdelMetagenome_21_FD_205663 | JGI IMG/M metagenome (GOLD analysis project Ga0325405, IMG submission 205663) | Populus deltoides microbial communities from Bellville, Georgia, United States - Xylem-Control-R2 | ecosystem: Host-associated > Plants > Phyllosphere > Stem > Wood/Secondary xylem... | reverse complement strand
GGATTTGCATTGCTACTCGCAAAATCATAATCATAGTTTTATTTTGCTTGTTTTCAGTATATTTATTGATTCTTGAGTCTATATTCATAAATTGAATGCATTGCAAAAGCCTCCAACTTCGATTGGTTGGATTTTTAGTTTCAAAAGAACAAAAAAAAAAAACAAGTTGTAAGGTAAAAAGCATAGTTATTAGAGTGAAAAACTTACTTTTGAGTAAAACACGAAGGATGTGAGAATTTGATGTGAGAATTTTATATATATATATATATATATATATCACTAACTACTTTTTACAGGTATAATCATGTCATATCAGAATAACACACCACCCCCTCCTGAGGGTGATGTAAAGTTCCAAGTTCAAGTCTTAACGAAGATGATGGAGATGGTGAATTTTGTGATGGGGAACGTGTGTGACAAACTTGAGAAGATGAAAAAACATGATAATGAAGCTGGTACAAGTACCCTGAATATGAGAAAGGTTGTGACTAAACCAAAATCAAACAATGGTAGTAGGGGAGGTTTTTAATAACCTAGAAACTAAAGGGATTTTAGGAATAGAACTAGGGGCTAATTCAGCCAGAAGAGAAATTTTCATAACTTCAGATGACATGATAATGTAGATGATGATTTGGATGTTATCAAACTGAAAATACCTCTTTTTCAAGATAAAAATGATCTCGAGGTGTATTTGAAATGGGATAAAAAAGTGGATTGGATTTTCGATTGTCGTAGTTATTCAAAAGCAAAGAAGCTAAAAGATGATATGGATTCGATGAAGCAACAGATTAGTGGGGCTAATTGACATGATCAAAGAGTTGATGTCTTATCTCAAGTGCAGGAGTGTCAAAGTAATAACTAACCCGTCAAGACCAGGGTCGATCCACAGGGAGGTCAACTATATAAATTATAAATAATATATATATTGTAACAAAGAGTTAAAGAGATCTTTGAGATGTGAGATTAATATGAGGATTAAACAATGATAAAATCAATTGTCAAGGTTAAAGGATCTACTAATAGTATTAAAGATAAGTAAAGTATAAACTCTTTATAAATTTTCAACATTATCATATTAATCATCTTATTTACTAACATTAGAATTTAAACAGGTGGTACTCAAAAAAGTTGTTGGAAATTGTCTTATCTTTCCACCCACCAAATTTGACGTCATATTTCCTTCTAAAACTCCAACTATGGGTAAAATTTTGAGCAATGTTTTGGCTGGATTGCAGGACAGATTATGACTTCTCTTTTGTGGCCAAGTTTTGAATTTAAAAACGGCAGATTTGGGTCTTCCACTCTTCATGAATGTTGTAGGTCTATTTCTTAGCTTTCTAGCCATATAAACCAAACTGAAATCCAAGAAATACAGCTCTAGATATGACCTGATGACTTAACAATGTTCCAATTTGAATTGAACCAGCATCTCTTTTCTAAGCTTAGCATTTTCTTTGTCCTTTCACTTTTAATAGTTAATCACATCAATCCTTTAAATTGTGAGATATGTCTGCATTTAAAATGAGCATTTACCATAAATTAAAGCTATCTTATATTACAAGACTTGTTATTATAAAACATGCTCTAGCTATGGAGTTATTGATACTTCAAGTGCAAAATGATGATATAATACTTTGATAAAAATGCACTTTTAAGTACTAATCACTAATCAGAGGAGATTCGATATGAGCAAGGAAGAGAAATATCAAGTATTTATGATCATAATGCTTCTATAAGGTTAGATAAAGAGCGTGAGGTTGAACGACTTGCAAAGGTTTATAAAGAAACAAATAAAGAACATGAAGAATTGAGAGCTTTAGTTCAAAACCAAAAGGATGAAAATAAAAGAGGGCAGTAGTAGTAGTGTTTATTATTCAAAAATATATACGCAAGTGGATGGCAATGCGTGTTTATTTGAAATTATTATCAACTACTACATCCATACAATATTGTTGCATGCAAGTACGTGCAAGAAAAGAACTTCAAATGCTTCAACAAGAGGCTAAGGAACTATCCATTAAACTTGTTAGTGATTTGAGGATGAATCATTAAAAGACAGGGAATGATACGATCCAAGCAAGATTAGATTCGGATTTTGGCGTAAAATTTTCTACCGTTCAATTTTATGCTATTGAGCATAACTCCAAATTAAACAATTGGATCAAGCTGAAACTTCATCAGAAGATTCAAAAATATTTTTTTATGTTGGGGTAAAATTTCAGGTGAATTGAAGATTGGGAAGGACTTGCGATATTGATCAAAATAGGTTGTTCAAATTTTGTTGTTTATTTTCTTTTGACTATTGGACTTTATATTTGGCAAGGATCATTTCCCTACGAGAATGTGGAAACTTGTTTTGGGAATTTTCTAATTCTATAAGGATCTTTAATGGACTATAACATAATTTTCAAGTATGGCAAGGATTCATTAGTGTTTCAAAATTCTTTTCTTATAAGGATTTCTTATTTGTCCTAGCTACACAAAGAAATGAGGATTTGTTGTATTTAATGACAGAATTTTCTGAATTAAATTCAATTTAGTGGTTTTTAATGAAATATTATGTTTGGAATCCAGTGTTACGAATTGAATTTCAAATGGAATTTATTTTCTAAAATGCTACAAAAATAAATTAGAGATTTGAAATCTCTTAAATGTTAAAAATTTAATTCCAAATAGAATTCAATTTTTAAAAACACCACAAAAATAAATAAATAATCAATATCTCAAGAAATTTAATATTAAAACTTTCTCAAAATACTCATCTAACTTTTTTTTTTAAGAAATAAAATGGAAGTAATTAAAATAATATAGGAATATAATAAATTAAATTTTATCTTTTTTGAACATATAAATTTAATAATTAAAAAAGAAAAAAACAATTGATTCGAAACATGTAAATGTAAAGGAAACCGCCCAGTTGCTATCAACTGTCCCCTAGCCTAGTAATCAAACAAGTCATGCATGCCTGATTTCTTACCCTATTTCAAAAACTACCATCTCTTTAAAATTTACATAGAAAATCAATGGAAGCATTTCTTAATTGAGTAGTTTCAAAAAACACAAAAGTTAATAAAATTATTAGCAATCCAAGTGACAGATAGCGAATTGAGGACACCAACTAGCCACATTCCTGGCTCAGGAAAAAAGAAAGAAAATCAGGTAGGAAACAAGGTCCGGAGACACAACCTTCTGCATCATCAGTTGCATATTGCAATAAGCAATGGCAAAGAAAAAACATGGTTTGGTAGTAAAATTACTAACCATGCCCCAAACCAGTTACAGGAAAATTAATAGGTTATTAGCCCTCTAAACCAACCTCAATTCATGAATTAAACCTGGCATCAGGCCACAAGTACCTATTACCAAGGTCGCCATCTTTGATTTACACCTCAACTACCGTTACATATATACATAGCTAGACAGCCTCCATTGGTCTCAATCCTGTCTGTTCATCTCTACAATGGTAAAGGGCTTGTACCGAGGGATTCTACCTTCACCTCTACCTTCAGGGTGGAGCACGCTTGCCGCAAATCGGGCATCATTTGAACATGCAGAAAACCGGGTTCCCCAACTAAAACTGGCTCCAATGACCCCAACAAAACAAATTTATCAGATATAATTCATACTCTCCAACCTTTCCAGAGGACAAGATTCACGAGTTTCTTGATGTAAAGGCACAGTGTGTTTGCCTTGCTGAACCATTCACTGCCTCGTTTATCCTACTGAACACTAATTTGAGGGGGATACAAGTTACGGCAGGACCCTTGGACTTCTCCACCACCAGTTTCCTATCTTCTACTTTTTTTCCAGTCAATGAAGATAGTTTCCGAATCTTTTTAGACAACAGCCCACATTTCCTTAATTTGTGTGATTTACTAGGTGAAGATAGTGGTTTCATTGTCATATGCCTGGCAGGTATCCTACCAGCTTCTAAATTCCGCATAGCTGCATAACCCAATTTGGGAGTTTCTATTTCAGTGACATGCACTGTATCCCCTTCATTGCTACCAAGCAATAGATCAGAATGGCCATCCTGTAAATTCTCAATTGTTAAAGGGTGACCAACAATGGCTTGACCATTCAATTTACTCATTAGGGAAACCAATGGAACATGCTGCTGCCGGTAGTTTCGTTGAACCTTGATGTCAACATTAAATAGTTTTGAACCTGAGGAGAAATTTCTGCCAGAAAAATCTGATGTCTGATATCTGGAATTAACTGTGAAGCGTGATTGACGGTAGGGAAGTGACCTTTGAGGCACGGACATCTCCACTGTTAACCCCTTCATACTAAGATCCCCCTGAGGAAAAGACTTGCTCCAGTCCCGTACCGCATCCCCATGGTCTTCAGTAAATGGTTGGGATTTACCTCCGCTGCAATCAACTTCCTGACCAGGACCCTGACAGAATTCATCCAAATGCTCCATACCTGCCAAGAACACATTGGGTTCATCATCCATGTCCAGATCTTTTCTCGAGTCTTGATTTTTATTTTTACTTGTGTGTCTTGAATTCCTCTTTCCTTTTGACTGCCACTTTGATGTACCTTTCTCTATCCTTTGGCTGATATTATTATAAACACAATTGATTGCAAGACTAGTGGAACCAGATTCATTACAGGCTTCATTTTTAAACAATACAGCTTCTGCTTGTCTACTTTGACTAGATTGCCTCCCCAATCCACCAATTTGCTGCCTTCCAGATGAACAGGACATAGGAGAAATTCCTGGAGAACAAAATGAAAAATCAGCACAAGTAGAAAATTCCTCTACAGTAGTTGGCATACCCCAAGTCTGTTAAACAAAGAGATACAACAGTATGCTTAGATAAGACACTTAAAATGAAATTATACAAACATTAGATAAATAGGACTAGCAAACAAGTTATGTCCAATGTTCTCAGTTATGCTACTAAAGAGATTGGACAACCTATGCATGGAATGAAAAACAGGTAAACAGAGAAGCGTGCATGCTCTGAAGTTTAGTCCTAATCAACCATACCTGTAGAGTGTTTTTCCTCCCCAACAAATGGTACATCAAATAACCTGTCTGCAGAATCGTTCTCAGTTAGCCCAGATACGCTAGAAATATCTTTTTCCTTCTTCAAGTTGTGATTAATGAGGGGAGCATCATAAACATGCTCAGAAGACTTTAATGAGCCATCATTCTCACAAGAAACTCCAGTATTGTCTGAGTTATTATTAATTGCAATAGAACAGTCCTTTCTAGACTCATTTGACTCTAATCCAGAAATCTTACTGTCAGATAATCCAGGAAGTGGTGAGCTACTTGAACTGGGAATTTGGTCACAAATAACTGGAACACACACCATGGTCGTACTCTCTAAAACTTTCGTCAGTGGTCGGTGACGATTTTTTCTTTTCAATAGTTCATTAACATTTGCTACTTGAGACCTTTTCCTTTTCAGCAACGAGTTATAACCTTTGCTACCATTTACAGGACTGAAATTAGGCATACAATTCCCAATGCTTGAATCTCCTACACCAATTCCAAGATCCTCGAGTCCTCTCATACGCTTAATTCCTTCTGTTCCATCATCCTCAGAATCATTTGGGGTTCTTCTTCTCTTTCCTGGCAAAGATTGCACCTTACAAGCACCAAGATGATTTGGCTCTTCAGAAGATGTACCAGACTGTGATAACTCTGGTGCTAAATCTGAATGTGAACCTGAATCAGAATCCAAACTAGAATCTGAATCAGCAATCGCATCTGAATTATCTTCAGAATCACTATCCCCATCAGTCATATCACCGTCTTCTTTTCCAGAAAACGACATGCTTGATTCTTTGGCTGAACTACCATGCTCTTCACCCAAATTATCACTTCTAGAGAAGAAGTCCAGCTGATCCTGGCCTAGGCGAGCATTCTCAATCTCTAAGGCATGGAGAATGGCATCTTCCCTCCGAGCATATTTCACCACTCTCTTATTACCATTTGCAGCGGAAGCCTTTGCCTTTTCAATACATTCATCATATTCCCCACATCGAAATGCCTTCACCCTTTTTGATTTTTCAAGATTATACCAATCCCTAAACCAACAAAATAAAGCGTCTGTTACACAAAAATCATATCTATATGAGTTGAAGATTTTGTATTTGAATGTTACTTAAGAATTCAAATTCTTCAGAGAAAAAAACTGTAAACTTCAGCCTAAATTTTTTTTAAAAAAAAAAGACAAGAAAAAAGAAAAGAAAATAAAATTAATATCACAGAAACTGTTATGCACAAACACTGTTCCAACTTAGTACTTTTAATACCAGCATCAGCCAAGACAGACACACGCATCATACAGCACAGACACAAAAGAGGACCTTCATGGATACATATTTATTTGCATGTTTAAGCATCTTGAGAAACAAAACTCAGTTCAAAAGCTGCAAAAACTCTACCAGCTTCTATTACTACCTCATACAACAGGTATCCAGATGCGAGAGGGCAATAAAACTTCTGAGCCAACATTTTGGATTGCATAAAAATAGAAATCTCATCAGCCTCGAGCTTGACCACCTCATAAACAACTAAAATAGTGTAATTAGAAATTACAGCCAGTCCTCAGCACATCTGCTTGCATGATCATCCATGCCAACTTACTCCTTACTCCAACTAGAATTGACAGATAATATGACTGAAGTAAAAGTCCACCTAATGATGGCTAACACCCAGATAAATGCCACGAGGACCACAAACAGCAACAAGAAGGAACAATAATGAGTATTAAGATTCCTGTGTCCCACATAATACACGTGTGCAGTTTCAAATCCCAAAATATATGTGCCTCTGATAGCAATATCATATAACACCAATTCTTTTGAAATCTAACCTAAGCCTCTCCTGCTTCATCACTAGATGCACATCACAAGAAACAATACAAATAGAAATAATACATAAAACTCGCAGAAATGGAGTCATTAAACTCGAAGTTTTTGTTCAGTAGAATGCACCATCTGCACAGAAGCTTTAAAATATTTGTTTCCCATGGAGAATTCAGATGGACTCAACACAATGTTTGTGTGCTTTTATGCTATAAACAATCTGTATGGTATAGAATAGGGGAGATATGTCCCTATTTTTGGAAACAAAATATGCCCCTACCTAAAAACACAGAACACAGTCTCGCCCTTTTAGTATACATGCCAACCATGAAGAAAAGGGCAACCAAAATGGGCAAAAAGCTTGAGTTATCTTCTCTAAAACTGAGCTGTAGAAGTAACACATTACAAAGATGGACAAAGCCTCAGTTCAGAAAAGGTTAATAGGAAACCAAGGTCCAAAGCACAAAAATAGTACAAATTGTCCAGAAAGATAGATCTATTTATAGATCTCAACAAACACAACAGGAATATCATTCTGGCATGACAGCACAGAAAAATATAAGCACACATCAAGCCTCACAATATGCAGAGGTATGAATCTAGTATACTAGCATTTCAAGAAAAGTACTGGATCAGGAATATCGTTCTGGCATGACAGCACAGAAAAATATAAGCACACATCAAGCCTCACAATATGCAGAGGTATGAATCTAGTATACTAGCATTTCAAGAAAAGTACTGGATCAGCTGCTGAGTGGTGGAGCCACACTCAATGATGAAACATTGTAGTGGTGTTAGTAGTAGAAACCATGTTATTAAGAAAGATGGATAGGGTTTAGAAGCTACAAAACTAGGTAGATGTAGATTGTGGCATCAAACTATACCATAATCAAGCACGTCTTAAACTGATATCAAATAATGAAGTTCAAAAAGCAACAGCAATGCAGGTCATAATGCAGCAGAGATGATCCTAATGAGGAGGTGATAGTTTTGGTGGCAGCTATGCAGATGCAAGTTAATGAGATGATGAGCTAATGTTCTCCCATTCTCAAATCCACTAAATAAGAGAGCTTACACTTTTCAGTTTTTCATAATGTATTCCCAATCATACCAAACCAAACGTGTTCCCAACAGAAGTTTCATACAAGCATCCAACACCAATTAACATGAACAGAATCGAAAAAGAAGCCAACCCGAAAAATCCAATTTTTACCATAAAACTAAAGCTCCGAAAAAATTTGCAATAAAAATCCACAGAACCATCAAAACCAGGAAAAAGATCTGTCAAATAAAAGCTCCAGAAACTGCAATGAATCAATTATCTATTTCATAAGCCAGGAAGCACTAGCAAAACTGCAACAGATCAATGCATGCACACAAATCCCAGACCCTCGCAGCCATTCAAAACAACTCAAACAAAACCACCGGCAATTAACAAAGATAGTACAACTTGTATAAAATAAAAAGAAAACGAAAGAAAACACAAATGCCAGACTGATCAAAATCTAGAAACTAACAACAAGAGATATTAAAGGCACTTACACACTAGCATCCTCGCGTCCGAGAAGTTTGACAGGAGTGCCTGATCTTGGCGAGACCAAACTACCTTCGGAAATTTCATCAAGACCCACAATCCGACCCGGCCACCATGACCCATTTCTACGGCGGACCCAAACTAAAGCACCCACAGACGCATCAATGGCTTTGGTGGTGTTGTTGTTGTTATTACTGTTGAGGTTATCAGAGCTACTGCCCATCTCAGAAAACCCCAACTCAATCTTTGCAGACCCAAAAAGAAAACGAAAAATATAAAATATAAAAAGGAAAAAAGAAAAGCCACAGAGAATCTCTTGCAAATCAATCAAAACCCAATATTTTGAAGGGAGCCCAGGTGCCAAAACCAGCTACGAAGGTCGGTTTCATGGAGAAATGCTTACAAAAAGGGGAGGAAATCAGCAAAATAAAGAAAACACAGTATTTCATTCAAGTTGCAACACAAAACCCCTAATAAACCCTGGATTGAAGGGTTTCGTAAAAAGAAAGAGATCCGAAGAAGGAGATCTGGGAGGGTTTTTTATTTTATTGTTAGTTGTTGCGGTTGTTTAAAGAAAAAAGGACAGCTTTCTTGAATTTTTTTAGTGGGTTTTCTGTTCTCATTTGTAATTTAGATTTTAAGCTTCTTCTTTTCTTTTTTTTTTTATTATTACGATTTTTTTTTTCAGGATGTAAGAGAGAGAGACGAGAGAAGAAGGGTTGTTATGTGTGTCTGTATTTTTTCTTTTTCATTTCTCTTTTTCCTCTCTAGAGGAGAGAACACTTCTCCTGCGTGGTTTGCAATTTTATGACTTGCAATTTTTTACCTTTGAGTCACTTCTCATGCGTGGTTTGTTACCATTTTTATTTTTTTAAAAGTAATTTTTATTTAAAAATATATTTAAATAATATTTTTTAGTTTTTAAAATTTATTTTTGATATAAAAAAATTAAAAACATAAAAACAAATTAATTTAAGAAAAAATTTCAGATTTTTACGAAAGTATTTTTTAACCATAAAAGCAAATAAGGTTTAAAATTATATGTGGTCAGTTTTACTCATGAACCATTAATCATTTACGAATTGATCAAGAACAAAAAAGTCTTTTTAATGTTTGTTCACCATAATAAAATAACTTAAATATCCTTAAAAATAAACTATTATCTAGGAGCTTTTTAAGATTTTTATTTTTTTAAGTACAACAAAATGATTTAATTACCCTTAAAAGCATAATGTTTTGAACTGACATTTAGGAGTTTTCTCATATTTTCATCCTAGTATTTTAGTTATAATGAGGTTGAATAAGGGGCAATTTGATAATTTAATAAATATAAAATATTTGATGTAGTCGGGTCTACCATAATGGGTGGTTTTAAGTAGTCAAGTGTGAATCTACCATAACTAGATAAGGATTTGCCCCGAATAAATTATGTGGATGGCCTAACAGATACATTTATGGACTGGTGAGACAAATAAAGGTTCAAGACGAGGTTTGGTCACGCCAGACTAGAATAACATCTCAAAAGGATCATAACTTTTTATCCGATCGTTGAATCGTGCTCCAATTTTTACAGGAGTTTCCAAATCCCATTTTTCTTATAGTTTTCACTATGTTGCTACGCGGACTGTTAGATCTTTAGATATCAAAAATTTCGTCGAAGCCCCCCGGTTGTGGTAGTTTTGTGATTTTTCTTTTTATTTTCGGATTTCTTGTTTATTTTGGATTTTATGCTTCTTTCCTTTGTAATTTTGCATTTTTGTTTTTGTTTTCTAGTTAAGGTAGGATTTCTGGCTTACTTAAGACTTTATAAACCTCCTAATGAGGCAGAGACTTGATTATCATTATTTTAAAGAAAAAAACAACTTGTGAATTTAGGACTCACATGTGCAGCTCCTTTTGCCCATAAAAATATTTTGTGTTCTTTATTTAATAATTGTCTTTAGTTTCCATCTACATCAATATTATTTAAAAATCAAAAGTAGGCGTGTGCGTGAGGGCTACCCTTGTGCCCTTCAAGGAGCGTATGAGTAGTCAGTTAAAGTCCAAACGATGGTTTTAGGGATGACGTTTGAAACACAGATAAATTTCATTACCAATTTAAATTTTGATTCAAAAAATTATTTTCATCCTCCTATTTTGTTTTTTCAATCTTCACATTCTCTATAATTACTCAAGATTCAATTTTGACAAATTTTTTTTATTATTTTTCAATTCCTCGGTTTTAGGGAGGAGAGAGAAAGTCGTTGGTTGACATCGATTTTGAACACTAAAAAGGTCTATTTTGGTATTAATGGGTTCCATTCAACAAGAAAATTTTGATAATAGTTGTTTTGAAAATCAAAATTGTGTCAAAAAATATATCAAAACTAATAAAAAAAATCTTTTTACTTGGTTTGATTATGTGTTCTTTGACTGTTTTTAGGTTTTTTAGCTTGATAAATTAGTTTTTTTAATGTTATAAGGGTGTTATCTAGATGTTTGTAGACAAAAATGGGTCGAATAATAGGTTTTTAACAAAAAAAACCACCTATGATTTTTTAGCCACCACTGGTGGCTAGAATCTGGGTAAGAGTGGACGATGTGTCATCAATCTTATTTTTTAAAAAAAAGAGCAGACCCCTGCAAAAGCCTTATAAAAAGAAAAAAAGGCTCAGACACGCGGCCTAAGCTGGAGGTTCATGCGTCTAGGCCATTTAGGTCAGGCTCACATGTTTAGCCTTTTTTATTATTTCTTGTCCTTCAATATTTTTCCTTCCAATTACATCCTTTAAATTTTTTTTAAAAAAAAATCCTCTATTTTTTTTTATCATATATTTAGCTAAAAAATAAAATTATTAATCCTAATGAGGTCCATGACTTGAGTCACAGATTTGACAGATTAAGTCATGAAACCCTGATCTATCTAATATGTTTTCATCTTTTTTTAAAAAAAATTCTTCTAATTTTATCTTTTAACCTTTTTTTTTTAAAAAAATTATCTCTATTTTATGTTATCATATACTTAGGTAAAAATAATTTAAAAAATAAAACTAGTTAAACCCAATGAAGTCAATGATCCAGGTTGCGAGTTTGGTGGGTTAAGCCATAAAATGAAGGTCGATCCAATATATTATCATCTCAATATATTTTGAAAAATTACTTGTTTAATGTTATGTTTGATTTTTTTAGGATCGATTGATTCCGATTTGTTTTTTAAAGGGTTATCATGGTCTTAAAACCCATGTCGTGAGTTCAGCAGGTGACTCAGAGTTGACCAGGATCAATTCAATATGTCATTATACAAAAAAAGTTTTTTTGAATCCACATTCTTGGATTTTTTTGGGCTTCTAGGTTTTTTTACATTAAAAAAATTAATCTGACATGTAGCACGGGCAGTAACCTAGTAGATGTATATTCAAACATTTTGAAAAAGTGTTTGACCAAGATTTTATATCTAATAGCTAATCAAATATAGATATATCTTTGAAATGTCAATGAAATTAGAATAAAATACCACATGCTAATTAAGTTATCTTTAATATTTTGAGCTAATTTATCAATAAAAAATGTTTAGAATAATCATTTAAAATTACATTATATATGAATTAATAGCATGTTATAAAAAAATCATATAAATTTTGTAAATTGTCTAAAAAGAGGTAGCGTTTTAGGGGTTTCAAAAACATTTTTTATTGAATCAAATGTTTCAAATGTAATTGAGGTTTAACTTTTAGTATTAGCAATATTAGATTTTATTTTTGTAAGCAAATTAATATTTTATTTTTATGTTAATATATTTAAGAGATTTATACTTAAATTTTGAGGTATTTATGAGCATCTTCATAAGTTTATCGGTACATATATTTATATGGATATCATACAAGCCTATTTTTTATATATAAATATCATTTTTTTATAACATTAATCGATGTAGGATTCTAACACAACTATATACCTCTATAACAAAATAAAAAAGAAGAAACCTCACTATGTATTTATCTCAATGACTTCCATTTCTATTGCGAGTCCCATCTATGTCAAACACAGTTCTCTCTTATAAAAGCACATTTAGCATTCGGAAAATCATAACTCAAGTATCATAATGCTATCAAGAGTTGAACACTCCTCAATAAGTTTCTTCATCTAAGAGAATAATCATTACCCTTCATTCCAAGTAAAAAATCATGACTTATTATTTTATGATCCATTTGCATCACTTTTCATCTAACTATTTAACTGACTTTTCATCTACAATAAAGGTAGCAATTGTGAGAGTTAATATATTGTCCATTATCTATACTTATTCTAACTAATAGCGAATCATTGGTTCTTGTAAAAATTTATTGTATTCAATCATCTTAGCTAAATAATCAGCACCACCACTATTTATTGTAGAGATATGAATCCAGGGTTTTGTAAGTCTCTTTGTAGATCTTTTTATATACAAATGTTTACATGTATAAATAGAAACCACCTATATTTAAAAATTTTATAAGCTATTAAGTTATAAATCCACTATGTATTGTTTAAATTACTAATCATATGATACTAACTCACATATGTGGCTCATAAAATCTCATTCTTTCATATGAGCTCCATTTACTTTGAACACAACTCCTCCTCCAATAAAAAAGCATTATCAACATCTCTAATATAACAATTGCAATTTAAGTATCGTTGTTGCTACCCATTTTTTACCCTATTTTTTGAACAATAATTCAAAAAAATCAAAAAATAGCAAAAACAACAAAAACCTAAAAATATGTTTTTGACATCTTTGCGTCACTTGTAACGTCTTTTTCTACATATTCAGTCGTTAACACGCTTTTTAAGTCAATGTTGAAGTTGCTTTTTTAAAAAAAATTAAAATAAAAAAATCAAAATTTAAAAAGGGACCAAATTGTTCTTGGGTTGCATAGTTTCCAAGCAAACTTGGTAACTAAGCAATTGAAAATAACAAACTCTTTTATCTATAAATAGGTGGTTATACATATATTAAAGGGGAGAGATTAGATGAGAGATTAGGAGCAAAAATTTAAAGGGGTATTAGCTAGAGAGGCCAAAAAAAAAAACCATAAGAAATAAGCTTTCTCTCTCCTGAATAATAGAGCTTTTTTTTTTTAAGCCGTCTAATCAAGTTGGCTAAATGAATATCAACTGCTTGATTAGAGTTTAAAATAAGCTTGCCCACACTAAATCAAAGACCCAATAAATCAGGGTCATTAATAAGTTTTGTTTGATTAGATCTGGATTGTTAATCAAATCAGAAGCAATCTAATCATCATTGACAACGAGCTCACAGATCTATAATGGAATATGCTACATCTAACCACAACCCCAATAGATCAGGGTGATGTGATCAATTTCAATTGATTAAATCATGACCATTGGATAAGATATTAAGCAATTTGGACCGCCAAGTAACATGAGCTCTCATCAATACCATACAATCAGCTGCACCTGATCTAACCTACTTCAACTTCTCCTCTTCAATGGCGTCACTTTCTGCTGCCAATTTTGCACCTTCAATAACAAAAAGGGACGTTGCCACCATAGAAAGAAACCTCATAGCGACCAAACCCTGAAAAAAATTCAACACCAATGACATTGAAGTTTGCTAGAAAATGAGACAAAGCGATTCGGCTTCCCATGGCTTCTAAGCCGCTGATATCCCTCCCACCTGCATAAGCTAAACTGATTGCCTCAACCTCCACAGTTCCAAGACAACAGTTCCTATTTGTAGCAGAAAGAAAGTCCCATTTATAATAGAGAGAAAGAGAAATAGATCTAAAAATAGAAAAAAGAGAAAGGGTTGAAGCTTTGGACCACTAGATTTCCTCCTTTAAGCAACGGATGCCACCACCAATATAGAAGCAAAGAGAAGATTGAGGCACTTTAGATCTACCAATTCATGCTCCTTCAGCAGCAGCAGTGTGTGAATTCATGCGCTGATAATGTTGGTGACGTGTGGTACAAGCGCTGCCATTATTCTAACGGTTTTCTAGTGTATATTTCAATATATCCTAAACATTTCAAATGCCTTGGAAGGTTGATCTATAAACTCAAATTATTTTTTGACAAATTGAAAAAACTGTGAAATTTTAGAACCAAATGCTTATTATTTTTGTATAGTATTAGACTGTTAAGTTGGTTTGATTTGGTTTGTATTTCAAAATAATTTAATTATTTGCGTTGGATTATAGGTTTATTTTTTGGGGTTGTGATTGTTTTGTGGACGTTAAATATTGGTGCATGAGTTATGTTCAGGTTGGTTTAATTTATTTAGATTAACATGAAATTTGAACAAAATAGGGGAAATTAATAAAATTTGTGTGGATGTTTGGCGTTGTTCGATTTGAGTTAATGGATGATAATTTGTTTTGAATTAATATCATAGTTAAAATATCATTTATAAAAATATTTTATTTGCGTCTTGCCAAATACGAGCAATTCTCTCAAAAAAATATACAGAAAAAATCATATTTTTTAGAAAAAAATAGAATACATGGTATGTTTTTATTTTTTAGCGTACATTTTGGATTTAATAACCAGTTTATTGGATCCATGAGAATTTGACTAATATTTCAATATTCAACTTTTTAATTCATAAGGATTAATTGTTACATATTCTGATAAATACTGGACCTCTAAGCGAGGCTGGTATTTAAATATCAAGAGTTGACTAGAAAATTCTCAAAGTTATTCTAAATATTCATCAATTTTAATTGGGAGCATTTTTCACCTTAATATACAAATTACAGAAAACTTTTTTCATAAGAATTTATTTGAGTACACGAGCCCATAATAAATTCTTAACACCAACTTCATTGACACGAATAAATCTCAATCCTAAACCACAGATAGACCACTGATAAAAAAACCATTAAAACCTCTAAACTATATCAAACCACACAAAACAGCTTACCTTGGGTAGGCACTAGGGGTGTTAATACCTTAACTAGCGACAACTAGTCCCTTATCCTTAAATTTCTGATAAAACCAGTATACATGGGTTTCCTAGCGATCCTAAACCAAATAACTAGGTGACAACTCTAACGACTCCCCGACGTCGCACGTTTACATGCGGCAATTGCAATGCAATCAAAAGCTAAACACTTTATATATATATAAAGCTTGCACAACCCTCTACTTCTAAGATATGAATCACATTTTAGAACTCTAGAAACCATTCATGTTGTTCCTTTTCTAACAATTTAACTAATTACTTGCTTTACGACAAAGACAATGACAACTATATCGATAATATCCAATATCTCCATGCTCATTTCAACCAATTAACAAAGCATTGGATCTAATAAGAACTTGTAGTCAACAAAATCCAATGTCTCCCTACTTGTTCCAACCAATTATAATAGAATATTGGTTCTAATAAACACTTGGCAACCAATCCATCTATCTTATACCAGTTGTCATGGAGATTTGCACTTAGAGAGTTTGCGAGCCTATTCATGGGCTTAAATATGTAATGGCATATATTAATGGACACCATCTCTAGTTCAAAATCACAAGCTATTAGGTTATGGATCTATTCTTATATATAAGCACTTCATTGTTTATAATCAAAGGCATATAACATTTAATGATATTGTCGTACCCTTCTCACGAGGGTGAGATGTCGCGGAAACACTTATTGGGTGGTGTTCTAGAAGGTCTTTGGTTGGATAAGGGAATCACCACTTAATATTATGGATACTAGAAATCATAATTGGTATTTTAGAGATTCTAGACAAGAGATTGGTTATGTAAAGGAAATGTATTAACTCCCTTAGTACGCCTTACTTGAGATAAGCTGCATTGTTTTTTCTCTTTATTTGTTATGGACTGATGATGTTTCTATTCCTATTAGCCTACTATGGTGGGTTTGTTACAATGAACAAACCCTGATTTCCTAGGTTAAGAACTTGGTTTGGAACGGTGAAATGTCCTCAATTATCATTGGGGCTTCTTTTAGGGTAAAATTGAAGGTTTTGGCTATTGCGTCATTCCAAATAATATTTCAGATAAAATTCATAGCGGTTTTTATCTTTATATTAGAAGTAAATGAGTTATATTATTCCCAATAATATTTTGGATATTAACCTCATGCAAGTTTTTTATCCTTATATTAAAGTGAGTAATAATAAATTATTATTGTTAATAATATTTTGGATATTAACCTTTTTTAGGTTCTTTATCCTTATATTAAAAGTGAATAATATTTCTTGCCAAAAATAAAATTTTAATATTTTTTAAATATAAACCAAAACCCTTTGGAATTTTACAATCTTGTTGTAAAATCCATACAACACCTTTTTAAAACATGCCAAAGTATTTAAAAAAAAATGCTCAAATAATTTTAAGGACTTTTTACCACATGCAATTAAAACATTGGATTAATTAAAAAAACTTTTTTTTTCTTTTTTTAACAATTTTTTTAACATAAAATAAAATATAATACAAACACAAAGACATCCTTTTTCCACTAATTACTCACACACCAAAAAATTTCACATGTTTACAAATCACCAAAAACTCTGAATTTAACAATAATTTAAACACATATTAAACATCTAAAATTTGCAACATGGTCCTTCCCAAATGTTGAAAATAATCTGGAGGAGTTGCTAAAAACTCTGGAACAACGTTGGAAGACTTCTGGAAGTGGTGGAACACTAACGGCGCATGGGTTCACGTGTTGTTTCCAGTAAAGACAAAGAAAATAGGTGGATCTAGAGTGGTTCCTCTTCCTCTTCCTCTTCCTTCTTGTATCGGCAATGACACTAAACAATACCTGCAAAAGAGAATGTTCCACAAGCAAGCATTCAATTTTTTTTTTCTTTTTTTTAGATTTGCTAAAACCAAAACTTTGATGCAATTGGAGTATATGTCATCATGGTATAAGATCAGAGAGAGGGAGTTAGCATTAGTTTTTTTGTTGTTATTGTGGTCGGCATAGAGAAGAGAGAGAGTTGTCGATCATGGTTATTTATGGCCACTAGGGAAAAAAATAGGAAAGCTGGGTTTGATTTGAAGAAATAGTGAAAAGGCTGAAATGGGTGGTTGAGGAGATCAAGTAAAATGGCAAAGACATGGAGATCTAGTGTGGGGGATAATACAATGATTGAGGGTGGAACTTTGGTGGTGGTGTTGTCACAGACATCCTTGGCTATTTTTTAGTTATGAGGGAACTACAATTGAGTTTTAGTTGGTCTGGTAGGTTAGAAATGTGGAAGCTTCGATTTTAGCAGATAGAAAGATGAAGTCTCGGTGGCTGTTGAGTTTTTAATGGTGGTTATTTGATTGTTGAAGAAAGAAGATGGTGAAGGTGGTCAAGAGCTGTTGATGGGTCTGTTGGAGTGGCTGTCTTGAGAAGTAAGAGGGGTTGTTAATGGTGCTGCTTCTTTGCTAATGTGGGAAGGAAAAATAAGGATTTATAGGTGGTGATGGCACGACTTAGTCACTGGTTGTGAAGGAGAAGAAGAAGGCAATTAGGAAACTAAAGGAAAAAAAGCTACTAGTGTGGGTTTTGGAGGGAAGCTACTGATGATGGTGACAATGGGCTGAAGAAGGCCAGGTTTGGTCAATGTTTTTGTTAGTGGAGATAGAGGTTGTGGGTTTTTTTTTTTTGTGGTGGCTGAAGACTATGTTTGAAAAAAAAGGTTAAGTTTTTTTTTTTTGTCTTTTACGAGAGTGTGTAAGCTGGAGAGAGTTTGTATTTTTCTTCTTGTTTTGTTTTATTTTATTTTATGGTCTTCCTCGTCCCCCCCCTCCTTTTTAAAGTAGCACACACTATTAATTTATATTGTAATTCCTTTGGCTTGAATGCAAAGCAAACCAACATCAACCATTGGATTTCAAGAATTAATCTATACCACCCATTTGGTTTTTATAGCTTTACTGGAATAACTTGGAGGCAAAGCAAAGAAATATAGACCATTGGATGGAGAATATTGATTGGGGACCATTTGATTAAAAATTGGATTGCTTGGTGAGAGGGTTTTCAATTTTAAAATCGGTCATCTCTCTTCTACAATTACAATTAAATCATTATAATAATAAATGCATTTTTTCCTCTTTTTTTTTAGTTTTTTTTTTGTGTTTTGATTTTTGAAAAAAAGCAACATCAATATCAACTCAATGAGCACATTAAAGATTGAACACAACAAAAGTAGATTTTTTAATTTTAAATTATTTGGAAAAGACATTGAAAATGATGCGAATACATCAAGAATATGTTTTTTTTTTTGGTTTTTTTGAATTTTGTTTTTGAAAAATGGGATAAAAAATTGGGTAACAACATATACCATCTCTTAACAATACTTATGGAGTAAAGATTTGTCAAGTGTTTTGCATCGTAAGTTTGTAAAGACAAATAAACTAGTATAAGAAAATTGATCTTCTCAAAACTTTAGCTCTGTTCACCTGAGATTGTGTTTTCGCAGAATTCCCCTTCAACTAAAAGTATGATTCAACTATTTCCATTGGGAAATGAATTTGTTCATTTTGGCAACTTTTGTTTCAGCTTAGTTGATCTGAAATCCTGAAGCTCAACAATTCCCTTCAAATAGAATCTTGGTTTTACAACTATTAAGAGAACCGTATTCTCACAGCTATTCTCTTGCACAACTGTCTTCTTTTTCTACTTAGTTTACCTGAAATCCTAAATGTGGTGATCCTATTTAGTCTAAAACTTTGATTTTATAGCTTGGTTAACCTAAAATCTCAATTTGGCAATTCACTTTAACCAAAATTAAAATTTTTGTATATAGCTCAGTTAACTTGGAAATCCTAATTTGGTGATACCTTTTAACCAAAACCAAAATCTTTGTCTATAACTCAGTTAACCTAAAATCCCAATCCGGCGATCTTCTTTAATCATAACCAAAATCTTTGTCTTTATTTCTGTTAACCTGAAATCCCAATTTGATAAATTCATTTTAACCATAACCAAAATCTTTGTCACAACTACTAGGAGAACCATATTCTCATAATTATTTTCTTGTGCAACTCTTTTCAAATAGAATCCAGTCATCTTAACGACTCATGTTTTCAACTCAGTTGACCTGAAAAATCCGGAATCTCAGTGATTCCCTTCGCTAGAACTTTCCCAATGTTTCTTAACTATTATGACTCTATCCAAAACAATATGATTGCGAGTTGAAAATTAAGGTTCCTGATGGCAGAGTTCCCAAAACTCAGATTTCTTGATGTTATGATTTTTCTTGTTCTTCCTGATGATAAGGTTTGAACTTTCTTTTCCTGACAACATGTTGACCTGAAGACTCTTATTGATGACATGGTTGATCTTTTTCTTTTTCTTTAAGAATTTCCTAACAATAGGGTTTTTGTCTCTTTTCTTTTCTTGACAAAAATGAAGCAGCATTCGACTTATGAATTTGCTTTTGGTTTGGCGAAAATTGTATCTTCTCAACCTTTTTTCCTAGCTTAGTTGACCTGAAATCTTGCATCTTAGCAATTCTTTTCAACTAGAACTAAGGTTTTACAACTACCAGGAGAATTGTATTCTTATAATTATTCTTTTGGCATTGTTTTTCTGGTGGAGTCCTGTCATCTCAACGATTTTTGTTTTCAGCTCAATTGACCTGAAACATTTTGATTGGAGGGTTGACATATGATACTTCCCGATCACGGGGTTTGAATATTTTGACACTCCCCAATGCCAAAGAACTAATAAACTCCTGATAATAGGGTTTATCTTCTCTTTTGTTTTTCTTAATTGCAGAGTTAAAACTAAGATTCCTTGCTATCATAGCTTAAGTAATTCTTTATTTGTCGACTCTGATTTCATTGTGGATTTTCCTGTAAAATTTCAAAAACACTTATGCAATGCATTGGAATTGGATAACATACATGCATCCTTACCTAGTTTGAAATATAAGCCCTCCTTTTTTTATGCTTCATCATCATAGGTTGTCTTTGCTTGCTACTTTTTCTTAAGCCCTTAATCCACCAGCTCATTCAAGTTTACCATATGCCAATCCTCTACTTGAATGTAAGTGCTCTCATCTAAGACTGTCCATAACGATTATTGTTTTTATTTTTTATCAGGTCATACCATGCCCCCAAGTATGGTATTGCTTGTTTTTATCATACAAGAGTTTAATAAATCATTCAAATTCTTAGATTATTTCAAAAACTACCCTCTGATCAGTTGTGTGTATTCTTCCAATAATCATCAAAAGGTTTTCTAATGTCGACCTCATCTTAGATTGTCAATCAACCACATAGTTGCCTTCAATTGAACTATATTCTTCAAGCATATGTTATCATTGATTAGTACTTAAAAGTGCATTTTTATCAAGGTTTCATATCATTATTTTGCACTTAAAGTATCAATAACTCCTTAACTAGAGCATGTTTTATAATAACATGTCTAATAATATAAGATACCTTTAATTTATGGTAAATGTTCATCTTAAATACAGGTGTATCATATAAATCAAAGGATTGATTGATGAGTTTAACTACTGAAATTGAAAAGACAAAGAGAGGGCTAAGTTTAAAAGAGAGATGTTGGTTCAGTCCAAACTGGAACACCATGCGGTTATTGGATCATAACTGGAGCTGTAGAACTTGGATTTAGGTTTGATTTATATGTATGGAAAGCTAAGACATAGGCCTAAAACTTTCATAAGAGTCCAAGATTTAAAAGTGCCATTTTCGAGTTCAAATGGTAGCAATAACGGAGAAGTCAAAATTTGTCCTAAAGCCCAGACACTGTTCAGTTTTCTGCCCATATCTCGAGTTTTAGAAGTACAAATACATCGATTCTTGTTTTATTGGAAGCTGAGACAATTTCCCAAAACTTTCATGAAGACTATCTGTTCAAATTCTGATGTTAGCAATGATATTTTCTGCAGACAATAAGATAAGGAGTGTTACCAAGTCAAGAGGTGGCCACCCACTCGACAATTAGTCATCAAATCAATAGTTCCGAATTTTAGCCTTTAAAAGGAGGCATTGTCCATTTATTTAGGCATCTTGGTTTTCAGATCAAGATCATGTTCTTGCTCTCTCTCTTTATATTTTTGTAATGCTTAAGTTTTATTTATATTAATCTCTTGTTTATGCTTTTCATTTCATTTCCTTTACTTAGTTAACTTATATCTTATTTATGTTCTTATCTTGTTTATTTATGTTTCTCTCTTTCATTATGTTTAGCTAAGTTTATTATATCAAGGTGAAAAGGTTACACTAATGGTGTAAGAATAAATATAGTATAAACTCAACATGGACTTTAATGTTTGATACTAACATGTTTTGTATTTGTTATCTTGTTCACTTTTAATACTTTGCTTGTTAAATGGTTAATCTAGATTTATATTGTATAACCCTTGGTACAACAAATACTTGGCATTTTTATAGCCCAACCGTATGGTATAACCGACACCTGTGCTATGAAAGGAACTTGATTTGTTGTTAACATAAGTTATAATCATGAATACCTGACAACATTTACAAGTATTAACATTATTCGAATAAGATAACTAATGTAATCATGTTAACAATTTATAATCCGATTGGAACCTCCTTTGTGTGTGGTTTCCAGTTGAGTAATAAAAAGGGTTTATACTATACTTGTTTGAAACACCATTAGTGGATCCTCTAACCTTGTCAATTATTTTATCCTTGTTTAATCCTTATATTAATATCACATCTTAAAGCTCTCTTCAACTCCTTTTCTGTTAATATCTATTTCTTTATTTGTAGTTTATACAGTTAACCTCCTTGTGGTTCGACCCCAATCTTGCCGGGTTATTTATTACTTCGACACTCCTACACTTGGGAGAAGACATCAACTCTTTGGTCATGTCAATCATCAATCGCCATGGAATTGTTAAGTCATCTAGACATGCATTTTCATTTTCATGAGTGCATCTTTTCTACTCATAGCTTACAACTAAAGCTTATAATTGTATACTTGGTGTTCTTCACAATTAATTGCTCTTATCCCGTCTAATCTTATTGAACAACTATTGCTGATATTTCTAGCAACCATTATATGTACTTATATAGCCATGAAGTTGTCCCCCAATTGGGCCATGCTTCTACAATATAATAACATTTCCTAGATTCTTAATGAAAATTGTCATAACCTAATTTTTGAATAAATAATACAAAATGAATGGATAAAAATATATTTGAGAATGGAGTTAAGACAACACAAAATTTGAAGTTTGAGGATGTAATTATTAAATTTGAGAGTCAATTGGTTAATAATTGAAGAATTAATAAGTTGGAGACTTTAATTAAAAATTTGAATTAGTTTAATTAATAAATCAGGTGCTTAATTAAAGAATTGATAAGTTTAAGGATTTAGTTAAGTTTTGATTTAATTGATTAAAAAGATCAGGGGTTTGATTAAAGAAATACTAGATTTGTGGGTTGATTAGAAGCAAAATTTCAAGAAATTAAGAGACCGAGGACCATAGTGAAATTGCTGGTTTACTTTAGGAATTTTGACGGATTTTCCAGGGATGATTTTAAAAGAGTTAAAAATTAAAGATTTAATTAAGAGCCAAATTGAACAATCCGAAAATTAAGGACTGTTTTATAAACAGTGTTATAATTTAGGGATTCAATTGAAATTAATCCAAATGGCAAAATTGAAAGGAATTTTTAATTAATTGAGATCCAACGGTTAAAATTCCAAAGATTAGGGGTCAAAATGAAAATGTCCATTGCTGCCGAAACGTCGCCAATGCTGGTGGAACAGCCATGTTCGTCTTCTCCATCCCGATGAAAATCTGCAACGGATTCGATCCAATCGTGGACCACGTCTCTCACCTATGATCTCGTTCGTGGAAAATAACAGTCCTGCAAAAGCAGGACTGGTTAAACGAAGTGGCTGAGGAATCTCTATAAAAGGGAGAAGCAGACCTAGAATAAAGGACCAAAAACCAGAGAGCAAAAAAAAAAACAGAAGCAGAACCAGAGCAAAAACCCAGAGAAAGAAATAATACATAGGGAGAAAAGGAGAGAAGAAGAACCAACCCAGAAAACTAAAGAAAAATCAGGAAAGGAAAAAACCAAAAAAAAAAAAACAGAGCAACACGCAGAGAGCAAGGAAGAAAAAGGGCAGCATACACACAAACAAGGATTGTCCCTGCCATTGTTTTATCCCTGCAACAAGAAAAACAAAAGAAGACTCAACAATTGACATCCACAGTGAACCGGCGTCTTCACTGTTAATTCTTTCATCCTCTCAAATATGTTGGAGGACGAAAGCAGATCGTGGGTATAGGAGTAAAAGGGAAAGCAGAGGGAAAGGGGCGAGAGGCACCACCGTTCTGCAAGCTTCTTCTCTATTTCTAGAAGTAGGTACGCCATTTCTCCATTCTTGTTTTATGTCTTCAGATTGGGTGTGTGTAGCAAGAATACTGTGCGAAGGCAACTTAATTACCTTCGCATAGTTTAAAGCACGCATGAATTCACTTCATGCATGCGCTTGGACACAGCCTAGCCGAGCCAGTGGCTAGGCCGGGCTGGCTGGGCCTAGCCCTGCCCATATGAGCTGAGCTGGCCCAGCCTTAAAAATAAAATATGGGTCGGGCTGGCTAGGCAAATATCTGTAGTTAAATATTCACTGACGCTAGAGTCATGAATATTACACGCAAAACCATCGTAGCATAAACCAACAAAACATTAGCAATTTATGACAAAGTCAGCAATGCAGCCTGCCTTGGGCAGGACGTTTAAGGGGTGATAATATCTTCCCTTTTGCGTAACCAGTCTCGTACCATAAAATCTCTGTTGACCAGTTAGGGTTCCTAGTGACCATAATACTAGGTGATGACTCCTTAAACAAGACCACTCGTCATCAAAGAATAGGATGTCAAAAATCCATACTTTCCATGATTTTTATTTTTAAGGCCGCCGCAACGTCTGGGTGCGACATAAACCATTATAATTATCCTTTGCTAATGATATTTAACATATCTTTAACGAATATGGCTAGGTTCATCCCTTTAGACAAAATCTATCTTTAGAGATTCTCTTTCATTTCAAGGCTTTGTAATCGGCAAGACTCGATCGTGGAAAGAAATACATTATCATTATCACTGATGTTCCTTTTATCATTGACATCTATGCAATGAAATGCACATTGAATCGATGGGTTTCAAAGCAAATTGTCCTTGGTCAATTTAGGTAATGTGCATCCTTTCAACATTTATCCAAATGCACCCATGTGATAACATATTTCAGGAGTCATAATCATATATCAATGGGTAATCCATGCTTTTAGACATGAAGATGCCCCTCAAGTGCAGCGTTACTCTCAACTGATGCTGGAGTTCATTGAGAAATCCATAAACTTCTTAGGTAACATTGCCATTAGCTGAACTAGATGTGTCTATTCTTTTTTCTATAATTAAAAGGCATTGTCATTACCAGATGTTAACCACAACTTTGATGGATTTCACTGAATCATAATTTGATTATGTGCTTCTTTGCTCCTAGTTTATTTGAATATTATTTGTTTTCCCTATAAGGATCCACTACATTGTCCCTAATTTCTACTTTTTAAGGACGACTCATAACAAGTGTCAATAAGACTTTGTAAACTTGGTCAATGACTTTTTGTTTGAAAATTTCTTTCTTGTTTTGGAATCAACTTTCTAAATTTCAAGAATTATATCCATTCAAATATAATTGTTGTAAAGAAATAAGAGAGATGCAAATTTTGAAAGAAATATTAATTGTTGTCAACTTTTTAAAGTTTAAACCTCTTTGGTTGAAGACCTAAAACACACCATTCAATGCTAAAAGATATTTTGTTAATGATTGACAAGGTATAACGAGAAAGAAATATTAACTCAAAGTTGGGATTATCCATGGCTTAAATAAAATTCTTTACATTTTGAAAACAGGAATTTGCCTTATGTAAGCTTAAAACAAATTTGTTTTAAATTTCTTACAATTTTTAGGGGTTTTAATCTTTCTTTAGGAAAAATATGGTTTGATCTTGGTGAAGGCACATGATGAGATATTATTATTATTATTTCTTTTTTTGTCAAATTTTAACGCTTTCTTTAGTTCAATATGGTGACCTTCTACTATTATGGGTTTTAAAACAAGAGGCTTGAGTAAAAACTTGAGGTTTTGTTAAAAATTTATTTCATTTTCAGCACCTACTTTATCAACATGAATAATAATGAGTAGTTTTGTTCACAATATCATGATTCTTATGAAAAGTCTTTCTGCATTTTAAGAGTGTTATTTTTTTGTTTAGTTTGCTTGCTTGCTTGCTTGTTTGATTAGAAAGGGCTTTTAAAGGCACATAATGCAGGCTATGACTTTTGACTATGAGAGAAAGGGATTTGTAGGCTCAAAGATTGTTTCAAGGCCCTAAGGATTTAATATCACTGTCATTATGTCTTTCAGTCTTTTCATCATGTTTCTTTGATACGCCCTTTTTGATTGCTTTGGTGAGACATCCTTGTTTTGTTTTGACCTTTACTTGGTCTTTTTTATCTTTTCATTTGGGCATGCCCCTAATATTTTAAAATTTTCAGGCTCTTTGAATTTTTCATAGCGTCTCCTCAGTCTTTGATATGTGAATTTTTGTCTAACCCCTAGTGTGGGGTGTGATCCCAGTTTGGATCAACCTTTGACCTTTAGAACTTCTATTTACCCCTAGTGTGGGTGTGTTTTTAGTTAGGATCAACTCTTGATCTTTGGAATTTCTATTTTTCTAGTGTGGGGTATGATCCTAATCAAGGTTTTTACAAAGAAAAAACTATTTTAGGCTCAAATAGGGACCATAAAGGATATATTTTAGAATATAAAGGGATAATAAAAATGTTCTTTCATCATTTCAAGTGCAAGTGGTTAAAACCACAAGTTCTGTCCTTTTTTAGTGTATTTGTTTGGAACTTATATTTTTATGAATCAATGATTAGCAAATCGAACTATATGCAATTATGCAAACAACTAAAATATGGTCTAAGAGACATAGGGTGCGGGCTTTTTGTGCATTTTTAATTATTTGTGTCTTGATTCAGAATTGTTTGGTTGCCTCAAAATGAAAATTGCTTGAATGATTCGTTTTTCATCCTATATAAACAGGAAGCCAAAACATTGTTTTGAGTGAAAATCGAATTATTTCTGAAATCAAAACACATATTTATTTATTGATTTTTTGGTAAAAGATTATTATAAAACTGATTAGGTGACAATGTTTTGAAAAGGTAGGAGTGTTTCTTAGTGTCTTGATGCATATTGGAGTTTAACCTTTCTAACAAATTGCCATTATATTAATCCGAGTAAAGAGGAAAAATAAAATGTCAAATGATACTTTCACAATAACATCTCTCATCTAGATTATACCACCTAGGGAATGGTGGATTTAGGTAATTGTTCTTGAAGGCATGAGTCACATAACAATTTCAATGTTGTGTCCAACTGTTGTAACATCTTAGTTATCATAACAACACACCAATCATAATTTAAGGAAAAACATGGTAATTGTTTTTTTTTAAAATCAAATTCATACAAGGGTCCATCAAAATGTTGACAGAGTCTCCCCTATACTGGGAGGTCCCAAGTTATCAACAACAACCTATTACACTTCTATTAACCATTATCCAATCATAACCCAGTCATCCTGGGTCTCAATTTCAACAATCAATATCAATGGAATCGCAATATCTCAATCATTAATATAATAGAAATAAAATATTAAATGACACTAAATAAGTAAACACGCATACATGTAGATTATAAATACATGAAAATAAAATTTAAGTTCATACATTCAATTTAAAAGGTATTATTACAATTCAAGTCATAACAATTTCTTAAAATACAAAATACTTAAGTATTCACCTAAAGCTATATAACTAAATGATAGAAAGATATGAAAATCACTCATGTCATGAGTGTGATAGACCTAGAACAAATATAACATTGAAATATAAATATCATGGAAAACACTATTAATATTGGTAATTAAGCAATTTATTCAAGACTAATATTCATTCATATTTCCATACAATTCCTACTTGATCCTTTTTAGGATTTTTTTTCTCATCAATTCGCTAATATTTTTCATTCCATTCTCAATCTCCAACCAAGATCACATATTTATACCGAAGGACAATTCCTTCAAGAAAGTGCTGATACCAATTTATTGGTATCATTAACCATCATTCATCAGATAGCTAATCATATCTTTTTTGTTATTTCTTCCCAAAACCTTGGAATGGTAATGTCGATACTAGTGAATCCTATTAGTATTACTAGTCTCCCTCACCAGGACCGACTAATTAAATTTATCGTGAATACCGATATCAATACAACCTTTTGATATAATTAACTATTTCTAACCCAAAATAGTTAATCAAGTCCCAACAATACTTTGAAATATCTTCGGAAATGTCAATGTCAAGGACCCTTGATATCATGAGCCTCCATACCAGGAATAGCTAATCAAATTGCATGAAAATACCAATATCGATGTAGCCCATCAATATCATTAACTATTCCTAACCATAATTTATCAAGTTCAATATCCCCCATATTTCGGGATGATCATACCGATGTTAGTAAACCCTACTAACATCATTAGCCTCCCGTTCTCGAAACTGACTAATTGAATCCAGATAAAAATCGATATCAATGGAACCCATTGGTATCTTAACAATAACCCCACCGGAATAGTTAATCAAGTTTGTTTACATTTCTTATTTATTTCATTAGATGCTTCCTTTTTGACAACATTTATATATAAAATCCAAAAATTAAACAAGCTTTCATAATTATATACATTTAAGAAAGATATGGGTATAGAACACCTACTTGCTGCAGAAGCTCAGTTTGCGTTCCATTGTTGTTGTTGTACCCCTCCTGTGGTCCCTTCTAAATTCACACGTATACCACACCATTTCTTACTCAATTACATTTCTCATAACAACAATAGTAATAATAATAGCAGTGTTGACTTCTTTTTAACAATTGTTTCCTTTACATATATGTTTCCCACTATATCCCTTTAGATCATTGTTCTTTATTAAATTATAACTATCATCACCAATTCAGTTTTTTTAAATATGGCTTATTTCCTTTGAACCCTAAGACACGACACCATGCATTTCTTGAGTGAAAGGAGTTTGATTCTACCCCTAACGCAACTAAGTTTTCTTGTTTTGTCAATTGGTTGAATCTACCAGCAGAGGTGACAACTCGGCCTCTCCTCAGATATTTACCTATATCTAAAGTTCTAGAGCTCCAAATTAAATGAGATCAGATTTGTTGGAAAGCAAACATACCTGGTTATAACTTCTGTACAGAACCCTTCCCTGAATTTTATCATTGTTAGGCCCAAATCTTCTCTAGAATCAAGGTGACAAATTTGTCCAGTTTTCATCGATGTTTTTTAGATGAACTTTCCATTACCCCCATTTTCCTTTTTCTTTCAAGACACCCATTCCTAAGTTTTTCCTACATTTCACGACTCCTTCTAAGCCAAACCATAAGCTATATCCATGGTTAATAATTTCATTTCCACCTCACGTAACACATGCATTTGACTTATGAAGTTTTCTATTATCAAGTTTTCATGTTTTTCCTGTTAGTAAGCTTCATACTGCAACTAATTCATGCATTATTAACATATAACATGTCAAAACTCTTCCTCCCTCCCCTTAATCTATTCTCGAACGAACTTGGCCTAAGAGGATTAAGGGTCCCCTTTTCCTTTTTATACAATGGTTTGTCTCATTTACTCATTGCTCACATCATAAACACATATCACAAGGTTTATCAAGTATAAATTCAGAATTTCTTTTCCTCTTATTCAACCCTCACATGGCGACCACTCATGTCCCTTCGTCATTGATTTTTCTTTGGTAATTTTGCACAATTTTCATGTTCAAAACAATTTATAATAGTTTAATTAACTTCATTCTAGCAAATTATGCAATTCTCCCAATTTTCACTCAAGAACCCTAATTTACAAAATCTAAAATTGGTGCACAATTCATAATTAAATTTCAAATTGGTTTTCACAATTAGATCTAGGGTCCTTACCTTAAGGAAATTTGGATTTCAACTCAAATTTGGTTAAAGATTTTTAGTTTCTCCTTCCTTGCATGCAATCGACCCTCTCCTCCCCTTTTCCTTACAATTTCTTCACTTGTTGATTCCTTTGTCAAGGAGTGTTATCTCTACTTAATAGTTTAAAGTTTGTATGGTCATACAAATTTTGGTGTTTTTCCCTTAATTTTGGTGGAGAAAATAAATTAAGTTACAGTCGGCCACATGGAGGAAAGAATGGGGGTATTTATAGTCCCATTCTCTTTTAACTATACTTTTGCCCATTCTTTCTTCTCTTTTTCAATTTAGTCATAACTCTTTTCTTCTTGTTTTTTTTTTAAAAAAAAAACCCTAGCAATTTAATTTATTGAAAATGTTTTTGTAGAGTTTTACTCTCGGGTTTTACACGGGAAATTCATACCAAAAAAATTTATGATCCCTAATTTATTTAATTTGTACATTAATTATCTCATTTTCCTTTTTCCATCTATATTATTTTCAATTAATGTAAAAGTTTATTCTCAAGGTTTACAATTGTGCTCCTTCCTTTGCAATAAAAGTGGATCGAAATGGGAAATATCCATGGAGTAAACCCTTCTCTAATCGCAACATATCATTTTTTTTGGTTTTGAAGTTGAAAAATATCACGCTAGGAAAATATTCTCCCATCAGCATAACATCAACATTGTAAAAGGCAATAGACTTACATAAGATTTTTTCCTTGTTAAAATCCCAATGTTTATTAAATGCCTTTTGCTTCATTGTTTTCCATTATAATCCTTCATGACCCATACTTTCATGAAATCACTTTCCCTATCCATCTAGGTTATGGCAAGTTTTTTTTTTTTTTGTATTTGACAAGTCCAATATCTTTGCTATCATTGCCCTCGAAGATTGTGAAGGAAGTGGAAACAAGTAATAACCCTCTCTTTTCACATCAAATGCAAATACATTTCTTTTTCAAGTAAGCCAATGAAGTAAACCATTCACAGATACTTTTGTCATACGATGAAAGGACTCCTCTTGTAGCAGCTTCACTTCATTCAATAGCTTTTATCTCTAATTCTTTGAGTCAAACAACTCAGCTCTAATGCGGTGGTACATATAGAATTCTTTATCATGCGGGCAGAACTTGAGCTTTAAGAATCTCACGATCTTGCAGTGTAAAGGCTTTGATCTTTCAACCATCATGTCAAATTCCATAATATCATATCGTGTCTATGGATTCGAGATCCTTTTTCATTTTTTGGTATTATGGTTACACATATAATAGCATGGTCCATTATATGTATGACAAAGTAACACTCCTTGATTTGTTGATGTCATAATCTCCACATGGCTAGGAAGGAAATTAAATGACATTTTAGGATGGCGCATTGAAGTGTCAATTAAAACAAAGGAAACCTGATGTTCATTTTTTATCATGCTTTGTATAAAGAACCCAGAGATAATGTTGGTTCTTTGGCTGCGTAGATTCGTGAAAGTGAATTCATAAGTGAACTTGTTGCACTCTTTGGAAATAACCCTACATTTCCCTATAGTTTTCATTGATGAATACGTTAAAACTTTATAGATGATATTTAAGCATAGGTCATGAGCTGAGTTCATGATAAAGCAAAATTGACGTTGGCAACTCTTGACTCTTTAGGGAAAAACTAGATTTGAGGGACTTATATTTTAACTTGTGAACATGCATGTAAAATAGAGACTATGTATGTGTTTATATGATAAGCTCACCCTTTAAAGGGTGACACATGATCATTACTCTTGCATGTTGAACAAGAATTTTGATTCTTTCCCAAACTCTACATTGAAAATTTCTTGAGTAATGACCATTGTGTTACTCGCAAGTCCTGAATTCAAGATGCTACATAAAGGGCTTGCCTTAATGTAAAGCATGTGTAAGGAGTGGAGCATACACCCTAAGGATAGGTTATAGTTCTTTTACGTGAGACAAATGGTAAGTTTACTACTTGGTCTTTAAAAAAGATCTCTTGTTCTCCCAGTGATCACCTTTGTGAAGGTAATATGGGGGTTCAGTAGGTAATGTGATGGCATGTGTATCAATCATTACCAGTCTAAGCACCCAATGAAAAGTTAGGGTTTACACAAACTTAAATCTTGACTAAAATGCATAAGATAAGCTGTTAAGCCCCTATTTAACCTAAAGTTTCAGTGTGTGCTCTCACAAATAATATAAATGATGCATGAATGCCTTCATCCTTATCCAATATACTATGCATGACAAGATGTAAATAGAATGCATGTTAAAGATCTTAAACAAAGTAAACCAATCATAGCAGAAAAATAAACAAACATTGGTTTTCACATAGCATAAACAAACAAAACATTAGTTCAAGGGTCCCCAGTGGAGTTGTCATCTTGTCGTACCTTCCTCACGAGGGTGCGATGTCGCGACAACACTTCCCAAGCGGTGTTTTAGAAGGTCTTTGGTTGGATAAGGGAATCGCCACTTAGTATTATGATTAATAAGAACCCTAATTGGTCTGTCTTTTAGAGATTCTAGGCAAGAGACTAGTTGTATAAAAGGAAGGTATTAACGAGAATACTCTTTACCTAAGGTAAGTTGCATTGTTTTTTCTCTTTTTTTTTTGGATTCGAGGAAACCTCACCCCCCCGGAAAGCGCACTTTGTGGGCCCAGGTGAGGGAGTAAAACCCCGGCTGTCCCAGGCTCTTATAAATTATGCACGCCCTGACTCGAACTCGAGACCTGCTGTGTTTTTTCTCTTTGTTTGCTATGGTGTGATGATGTTTCTATTCCTATTAGCTTACTATGACAGGTTTGCTATGGTGAATAAACCCTGGTTTCCTTGGTCAAGAACTTGGTTTGGAATGGTGATTTATCCTCAATTATTATTGAGGCTTTTTTAGGGGTAAAAATAGAATTTTTGGCTATTGCGTCATTCAAAATAATATTTTCATGTTGCTACCAAATTTTCGACTTTTTTTCAAAAAAAACCCAAAAACTATGTTGACATATTTGCATCATTTTCAGCGTCTTTTCTAAAGAATTTAATTTTTTGAAATAACATTTACTTTCAAACGCGTTTAGTTGTTAGCGTGTTTTTTTTAAGTCAATGTTTATGTTGCCTTTTAAAAAATCAAAATACAAAAAAATAAGAAAAATTAAAATATAATAAATGGGCAAAGGGATCAAAAGTGAAAAGGAAGAAAATGATGGACTAAAGAAAATTTAGATTGCTTGGTGACCAAGTAATTGAGGGGAAGAAGACAAAAAAAATTACTTATAAATAGGTGGTTATACACACACAAAATATGAGGGATTTTAGGGAGTCCATTACATAAAAAAAAAACCTCTCTCTAGCTCACATACCCACACAACACAAAAAAACATAGACCCTATCTTTACAAAAACACTAAGCCGTCAACCCCAATGACCAAAAACATTCCCAAAACAGCCCTCTCTCGCTCAAGCCAAAGAATGGCAAAATAATTAACTCTCCTCTAACCACTCATCTTCAATCATCAACGGATGTTGTCCTTTCATTTTTAATCAATCTTCAAAAACCCATTTCCTTCTCCCTCATAATCTCGAAAAACACACCATATTGTCCTTTCATTTTCAACCTTTTCCTAACTAGAAGCCTCATCAACACAAATACCTTTTTTTTTATCAACAACAACCATCAACCCTCTCTATCATCTCTTCCCTAAAATTTTTCTAACCCTGCTTGCTACCTATCTTTTTCTCCCTTGCTTTTGGCCACCAGCAACAATCATCAACGGATGTAACCTCACCAGCCCCACATTCCTCCACCCGCAAGCACCAGCTCCTCAACATCATAACAACCTCCACTAGCAAAAAGAACTGAAGTTTGTTGTGTTAGTTTCTTGTTTTTATTGGTTCCTCATAGTTACACCGTAGGTATAGGAGTGAAGAGGAGAGGAAGAGCTGTTTAATCCACAATATCACGTGCCTCCAAAGATGCTGGAGCATCACTTGCATGAGCAACCAGTGGTAGTGGTGTGTGAGACCCACGCATCACTACTGTTCCGACGATCCCAGAATCTTTCAGTGTGCTTCCTGAGTTCCCAACAATCTCTCCAACTTGTTTCCAATCTTTGGAAGGACTATTTTGCATATATATTTTTTTTAATTTTTAGCTTGTGTTTTAAATTATTTTTAAATTTTGAATTTTTGTGGCTTGTAAACATGTAACTGTGGGGTGTGTGAGTACAAATATAGTTAAAAATTATGTATGCATGTTTGCATTTTATTTTATTTTGTGTTAAATGAATGCTTAAGAAAAGGAAAAATGATAAAAAAAAAAATTAACCAAATGTTTTAATTACACATGACCTAAAAAAGTAATTTTTATTTGTTGCATGTGGCTCGATCCTTATAAAAATTACATTTTTATTTATAAAGAAGAGAAAAAAAATATTTTAGCATTGTTTTAGAAAGTTTTTTGTATTTCTTTGTATTTTTTTGGAATTTACAACAAGTTTGTAAAATTCTTTAAGGATTTGACCAATATTTCAATAACCCTAAGTTTTTTTTTTCTTTCTCTAAAAATTAATGGTCAACATTCTGGTATAAATGTTGGACTTATAAAGAGGCTGGTATTTAAATATCAGGATTTGACTAGAAAATTCTCATAATTTTTTTAATATTTATCAATTTTAATTGGGAGTATTTTTCATCACAATGTACGAGTTGTGAGAAACATTTTCGCCTTCCAGGATAAGTGAGCCCTGTCAGGACAACTAGGCATACGAGCCTGTAATAAATTTGAAATGCCAGATTTGTTCATGTGAGTAAATCTTTATTCTGAGCTATGGATAGACCATCGATTATGAACCCATCAAAACCTTTAAACCATATATAGACCACATAAAGCAACTAATTTCAGGAAAAATACGCTAGGGGTGTTGATACCTTTCCTAGCCACAACAAATCCCTTACCCTTAGAATTTTTGATAAGTGTAGTTCATCCAGGTCTCCTAGTGACCCGGAACCAAACAACTAGGTGGCGACTCCTCGACTCAAACATCTCGTTACGCCACTTGCCCACGTGCAACATTTTAGATAAAATTCATTGTAGTTTTTTTATCCTTATATTATGAGTGAATGAGTTGTTTTATTATTAATAATATCGTGGATATTAACCTCATACAAGTTTTTAAATCCTTATATGAAAGTGAGTAATAATAAATTATTATCCCTAATAATATTTTGAATATTAACTTTTTTT
>Ga0325405_1000625_pt1 | contig 34742 bp, 28 predicted proteins | sample PopdelMetagenome_21_FD_205663 | JGI IMG/M metagenome (GOLD analysis project Ga0325405, IMG submission 205663) | Populus deltoides microbial communities from Bellville, Georgia, United States - Xylem-Control-R2 | ecosystem: Host-associated > Plants > Phyllosphere > Stem > Wood/Secondary xylem... | reverse complement strand
CTTCAATTTGTAGGCCTGAAGAGCTATCAAAACAAAGAAAATGCAGGCAACGTGCTTGCATATGATTAAACATGAACTCTCTCAATTATTATTATTGTTGTTGTTGTTTTATTATCACTGCCCCGTCATCCAAGAAAGGGCTGGTGAAAGTTGGCTCCTGGGGGGATGTTAAACTGTTTCCATTCAAGCTCTTGCCGGAGTCTTAACTTCAGAGCGATGGGACGGCGACAGATTCATGCTCCGGGGAGCAAAGACAATGACTTTTACTACCTTAATTACTAGAGAATCAAAATGAAAAAACATACTAGACAGCAAAACATGGAAAGTGATTGTATGATATGTGTGCGGGCAACTGTCCCACAAAAGCAAAGATGCTAGCAGCTATTAATCGTTTCAAATTTTTCATTACTTGAAAAATAGGAATCCGTAAAACCACCGTTCTTGGTCAAGAGGAGTACCCCTCTTTTGTGGAGGAGTAGGGCATTGATGACAAAATACATTATACTACTGGGTACACTCGATAGTCAATACCTATACAAAATTAATTGAGTGAACTGTTCTTTTGATCCTGGTCTTTGAACCCAATACAAGTTCCTCGTGGTTTAGGTGTATTTTTAGAAACACTGTTAGAACTATGTTTTTTAAAATTTTGATTTTTTTATTTATTTTTATTATTATTTTTATGTGCCGGTATTAAAAATATTTTTTAAAAAAATATATTATTTTAATTTATTTATGATAAAAAACACCTTAAAAAGCAATTGTTATCGCACTCTCAAATACCCTTTAAAACATGCATATAAACTAGTATGTGTTTGATATTATGATGTTAAGTGCTTTTTAAAAGTGTTTTTTGCTTAAAAATATATCAAAATAATTTTTATACATATATTTTTATTTTGTACATCAAAATCATAAAAAAAACATTAAAAAAATAAAATCAACTCAATTTTAAAACGTACTCAAACACAGATTCAACCGCGACATCAAACAACCTCAAATTGTCACTTTGTCCTATCTACTCAATTAAAACATTTGTTGTTGTTGTTTTTTTTTAAATTTCAAATATATCCTTTTAAAATTTTTTATTTTAAAATTTTGATAGAATTATCATTGTTTCCAAATATAGGTTGACTTTGATTATTATTTTTAATTTAATCTTTCAATATTAGGTAAATTGTGAATTGAACTTCATAATTTTTTTTTATTTTCTTTTGTGAGATTATCACAATCTTATAACCCGGGTCATGGGTTAAGCCGGCTGTTTTTTTCAATTTTATCTTTTAATATTGGGTCGATTAAGAATTAGACTTTATAATTTATTTTGGTTTGTGTTCCATGAGGTTAGTTGATCTCATGACTTGGGTTACGGGCTTGATCGATTGACTTATGTTGACTCAGGTGGGTTTTCATGTACTTTTTTAATTGATATTTTTATTTTATCCTTTAACATTTGGTGATTAGAACTTGAACTTCGTGATTTTTTACAATTTATTTTATATGGGGTTATCTCGATCTCGTAGTTCAGGATTGATAGGCTAATTCAGATTGACTTGACTCTTTTTTTAGTTGATTTTTTTTTATTTGAAGATGTATTAAAAAAAATATATTTTTTATTTTAAATATCAGCGCATTAAAATCATTAAAAACTACTATAAAAAATTAATTTGATGTTTTTTTTAAATAATATATTTTTTAAAAACACTAAAACAAAAAAAAGCTACCACACTCCATGACGGTATCTTAGGCAGCAAGCATGGATTAAACTTTTTCATCCTTTTTCTTCTTTCCCTGATTTAAATTCATCCTCGCAGTCCCATGTGCTTTTGTTGCAGAAGTAAAGCAGTTTCCATTCCATAATTTCACAAAATTTGTGATGGCCTAACCTTCCGATGAACGGCCCGACGAGCCTTTCTGGGCTTGTTTGCTCCCGAAAACAAGCATCCATCGTTTTACTACCGTCTAGGTCCACCAATTTATCAGTAGGATGGGATTTCCCTTAGATTTACGGCATGCTGTCCGTGTAGTTCTTCAAGTGTTTAATTTGCCCCCTCAATTCAATATTTAATTAGTTAAATCCTTGCTCGATGATTAACTTGAACCCTCTGCCCACCAACATATTTGACGAGTGACACATATAAATGAAAAATAAAAAAATAAAAATCAACGAGGTTTAAAAAGCAACTAAAGGGAAAAGGTGAGTGTAAAGAAGAAAAATCAGCGATTCTCTCCGGCCACCACTATATTTATATCTTTACAGTTCCCTTTCCGAAAGAAATCGAATCGATCCACAGCCCAATTCCTCGAAACATTTAATCTTAAAAAAATATATTACATGATAACCGAAGCAAACTGTTACTGCCAGTCCAGAAATATATTCGCAAACGATGACATTGAAGATTATAGAAGCTAAGGTTGGAAACGATAGAAAAACTTACATTTGCATAATTTGTCACAGGCAACTCGCAAGCAAATAAATGATCAAAGTTACGATATTCTTAATAAATTAATGCAGTGCAGACAAACTTTCCATACAACAGTAAGAAAATCTGGTTTTGTTTTGTTGATTTCACCTAGCCACCATTTTATTTACTCATCATGACCCAAAATGTACCCGGTGATGGTGATTATGCTTTGAGTATTTTTTTTTTATTAGTAATGTGCCTTCCGGTTAATTTAAATATATTTTAATTAATTTTTTAAATTTATAAAATTAATAATTATGTAAATCTTCAATATCTTTAATATTTATAATATTTAAATTGATAATTTTTAAAAAATAAATTTAAAATTTAACCAGTTAAATTATACCCATAAGATGATAAATAAGGCATCACCCTACACTAATAATATAGCTATAAACTAAATAGTTCAAACAGAAGGATCGATGCTGATCCTCGTGCTTGTGAAAAGGTAAATCTCTGGCAGCGACAAAATTTGTTAAATCTTCGTCATAAGTGACATCTTTATTTTTTCTTTAAGCATTTTCTCAGCAACAACACCGGGGCATCTTGTACGTTTCCTTGCCAGTTCTTGCAGACTTTCCAGGACATGATCTTGAACTTGAAGGCATGGTATGCCGTATCTTGGTGAAAATATAGGCGCACGCACGGCCTTTACAACATGAGGTGAGCTGCACTGTGTGTATGTTTGTTATTACGGTAATGGTTGTACCTGTGATTTGAAAAAAATTATTTTATAAAAATATTTTTAATTGAGATTGGTTTAAAAAAATAGATATTTGGTTAAAACTGTGGTTGAAATTGAGATTAAAAAAAATAATTTGATGTGTTTGGATAAAAATGCTTTTGAAATTGAGGTTATAAAATAATTTTAAAAAATATATATTAATATTAATGGTTTTAAATTTAAATATTGTAAAATTAATTACTCATATTACATTATGAAATAAATAATACTTTATATAAAATATTTTTTTATTATTCCATTAAACTATTTAATAATATAATTAAATAAAATATTATCAGGTATAAAATTGATATTACAGTGTTAGTGAATTTAATTCACTCTATACTAGTTTTTCAGTAAAACAATATTGTTCATATCACAGTGCAAATAAATTTAATTTACTCTAAACTAATTTTTTTAAAAAAATATTAATAAAATTAACACACACTAAAAAAAATAATAAAATAAAATTTTTTAATAGTGCAAGTGAATTGCACTGTTGACGTGAACAGTGCAATTCTCCTGCATTGTTCACTTGAACAATGCAATACTGTTCAAGTGAACAGTGCAATTAGCATGGACAGTGAATGAAAAGCAGGATTTTCTTACTTTTTATTTATAATATTTAAGCTGTAAAAATCGATCCATGTACAGTAAATTAATTTTTTTTATTACTAAACGGGTACAAATTACATTTTAATTAAAACGTATCCACAGCGGAAAACAGACCCTGTATCGCATAAAACCACGGGATCATCAGGAAGTGCCATGAGAATCTTGATTAGGTTAAATACATAGCCTTGCCATTCCCCTGCGCCTTTCAAACCAAAGAAAAAGTCGCATGAGTCATTGTATCGCAGGCTTTTCATTCGAAATAGACCTGCCTAATTCTTACTTGAAAATGCTAGCGTTGATATCACGACCAGTTGATATCACGACCATAGTCACATGCCTCAAAAGAAAGATTTGTATGCTCATTTTTTCAAATATATATATATATATAGTTTTTATTAATTAATTTTGACAAAAAAAGTTGATTTTCAGTAAAAATAAAAAATTAACCTCCAACCACAAATGCAGTCTATCTATGTGTATATCCTGATAAAAAAAATTTGCCTCCTTGGTGTCTGTGTTTGTTTTCCCTCTCATTTTTTGAGAATTTGGCACCTCTCTCGACTGATAACGAGCCTTCTGACCGAGCGCTGAGCGATGGTATCGCTCTCTTTAACAGGCAAATAAAGTTCTGATCTGACATCATCAGCTTCCCAATCAAAAAGCAAACCAAAAAACAAGCCCTTCAGAAAATAAGCGTTAATATTCATTTTTCTTTTATGAAAATAGTTGAGCAAACACCCAATCTTTTATCTATAGTTGGCTTACAACAGAAAAAAATAAAAAACCTCACTTTGGGATCTTCTTCTCATTCCCTTCCACATAATTGCCAGAAGCCTAAAGTTGGACCTCTTCAATTCAGTGTTTCGTCCACGTCTGACTGCAGTCAGTCCTAAAAACCCTTCAAAGGGGCTAGCTCCACCTCGAAAACATGTCCTTCCTCGTCAATGCAATGCAATAGAGAATAGGAGCACCATTTCTTTCTTCTTACACACACCTATTGGTATATATATATATTGATTGATTTAGATATAGATCTACCATGGTGATTTGGTTTTGTTTTATAGTATTCTTGGAATTGTAGAGAGAGTTTTCAAAGATGACCGGAGGTGGGGAAGCTTCCCATAAGCCAAGCCCCAGGGAGCTAGTGTGTCATGCTGGTGCTGGTGCCTCCGCAGGTCTGCTTCATAAAACTCAAGGCGTTTGTTTGTGAATTTAATTTGTGGGTTTTATGTATAGTTCAAGAAATTAATTAGTTTTTGTTAATGATTGGTGCACCCAAGTTTAGTTGATTAAGGATTGGATACTTTCTGCAAGATTATATAGTTGATGTTTCTTGCAGGTGCTATTGCAGCCACGTTTATGTGCCCATTGGATGTGATCAAGACGAGGCTACAAGTCCATGGCTTGCCCCCCAATTCAGTTCAAGGAGGTATGGTAGATTCTGTGCCCTTGATTATTATTATTATTATTAGTAGTAGTATTATTATATGGTAGTCAATGGAAAAACTGTGAGTTAGTTTGCTTATGGGAAGCAAACTATGGGGAGGTGCTTTGAGATTGAATTGCCTTTTAGATATTTGGATGAGTAAAGATTTCAGCCTTTAGAACCAGAAGGCTAAACCATTTTGACAAGTAACTAAATAGGAACACGGGACCCTGATTTTTTGTTCATGACTAAACTGGGATCAGTGCTGTAATCTTTTATTTTATTTTATTTTCTCACCTCTGTTTGTCTATCGGTATAAAAAATATATCTGGCTTTCGGAACTATCGAAGCCCATGCTGGGTTTCCATGGTAAACTTATAACTTCATCTTCTTGACCTTTCCCCATAAAAACGTATGCATTTTCTTCCCTGTTTGTGCGATGCAGTAATTATCAACTTGTCTGCATCAGATTACATGAAGCGTAATGTCACAGTATATTCTATTGCCATTGCTCCTGAGATGAACTAGTAATATGATTATTCTCTTGTATCAGATGGATAATGCAGTTTCCTTGCTTATTGATTAATATTATTCTTTGTGCTCTTCCGTTTCCTCCATGCTCAGGTAGTATCATCATCTCAAGTCTACAGCACATTGTTAAAACTGAAGGTTTTAAGGGATTGTACCGTGGGCTCTCTCCAACAATAATGGCACTTCTTCCGAATTGGGCTGTGAGTATTGTTTATGTTGCCTTTTCTTATTTATCGACAAGTTCTTGAAAAAACATTAGGGTGTTTATAATGTGATCATTGCGCTAAAATATAATTTAATGATCTAGGACTTAAAGTGTGGGTTTCCTGAATCCACCTTGCTCGAAGCTTGCCTTGTTGGTTCTTCATTATATTTTTGGGGAGAATTTTAATAGTGGGGAAGAGGAATTCTGGTTTTGTTTTCTATTGAATGGAAAAGAATCGTCAATACGTCTGTAGAAAGAAGACAATGATCAATAAGAAGACATCACTTTGACCACCTTGTTTGAAAAATTACATTATGAAAGCACCCTATGAATTCCAGAGCATAGTTAACTCTGGGGTTGATCAAAGCGAACTGTGATGAATTTTTTTTATCCTAAGGCAAACACCTTATGTGCTCTTCGTGTTTCTGGTAATGACAAATGTGCTCATTTAATTGCAGGTGTATTTCACAGTTTATGAGCAACTCAAAGGCATCCTTTCAGATGGTTGGTTTCTTAAGAGTTTCTTTCTATGCTTTGTTCTGCTATCTGAGATATGAAGAATGTCAAGTTCTGTTGAATTATTTGTTTTGATTTATTTTAAAATCTTTTGTTCTAATATTGTAGTGGATGGAGATAGCCAACTCTCAGTTAGTGCAAACATGGTAGCTGCTGCTGGTGCTGGGGCTGCCACAGCCACTGTAACAAATCCTTTGTGGGTTGTGAAAACCAGACTCCAAGTAAGTTAGCATGGTTATGAATTTGATTTCCTTCGAATATGCATAACGTTTGTTATGATCACAATGGTTCTATTATGTGTCAACAACTACAATTGCTGCCTGCTAAATTCTTGAAGGTTGCTACCAAAACTTCATTATAGTTTTCGTTTGACAAACGAATATGCACATGTTTTTATTGGAAAGAACTTTCTAGCTGCTGCACTTGGTTAAAATTGCTGCCTTGTCGGAGTTCATAGCTGTATAGGGACAACTTTGTTGCTGTGTGTTATAATCTCGCTGAAGTATCCCATCCAGGAATATCTTGAAAGTTGGTGGAGTTCTGAGGATCAAACTCATCAACTCCAGAGATACGCTTGACCCTAGCAGGCATATATCTTGAACCTTAAAAAATGAGACACATAAAAAAATTCAATCCTAATTTTTTATCATTTTAAAAGTTGGTCTTCTGCAGATAAGTGATTGCATTCATTTGATTCCCCTATCATATGGTCCTATCTTTTTATTTCCATTTTCCTAGTGAAGTAGAATGGGAGTTTACACGCCTTAACAGCAAAAAGATATGGAGGCCACTTCAAAAGGATTGGTAGCTTGGTTTTTCCTGACTGGGAATCTGGCTCATCTTAAGATACTTCATAATCTTAATAAACTAATTTTTAAGAATAGCTAACACATTTTTTTGGTTGGTAGACTTCAAACATAAGACCACTCGACCTAATAGATTTCCTTATCAGTTGATCTCTCAACATGTGTTGCAAAAACAATATTATCTATGTATAGATATTTCCACTTTTCACCTTTGAAACTGCGAAGCTCTCTCTCTCTCTCTCTCTCTCTATTCTTTTATATTTCAAGTTTGCTCAGTTCTGAAAACTCGTGCTTCACATAACTTGCAATTGCTTGAGAAAGAGACATTGAATTTGCAACTTGATGCACAATGTACAAGCTCAACTTATCGCTATGTATAGATTTGAGGATTTGAAATGTGGATTTGCATTTCTGATTCTCTTGAAAATGTATATAGGATGCCTGATGTTTCTTTGCTCGGGATGTGTGGATACTTTGATATTACATGCGAGCAACTGTTACTCTGCATAGCTTATAATTTATTAATAATGTTTGCATCATTGCTGTTCTTTTTCATTCATTCATTTGTTTTTCTTCTCTCTTAGACTCAAGGAATGAGGCCAGATCTGGTTCCTTACAAAAATGTTCTTTCTGCTTTGAGGCGGATTACACAAGAGGAAGGCATACGAGGGTTATATAGGTCAGTAAATTCTGAATTCGGATTCAGCCTTCTTGATTAAGCTTTTAATTGCTGAAGGACATGATGTGAATATATATTACTGTAGTATTTAAGGCCCTTTAAGCTTGTTTCTTTTTGCTAGCATTGGTGCTATGATTTTAAGACGATTGGAAAATGTCTTTTCCCCTCGTGATTTGGTTTCATAACGCTGCATTCTTTGTTTGAAACAGCGGTGTTCTGCCTTCTTTGGCCGGGATAAGTCATGTTGCAATTCAATTTCCAGCATACGAAAAGATCAAGTTTTACATGGCAAAGAGGGGTATTGTTTACTATCTCTTATTCTTTCTGGGTTGTGAGTCCAACTTTTGCAAATTATAATGTTCGAACAGATTTGATAATATTGTTTTGAATTTACCAGGTAATACAACTGTTGATAATTTGAGTCATTCGGATGTGGCAATTGCCTCATCGGTAGCCAAAATACTTGCCTCTGTACTGACTTATCCCCATGAGGTATGCCCTGGCATGGCACTCTACTGCAGTGAGGGTTCCATCTCTTATGAAAGCTCTGTCCACTTATGCGTGTGTCAATTGTTGTAATATCTTCATTTCAAATACTAGGTGGTGCGTTCAAGGCTTCAAGAGCAAGGGTGTCTCAGAAATTCTGAGGTCCATTATGCCGGTGTCGTTGATTGCATTAAGAAGGTGTCCTGCAAGGAAGGCTTTCGTGGGTTTTACCGTGGCTGTGCAACTAACTTAATGAGAACGACTCCATCTGCTGTGATTACATTTACCAGTTACGAGATGATACTCAAGTTCTTTGAGCGAGTTCTGCCTTCAGACAAGAAGCCCTCACGTGCCCAGACCAAATCCCATGACCATGCCAAACCTCAACAGGGAAGCAGAGGAAATGTTAATAGTGACAAGGACACTGTTTCAGGGCAATCACAAGCCCAGACAAATAAGACCCCCTCCATTCCTATGGGAAACAAAGAGCAGCTACCTGCAGGGCACTGATTGATGCTGTTTCTTCACAACTTCCCTGTTAGGGAAACTCTCCACAGAAAATGAAATGGCTTAGTAAAATGTGAAGGTGAATAAAAAAATTCAAAATTCTTTTGTTTCAAAATTTTGTTTATTTTTTGTATGGTAAGGTGAGTCCTTGGTTGATTCAGTCAGTCTGCTATTTTCTGTTCTTTCATCCGCCCGTTTATTTTTCTCTTTCATTCTTTCTTTTTTTAATTTTTTTTCAAATGCCTCGCCTTCGCTTGGACGTTGGCGATGATCGAAGAGCCAGACATTTTAGATATTCTCGTCTTGTTAACTATTCTTAGGGAATGAAAAGGGTAGCATGGTAGGGACTCGGATGAGCACGAATCTTATGCCCTGCTGCGCTGTGCTGATTGGAATCTTTAGCTTGCTGTGTATATTTCTCTTGGATGGAAAGTATTAGAAAGAGATTTCTAGTATCTAATTATAAAGACAAATGCTACCCTTTATTCCACACCAATACTCGGATGAGCTCGTGGACAAGCATCTAACCTTTTAATTTCTTCTTCAAATAAAAAGGAATCTGTTCAACTTTGACTAGTGTAGAAAAAAATAATATCGAGACCAGATAACTGTAGCAGCATCCATATAGAAGAGGACCAGGAATTTGTCGTGGGGAAAAATATTGCAAAATTATACAACATACATCAAGCTATTAGACTAACTGTAAATGAAAAAGAAGGGAACCAGAAAGAAAAGAGGAAGAAAATGGTAATACTATAGTAATCATAACTGAATCTCAATAATTCAGTATATCCTTTGCATAGTTAAATCAAATTACCCATCCACATCACTAATTTACATCGGAAAATGAAGATCCTTTTTTTCTAACCCTCAAAAAGTTTATTGATACCAAAATTATTTACTACAACTCCAGTAGAAAACCCTTGCCGTGACAGTTAAAAATCAAGTTTAGGATTAAAAATTATCCCGCTCCGGGATGCTAACCAGCATGGGCCGCCAAGCTCTCCTCAAAACAGACCTGTGTCTAAACCCGATCCAACCGGGTCTAGGCGAGCCCAGTCCATCTCCCAAACCGTTAACTTTCATTCTACACACTCGCCTCCAAAACCTCCAATCACATCTCCCCTCTCTGTCCCCCTCCTCCTTTCCAATTCCTCATCAAACTCCGTCGCGGATATAAACCAATTCTTCAAAGTATCCCTCTTCCTTCCTAATCACAAACAACATGTTGAAGGCTAAATAACAAGGAGAGGAAAAAATGAGTCATGAACTTAACCCCGAATACAAACGGTAGTAATTTAATATAATTGTGACCTCCATTAACTATATACAGTCCCTTGTACATAAACCTGCCAATGTCGTGCCTTGAATCTCCTTTCAGCGTACAACAGAATAAAGACAGGAAGAAAACAGACATTTCCATCTACAATCTGGTGTATGCATGCTATCACCAATCAACTTGAAATTAAACAGCTTGGAGGAAAAACTTAACCGCTTTCATTAGGTGTAGTAGAACCACTAGTGAACCAATTAGCAGTAACAGAAACCAGTGAAGTTGGCAGGCGGATGTTCTTCAATATATAGAGCAGCCTCATCGCAGTCGGGTGGTGAAGGTGGTGGCAGTGTGTTCTTCGACTTCTTGTTATCATCATGTACTCCTTCAGGATTCTCCATGGACTCCCCACTTTGAATTATTTTTAACTCCCGCAGAACATTTCCACGGAAGGTCTCATTTCCTTCTCTTGTTGCAAACATTGTAAAGCCATCTCTGCAACTAACGTTGTCCTTATTTTAACTTCTCATCTGAATTATAACCAAGGCGTGAATCGATCATCTCATCAAATGCACATTTTTGAATTAATTTACTTATTGCTAAAGTTAGCAAGGTTAATATTCTCACAAGCAGATAACGCTTGCACTTCAAGTGGGAAGGTGCGGATTAGCAATGCGAATATGTCATTGTTCTCCTGATTTCTGTTTCCTAGAAGCTGTACGTATAAGCGAACACTGAGGTGGAAGATGTGGAAAAGTTTCGAGTTCCAGTATGATAGATACTCAAGTTATGGCAGGGTACATCTACTTTCACCAATCGGCTCCCATCTCTGAGAGGGTTGATGCATTTGACCAAGGTTAGATTAGGCATAATTTGCAAAGAGAGAAAAGCAAACCCAGAAAAAGTCAAATTGTTGAAGGTTGTGCAATCACGGGAAAAAATTCATATATAGCTTGGGTTCAATCATCTCTTGAATTCAAAACGATTTACGGTCATCAAAAGGGTTAAAGGCAATGGAATTACAGAGTTTTCAGATTGTCTGATAATTCAACAGTATAATGGATTCTTAGTGGTTCTCTTCTCTTTTCAATTCTTCCTCGTGTAGCAGAGGCCTAGAATTTTGGTGATCGCGCCAATTTACAACATCTCATTAATTACCTCTATTAAAATATCATTCTCCTCGTGCTTATTATCCCCGGCCTCGTGGCACCAGCTTAACCATGCCCGATACCTCCACTGGAGCACCGCCAAATTGTATCCTACCAGAAACACTAGAACAGACTACTGAGCTGACCAGCATAGGTTCGACATTATATACTGGGAATCAGGGTTAAGGTAGTGCACGCCGCGTAAACAAACAGTGTAGATCAATTATGGCGGGGCCTGGTGATGCCTGGAGCACTGAGGGTAGCCTTTGCCACTCTTAACTATGGAAATATTCTTACAAGATAATATTATACCTGGTACCTATGATTTGCAATGTCATGTTTGTGAACGGGGAGAAGATCTTTATCAATGTATTCTAACAAGATACTGGATGCTGGGAACCTGGGTAGCTTCTCTCTAAACTATATGTATTTTAGAATTCATGATTCCACTAAGTTAAAAAGCTTGGGTGTGCGTGTAGATATCTAGACCTAAAATTAAGAGATCATGAGAGTAAGACCATAACTAATCTAGAAAGAGCTTGGCACGAGACATTTAAAAACATGGAAGCAAGTCATACTATCATCTCCGTGTCTGGGGCGGGATCCACCATCACAGAAACATACACTGCTACCATCTTCAAACCCATACATCGGCCACCGCTCTTCGGCAACGAGGACGATATTTTCTTAGTCCAACCCACTTCAATGTAAATCCATCCTTCAACAACTTCTTATAGTCAACATCTCTTATTGTATGTTTAGCCTCCCCTTGCTCCAATTGAATGGGCGCAGCAACTACAGACTCACAGACACTTCTGTTCACGTCGTCGTCGTCCCAAGGGGCTCCTGATGACTCATTGCAGTTATGAAAGAAGTAAATATCAGCATGGTGGGGAATAAAATGAATAGAAGACCGATCAAAGGAGTAGTCACATCAAGGTTGGGCGTGGGGCAAGTAGTCACATCAAGGTTAGCCAACCGAAAGGACTGGTTACCATAAGCGAGGTCCTGAATGATGTAGCTAGCTCCAGAGGTCTTGTAGATGGGCATCGTCATACCTTCTTCACCGAGAATACCAAAGCTAGGATGACCACAGAAGTCAGTTCCATTCCCACGGATATAAAAAAGGATACCTTATTGAAGATAGGTCTTGCAGATGGGTTTGCTTGTGTTTATAAATTTTTTTTCAAAAGAATTGAATTTTTTTATTTAAAATTAATATTTTTTATTATTAAATTATTTTAATATGCTGATATTAAAAATAATAACAAAATATTATATTAATATATTTTTAAATAAAAAATATTTTAAAAAATAACCATTACAATAATTAAAAAAAATACCCATAAAAAATCTGGTCCCAACAGGCAATAGTACTTTGAAATTGAAAATATGGGGGGCAACAGGTCATGTTGCCCCCCATGTCATGGATGCAATAAAGAAGCAGAGCTAAAAAAACGGGAGATGTAAAGGAAATTGAAGGAAATTCGGCCTCTTGGCCTAAAACATTACCATAGTACTCCGGGTGTTATATCACTTGGTTGGCCTTGTTTGGTATGCATTCATTAATTTGCAAAGCAAGCACTTGACTAGCTGTCTCTGGGAGGCCAGAGTAGGCCGCCCTATGTATAAAAAAAAGCGTTCAAAATCAATGGTAAGGTAAGATATCATGCTATGACTCCTCGTTACGAAAACTAGGTTTACTGTAATTGAAGTTTTCAATCTTGAGCTGTGAGCTTTAAGAATCTAGATGCATATATGTATGTATATATTATGTGCGCGTGCATGTACTTTTGATCAAGAAATCTCCCCCGGTTCTGTACTTCACAGAACAGACTCGGAGCGGAGTCCCCGATGTTTCTTTTAACTAGTTTTGGACAAAGACTACAGTCTGGTTGGGAGAAATGGCGCAATTCGGTATATCATGATTCTGTGGAGATGAGAGGATAAACCGGAGAAAATTAAAAATATATATTTTAAATTTTTTTAAATAATTTAAATTAAAAATAAAGAAAATTCAAGCAAAACCTTGTCACATTTTTTTTATTTTGATGAAAAAAATATTTTTTATTGCTTGTTAAATAAGAATGGTGGAAACTAAAAAAGCCAAGACTCTCATAGACATGCTAGCCCTCGTGCTTAGCTTTCTTTATAAAATGGACCACAATATACTGTGTGTTTGGTATGATTGTCGTGGTTATAGTTTGAACAAAATTATTTTATAAAAAATATTTTTAATTAAGATTGGTTTGAAAAAATAGGTATTTGGTTAAAACTGTGGTTGAAATTGAGATTGAAAAAAAGTAGTTTAATGTGTTTGGTTAAGAATACTTTTGAAATTGAGGTTATAAAATAATTTAAAAATATATATATTAATATTGATGGTTTTAAATTTAAATATTGTGGATTTAACTATTGATACTACATCATGAAATAAATCATACTTTATATATAAAAAAATTTATTATTCCATTAAACTATCTACAATTCCATTATGTACAAAATTCATCCGACAAGAACTACAAAATTAGGTAAAATATTATCAGAAATAAAACTGAGATTACAGTATGAGTGAATTTAATTCAACTTAAACTAATTTAAAAAAACAAAAAAAATTGTTATTCAGGTTCACATGAATAGTGCGAGTGAACTCAATTAACTGCACTGGTTTTTCAAAAAAAACTATTCAATTGAACAGTGGATATATGCCTCCATTGTTCAGTGAACAGTAGGGGTGTTCAAAAAAACCGACCAACCGATTAAACCAAAAAAACCGAGAAAAAATTAACCGAAAAAACCGAACCGATAGAAAAAACCGAATAAACCGATTAAAAAATAAAAAAAAACCACCCGGTCCGGTTCGGTTCCGGTTTAAAAAGGCTTAAACCGATTAAACCAGACCAAACCGAACCGGTTTAATTCAATCTCAAAAAAAGTATGAAAGGAAACTAAACCTAAATAATAAATACCCTAACCTAACCCTACATTTTCAACCCCTCACCTTTCCAGCCGCCCCCATTCCCTTTCCCTTTCCTTTACCCCACTTTCAATTCCAGCTACCCCACCTATCCCTCCCTCCCCGCTCTCTCCCCGCCTCTTCCCTTTCCCTTTCCTTTTTTCCCATTTCCATTCCAGCCACCCCACTTATCCCTCCCTCCCCGCTCTCTCTCTCCCCCCCTTCCCCTTTCCCTTCCCTTTGCTCCCTTTCCAGTCACCTCACCCACCCCAACCCTCCCTCTCTCTCTCTCTCCTCTGTGCACAAGGAAGGCTTAAAGCAACTCATTTTTTCTCATATTGTTGCCTTTCTACTCTCTGCTTTACTTTATGGCAGAAAACTTGGATAAAATCCTTGTTTCTGGTTTTATTAACATGCAGTTGTGCTAGCGAGGTCCCGGTAATTTGCGCCTTTGCAGGATGTTATTGGAATCTTTGTTAACATGTAGTTGTGTTTGCTTGGATAGATCTAGTGATTGTGATTCAGCTAAAGGAGATCTTTCAGATCTTAACCGAAGGGCTTGGATTCAAAGTTTTCAACAACGATTTTTTTGAATGTGATTCAGCCAAGTTTGTCCAGTGATTGTGATTCGGCCAAGTTTTTTCTTATTTAATTGGTTTCGGTTTTTCTGGTTTCTAAGGCTAAAAAACCGACCCGAACAGAACAAAACCGGTTCGGTTTGAACCGGTTCTCGGTTCGATTCGGGTTATATTAACAATGAATAGTATTTTTCCAGTTCGGTTGATTTTTTATGTTAAAACCGGACCGTGAACACCCCTAGTGAACAGTAAAGCACGGTTTATCATTTTACCGCGCAGGAAGCACCTCGAAGCTGCTTCTCCTTTTCTTGCGTTTCAAACGCAGCAGACCGTGGACCCATGAACAGTAACAAACGTTTGTTTAATTAACCAAATAGCTTGCAAAATGAAACCACAAGAAACGTGGACGCTACCACGTAACCAAACCGGTTTATATAATGGATGAGAAGTTGTCTTCCACCTGCTTAGAAAATCTAAAACACTTACTATTTGGTTTAAAAATATAAAATTAAATTACATGATAAAAAACTTATCAAATTTTTAATGTGAAAATGAAAAATGCTTTTTTTTCCTGTATATGTTGATCCTTTTTTTTCTATTTGTCTTTTTATATGTAATTATAAATTTTATATCTTAAAAATGATAGCTAATTAAATGTAAAAATTCTCCCAAACATCTCGCCCCGTCGCCGAGTGTAAAAAAGCACCGTTCCTCTAATAGTGCCATCCAACTTGAATCTAGAGAGGCGTTACAGCAATGCACAATATTTTCGCATATTACTTTTAGTTTATTAGTAGTTATACAAAGGAGATATAGTGTGCTAGTAATAAGAGATATGTTTTTTTTATTTAAAATATATTAAAATAATTTTTATTTTTTATATCAACACATTAAAATAATAAAAATATATTAAAATTAATTTAATGTTTTATAAATCAAAACATATTTCTATAACGAAACTCCAAAAGCAAAAACAATAACAATGCAATAATATTTTCACTTTTTTTAATTTATTATCGGCGGTAACTTGTATGCATTTAAGTGACTGGGTGACAATGGAAATAGTAATACCAAATTTGTATAAAAGTTTTGAATGATTTGGTTGAACGAAAGGAAATTAAAAAAACACATTAATTTTCTCGAGACAATCGAACGGGACAAGAAAAGGCAGCATTCCCTTGTCTCTCCGAAACCCACCATACACGTGTCCTGCAGTCTCCAATTTACACGTGTTAACACCTCTTCGTACAACCCATATCAATCACCGTTTAAAATGTGATTGTGGTTGTTTTTTAAAGTATTTTTCATATCAAAATATATCAATGATATTTTTTTATTTTTAAAAAATTATTTTTAACATCAACATATTAAAACAATCCAAAATATTAAAAAAATTTATTTTTATAAAAAATTAAATTTTTTAAAAACACGATTTTTTTAGCTTGCATTTAATTAACATGAAAATAAAAAATAAAAATAAAAAATAAATTTATTTTTAATATAGATTGAGTGATTTTTGTGAAGGGTGAATTTCTTTAAATTAATCTAGTTAATAACTTTCTAATTATATAATCTCTCCAATTGCTTGCCTAAAAACCACTGTTTTAAAATCCGGACCGGCCCGGCAGGTTGATCCGGGATCCGGCCGACCCGGGCCTTGGACCGGTCCGGATGGAGGTAAAAACCTGCTTGGGAGTTGGCCCGGTAGAACCCGGTCAACCTAGGACCCGGTCCATCTGGTCAAACCCGGATGAGACCCGGTCTATTTTTTTATATATTAGCATTTATTAAACGGCGTTGTTTTGGCCTTTTAAAGGGCCAAAACGCTAGAAAAGAATGAAGCAGAATTGAAGACAGATGAAAACCTAATTAATGAAAGACGAAATCAATTTGAATTAACAAAACAAAAGCTGAGAAGCAGAGGAGTAGAGGAGTAGAGGAGCAGAAAACGTCTGGACTCTTGATCACTGTTGTTTCTCTGCAAAAAAAGGTTTGAATCTTCTTCTTTCACTCTCTGTTTTCTTTGCCTGAGTGATAATTATTGAAATAAAGTCATTGATCCCCTCCAACCAGCGGCCCAATTCGACAAATTAGTTGCATCTCAGTGGCTGGTCATCACCTAATGTAAGGAGAATTAGAACAGAGAAATTTGATCATGGAAGCACGTAGATGGAGAACAGGGGGTCAAAATGGGCAACTAATCAAGGGCTCAAAAGCTTCCGCTTCTCAGGTTTTATTCTCCATCACAATCACGAGAGCCTGGTTTCAGCAAGAGGGTCCCAACTTCTGGTCCACCTCATGAGCTCTGCCAACCAAGCATGTACAGCTGCACGTGATTCACCATAGGCTCCTTGCCATGAGCACATAAGCAACAAATAAAAATGCCCTTTCCATCTCTCTCTGTATATATTTGATCACAGTTGCCATAACTTTTTCTTCATCAATGAACGGCGATGGCAATTAATAATGACAACAAAAAAACTGCAGGGAAATGATGGTATTAACTTGCTAAGCTTATTGATTAGAGAATCTGTATGATTTTTCTAAATTTTTTTGAGTTGACCCGAATAACCCGTGGTCCGGTTACTTAACCGAGTCGATGACTGTATGGGGTTTCAAAACTATTCTAAAAACCTAATAAGATTCACCCAATAATTTTACTCACAGTCAGAGAATATTAGATAGGGCCAGATCTGTCCTCTTACCTATAAAAGTATTCCATCTTGTCAAATATGGACCCCTCAGATGATTATTTCTTTTTTAAAAAGAAGTATAAAATAACTTAAACATGGTAGCAGGTTCTTACCTTTCCCCTTTCAGGTTCTATACCTCACCTTTTCCTCTTCTCTATTTCGTTTCAATTTTTTCCCCTCGACTCACATTACCGTTCTACCCCTTTCACCTCCTTCAGATCCATCATCAAACACTCGCAATCTCCATTTTTAGGGTTTTAACATTACCACACACACTCTCCCCCTCTCTTTCCTTTCTCACTGATATAATTTTGCATCAACTCACAAAAATCGCTCAATACCTGCATACTTTCAACTCATCTCAATCTAGTCCTTCACAGGATTATTCCGTACATAAGAGAGGTTAGTAATTAGATTTTAGGAGGAGTTGTTTGCTACTAGGTAGAAATGTTGGGGACGGGATTGCAGTCAACGCGGAGGCGAGGAGGCGAGGATCGGTTTTGTAATGATGTGAAAGCGCGCAGGGCTCACCGGACCGATCAGCTTCGTAGAGCACAAAGCGATGTTACCGATGATAAACCAGTTAAGAACCTGACTGGTGGCTTCGAGGATTCGACGAAACCGGAAAAAGTTTCTGTTCCGGCGTTTGAGAGTAATTTGGATCGGTTTTTGCAGTCGATCACACCTTCTGTTCCTGCTCAGCATCTCTCTAAGGTTTGGTTATATTTGAATATTTATTTATTTTTAAAAAAACTATTAGTTGAATAGAATTATTTATTTATTAAATTAAGTTTTTGAAATGAATTTGTTGGCAGACGACAATGCGGGGATGGAGGACGTATGATGTGGAATTTGAGCCGTATTTTGTGCTGGGTGATTTATGGGAATCTTTTAAAGAATGGAGTGCTTATGGTGCAGGAGTGCCTTTAATTTTGAACGATAGCGACTGTGTTGTTCAATACTATGTTCCTTATCTTTCTGGTATCCAAATATATGCTGATTCTACGATAATGCCTCCCAAGCCAAGGTAAAATAAAAATACTGCTGGTTATGGTTTTGTTTCTCTTCTGGAATCTTTTGCCTCATTATAGTTGGTTGTCTGGGTTCTGTCCTTCTTGTACAAAACATGCATTCATTATTTCTGGTTTGCATCTGTAAATGCCATGATTCATACTGCCGATTAGTTTTTTTCCATAGGTTTGTATAGTTAATATAAGCGTGGTGTATGTTTAATCTTTACCTTTGTACTTGTATTTACTCGTATACTGTTAATCCTAGTGTGTAGTTTACCGATTGAAAATAAAAAAAGAATAATCTGGTTTTAGTGTATTTTTGAGCCAGCTTCTCGTCAGGTTTGATCAAAAGCTTGATTGCTAAAAGGCAATTATGATATGTGGTTTTTTTTTTTTTTTTGCACTAAATGTCAAAGAATTTCATCAAGCATCTCTTAAAAAGGTATATGGAGTTACATTTGTTAATTTTGTTGCGTAACTTATTTTTCTTTTGTGTGGGTGGTGTCGATGTGGTTGGTGTCGAGGTTATATGCTCCTGCTGAATGACAAAATGAGTCTTAAGTCTTCAAAGATGATTTTTATACATTTAAATTTGTACCACCAATATTCTGTTAGACAGGAAGTTTGCATTGGGCCTTCTCTTGGGTTTTGATGTGTTGGAATAAGATCTCATTCTGTTGGGCGTTTGTTACTGGCTATTACCTTGTTTTTTGAGGCTATCAAAATTGTGGGTTATGGAATGGGTGTCAGAAAATGTTGCATTGCATTTTAACAACAAAGTTATTTCGTGTGTGATTTCTTTTAAATATAGTCACTCTTAGCAAAACTGAACCCAGGCCCAAGCCAATACAGCTCTGATTTCAACTTATCGTGATATTGCCATTAATTTTTTTTATCAAATGATACGATTTCAACTTATTATGAATTAGCTCTAATCTAAAGTCATATTCTGGTATCCCCTACAACCTAATTCGTGATGATAAATTTCAAAATTGTTTTGTGCCTCATCTTTCAATAACTGGGCTACACGTGCTGTTTCAGAATCAGTATCATGTTTGTGTCCTAGTGTTATTGTCACTAGGCACAAATAGCTAGTACTCAACTTGTCCCATTTGCTTACCTAGATTTAGAAATGGCTCACAGGCCAATGCAGACACAATCTATTTTACTGAACATATTACAGCTTATATTATCTTGTTCTCCTACATTTTTTTACATGTTCGTTTTTTTTTGGATTGGCTGATTGTATAGTAGAACTGAAGTTTGTTCTCGTTGCAGACAATTGGGTGAGGATAGTGACAGTGATTTTAGAGATTCAAGTAGTGATGGAAGCAGTGATTATGAGCATGAAAGAGGACTGAAATGCTCAAGGGAACGATGGAATCATTCTCATGCAACTAATGACTTGCCTCCTAGAATGGATGGATTATCATTGAGAGATCAATGTGGTGCCCATCAAGAGGATTTCTTCAGTGATGAGGGTGAATATGTGAATTCTCAAGGTTGCTTGCTATTTGAGTATCTTGAACAAGACCCTCCCTACAGCCGGGAACCATTAGCTGATAAGGTTATCAAGTGTCCTTTTTCAGATATAGAAATCCATGCATATTTTTATGAGTGTGGTTCCCTTTTTAGGTTATCTCTTTTTACCTTATCCTGAACTCTTTTTTACCGCCTCAGATATCGGATTATGCCTTCCGTTTCCCTGAACTGAATACTCGAAGAAGTTGTGATTTATTACCTTCAAGTTGGATTTCTGTGGCCTGGTATTCAACATTTAGTGTTGCATTTGATTCGAATATTATCATCACACATGGCTTATAGTTCCTTATGGACTTTTAAAGGTACCCAATTTACAGAATACCAACAGGACCAACCTTAAAAGATCTGGATGCTTGCTTCCTGACATTCCATTCTCTCTATACCTCATTGGGAGGTAATGAAATATATTTGGCTGCTGATTTCTTTATGTTGCACTGTGTATTTGTAATTGTATTATTTTTTGGTGTCTTTAGTTTTTTATTCTATTTTAAGTTAGATCTTATGTGTGGGCCTCTTACTCTTAGAGATGTTCCTAAATTAGAACTGTTTTAACTATATTGCAAACTTATCAAACCTTCCTCTAAAAGCACTTCCATATGAAAAGCCATCTTTTAGGATCTTGCATTTAATGCTTTGATTGCCATTTGATGTATAATAGAGCTTGGCTTTACCCTTGGATTGGTTTTTGGTATTAAAAAATTAAGATTACTATGTGGTTAACGTAAGAATACAGGATATTATAGGAAATTGAACAATAACATTTCTTAGACTATTTGAGACGGGCATAAATTTTGAGACAAAAAAGGAAAGGAGGACCATAAATGTGGATGAAGGAGTGCATAAATTAATGAATTAAAAGCATGCATTTTTGTTCTTTTTTTAAATTTAACTTTCAGTAAGTATGCACCGCTTCTCTCCAAATTATAATTTTATTCTTCTGCCTGCAACACACCCTTTTTAGCATAGGCATTGTTACCCTAATCCTTTACAGACTGGACTTTTTTTTATTTCATTTCTCAATGGAAGTCTAGAATACCTGCAATCGGGACAATGCTGATGATGCTTGTAAGACCAGTGGATTTGATGAAATAGTGTGATGGTATTATGAAAGTCAAATCCAATGGTTTTATAGGCACCAGCATTTGTTGATACTGTCATCGTAGCAACCCTGTTTCTCATTGTAACTATTTTGGACCTGAATAATTTTCAGCATGACAAATCTAAATGCTTAACATGTTTCTATCAAATAAAGTTTTTCTTCTACTTTAATGAGCTCATCATGCCAACTTTCTTGGCAGGTGGGCGAAGTGCACAGGCCCCTGTAATGACGTATTCCAATGAAGTGGATGGTGTGTCTGAGATGTCCTTGCCTGTTTTTGGTCTTGCATCCTACAAGTTCAAGGGGTCCTTGTGGACATCCAATGGGGAATGTGACTATCAGTTGTCAAACTCACTATTCCAGGCTGCTGATAAATGGTTGAGATTGCTTCAGGTCAACCATCCAGATTTCCTATTTTTCTGCCGCAGTTGATACAGAGATATGACTGTTACCACACTGCTCCAGCTATTATACAAGTGAAGCCCAGTTTTGCATTGGTACATGCACACACCTGATATGTGAGTTAATTTATGGAGACCATCATGTTAAGTGGATTTGGGTGTCATATTCTAGTAGGTTTCCTGTTATCTTTAATAATTTATGAGAAGGAGGGGTGAAAAAAAATGCTGAGAATGCTTTAGAATGGAATGGGTGCAATTGCAATAAGGCTCAAGCATAGTGAATAGAAAAAAAAAAAAAAGAGTTAGGATATGCTGCTGAAGGTCTGATGAGCAAAACCAGGGTAAAGAGGTGGTTTGGCTTTGCTGTCAGTGTAACTAAGTTACGTCTTGCTTGTTCTCAATGTTTTATGTAATGGGTATGTCATGATAAACCAGGCACTTTTTTTTGTCCTGATTATCCGTGTTTAGGATGTAGTGTTTTATTCAACACCTGGAAGGGGATGTTGGTAGGTTGCGTTTTCAAGTTTGAGCCTACCTCACATATGTAATCTAACACTTTACTGTTGTGATATCCATGAGGAGTAATGTGCTGAAATGGTTTTGTTATCTGTACATTATGATTAGGTGAAACGGTGGTCCTGTTATTCCCCCCCCCCCCCCCTCCCCCCCCACCTGTATTCTTGTGTATCGCCCACTAGCCCTGCCATTTTAACACCAACTGCTGTGGCATGGCCCTGATTTTAGTGCCTCTAATTCAATCCAGATTGTGCTTACAGATTCTACAATACGTCTCTTAAATATAAAACCCAGATTTTTAACTTATTTAAAAAATGATTTCAGTGGAATGAAGATCCTCATTATTCTTTTTGTGCCTTTAAGAGATTCAGGATATTTAATTTTTCTTGATCGTATTGATTTTGGGATTTCTTAATATAGTTAGGTCATGTTTGCTATGATGCAATGTAATGAATTTGTATAATCAAATCTTTAATTCATTTGTTTAGAAGTTTTAGTAATTTAATAGATGCCTAGACAGTGTTTCATTTTAATCCCCCCAATTTTTTTTAAAATTATTTTAGTTCACAGATTTTTTTTATTCACAAATTGGTGTATGTTTGTATTTTTTATATATATAAATCCTTCTGTTTTCTTTAAAATTACAGTTTATTTTTAGTGGTCTGAACTGGAAAATGAACTGAAATCTGAAAAAGAGAACTGAATATGAAAAAGGAAGGTGAAACTTGAGAGATGGGTTTTTCACTATTGTACATTCATAGTGAAATGGGTCTTAGGGCTATGGTAAAATTATTTTTTTACTTTTTATTTTTTTATTTTTAAATTTTTATTAGCACATAATTAATTTGTTATTCTTAATTGGTTTGGGGATATCATTGTTTTTTTTTTTTTAATAACAGTGCAATTACTATATTATACCGTTTTTGAAGAATAAACAATCAAAATTTCAACTGCTTGGATCTAAAAAAATATATTAAATGAATATGGTTTGTATTTTATAGAATATCTAAAGTTATACCGGATAGATTTATAGGTGAAAACATGAAGAATTCATCTGTTAAAAAGAAAGTGACGTGCTATATCCGGTAAGTTAACCGGGAAAAAGGCGTCCCGACAAGCCAACAGCGCTCCAGCTATTGACGAGACACGCTAGTAAACAGAAGCCAGTAAAAGGTCCCATTCCAATCATACATTCTTACATACCCTCGCACCGAAATACCCAGAATTTCAATCAAAACCCTCAATTGCCCTATCTTTAGGCTATTTCCACCTTTAACCCGTGTTCTTGACCACACCAGATCAGAAACCCCCCCCATTAATTATAATCATAATTTACCTTTTAATTAAACTAAAAAATATCGGTTTATATATCCAAAAAAAGCACAGCAGGCCCCCCAAAACAGAAAAGTCGAAAAAAAAAGGCAACACATTTATGCCACGATATATTTACTACCATTAAAAGCAGAGAAACAAAACGTAAACTACACTTTTGCCCTTTATAAATTTAAAGTGCATTCCACTTCTATCCAATAGCTTATTATTTACCATTATTAAGAGTTTCCATTTCACCAGGTACTTTTGAGCAGAAAGCAGCCTTGTTTTCCATTTTTATTTCATTTTCGTCTCATTTTCCCTCCCAATTCCAGAATTTTTGTTGGTAGAAGGCCAACACCCGTGGAGAGCCTGAAAAAGAAACAAACAAATTAGTCCCAATTGATCTTAGACATATGTCACGATATCTCACAAAAACACTTAAAAATTTCATAAAAAAATCAAAGATTAAATTAAAAAGTAGGCTGTTTGTTTGTTAATGGTAATTGTAGGAATGATTTGCAAATCGAAAGGGTAACATCAGGAAACATTTAAACTAAAGAAACAGAAATGAAAAATGGAGGAATGTTTAGGGGCAAAAATGAAATTGCACAAAAAATCAAGCGAGATATGATTTTACTAGGTAGAGAAAAAACAGTGTGCATAACACGATAACAGAGAGAGACACACACACACACGGAGAGATTAGCAGGAAAAGGGACAACAATAATGGCGGTCTCAATCTCCATTTCTGTCATCATCACCTCTCTTCACCTCGTCGCCTTCGTCCTCGCCATCGGCGCTGAAAGCCGCCGCAGTACCGTAACTATCTCTCTCTTTCTCTCGATTTTTGAGTTTTCTTTTTTATCTGTTCTGTTAAATTTATCTTGCGTGTTTTGTGTGAGAAGGCTAAGGTGGTGCCTGATCAGTACGATGAGAGCACTTACTGCGTGTATGATACGGACGCGTCTACGGTGTACGGATTAGCTGCGTTTGGGCTGCTACTTATTAGCCAAATGATTGTTAATGGCGTTACTAGGTGTCTCTGCTTTGGAAAAGGCCTTGTTACTGGAAGCTGCTCCACTACTTGTGCCATCATCTTCTTCATCTTTTCCTGGTAAAATAAGTCTACCATTTTCTCCCTCCCCATCCCTTCAAAATTCCCTGTCTTTATTTTCTCTGTTTATCATCATTTTTTTCAGTATTATTAGGCACCGTTTGGGAACGCGGCTGCGGCTGCGTTCCCAAAAAATTTGAATATTTTTGTTTTTTTGCTAAAATTTAATATGATTTATACGTTTTGGATCGTTTTGATGTGCTGATGTCCAAAATAATTTTTAAAAAATAAAAAAATATTATTAGCATGTATTTTGACACGAAAAGTTATTTGAAAAGCACTTGCAACCACACTGCCAAACACATTTTTAATTTGAACGGTCTAGACCGGCCCTTTATATTTATATATATATGGTTGATTAATTGGGTCTATTGTTCCACCGACAAATGAAGCCAAAATCTTCGAATATTTGATTTCTGTGGTTTGAACTTGTGGGTCTCCAGGCGGCAACATGTGAACTAAGCAACAAAAATAGGAAATATATTAATCTTCAAGATTTATGGAATTAAGATTAGTATTTAGGAATCTTCATAATAATTGATGTGGGTAAATTTGTTATTTCTTGTGAAACAGCATACTCTTTATTTCTCTACCTGAATGTTAAAGAGCTTGGTGCTTGTTGGTAGGACATTTCAGAGTTTAGGTAAAACCAACCTGAACAACATTTTTTCCAATTTATTTTCATGCCTGCTATCTTTAGCACACCTGAATGGTACATGGATGATACTGATCTCCCCCCAAAACGACATACCTATTTAGCTGAATTTGCCAATCATTTCGCTTTATCATCTGTGAGAAATCAAGAATTTTAACAAAGAAATCTTCAGGTTAAGCTTTTTGGGAGCCGAGGCATGCTTATTAGCTGGATCAGCAAGGAATGCATATCATACCAAATACCGAGGATACTTTCGTCAGGGTGACTTATCATGTGCCACGCTCCGCAGAGGTGTCTTCGCTGCCGGCGCAGCTCTTACATTGCTATCACTGATGGGGTCAATCCTTTACTATTGGGCTCACTCGAGAGCTGATACTGGTGGATGGGAGAAGCACCAGAATGAAGGCGTTGGGATGACCAGTGCAAGTTACCCCCAGCAGCAACAAACTGGTGAATTTGAGAAGGCATGATTATGTTTTGATTAGGTCAATGACAAGGCTTTTGGGGCTTATAGTTGGGGAAAGATGGATAGAGGAAACTGACATGGTGTTAGAGAGCTACAAGCACGCATGTATGATCATATATCATGTCTGATGTGAAATAGCAAGTGTTTTCTCTGTGTATATTTGGTGTGCACTTCTTGGCACTGCCTCCAAGAATTATAGTTATACTGGCCGCTTGCACTCCATGCGATGTCTTAGCATTATAGTTGTATTAATATCACATCTGCCTATCTCCTGCCATGGCGACAAAAAAAAAACTAGTAGCTCTTGCAAACTATGCTTGCCAAAAGTTTTCATTGGCGTGGTTCCTTCAAGGAGGGCGAGAGATGGCAGAAGGCCACTCCAAGTTGTGCATCTCTGGTTTCCAATGGGCCTTCTAATGAATCTAGAAAGTATTGTGAATCCAAAGATTATAGAGTAGAGCCGAACAACTGAAAATCCGACTGGCTCCGAGGTTCCAAACTTCAAACCCTGGATGAGTAGTTCAATGTACTTGTTAGGAAACCCAACAAGGTACTTGGATTTTGTCATTTCTTGCCAGTGAGGAAGCCAACAAAACTCATCCACTGTAGGAGATTAAAGTAAGCCAACTCCTCGATAATAATTTTTTTGATAGTATTTTTTTTTTTTATGTAGTAGCAGTTGAATTTAAAATAATTTTTATTTAGAAATTTATTAAAATAATATATATTTTTTAATTTTTAAAAATTACTTTATCAAAATGATTTAAAAGTATATAAAAAATAATTTGAAGTAAAAGAAATTAAATCTTGCTTAATCCTATTTGAGACTCAATACCAAACAGGTTAACCAATCGGTGTTTGTCCAAAAAGTAAAGTTGAGAATTGGCTTCATTTTAAAAGATGTTTTTCAAGTAGGAGAGATGAGTTCAACTAGAGAATGGATTATACTTGTCGAATTACCTAATCACCGGTAAACCAAAAAACAATATGCATTGCAGAGAGGGAAAGTATAGAGGAAAGAGGAGCGAGAGACGTCTAATAACAAATAATAGAAAAAAAATTTAATTGAGTAATTAATTGCTACGAAAGAAAGAAAACCTAAAAACTTTCCCTTTTCAGAAAGGATCACAATTTATGTTTGTTATCGGGTATACCTTTCCATGACAAAATAAAAATAATAAATTCATGTTTTTACTGGCGTGATTTTTATTCAAATTAATAATTAATGGTCATGTTTTCGAGAACCATTAAAATAAAAACAGAGACAACATTAACAAATAAATTTTTCAAGACTCAATCACGAACCGCAATTAAGTGAGCATATGTGACAATCTTTAAGAGATTAAGACACACAAAAGGTCGAATTAGATCGAAATTATGTATTTATATTGGAGTACAAAAGCGAATGGCTTAATTGAACGTGAATTCCATTTATGTTTAAATTCTCACTTGATGCAGTAATTAATAATAAATTACCTTAAATAATTAGCATAATCCGTGGAGAAATTTAATTTGATGGATCTCATCTTTGCAGCTCAATCTCCATAATTGCTTCCTCCATGATCAAAAGCGATATTAAACTTAAAGATCTCCATCGACATTAATTCTTAATCTACTTGTCCGATCACTGCCGAGGACGAAGATCTTCTGCGTGCATGGATCGATGAACTGATTAAATTAATCATTGAACTTTTCATGTGCGAAGGGCAATTACTTTCCTGGCCATGCTAAAGCCATGGTACTTTATTCAATCCCATCAACTGTTTCTATTCTAAGCTTAAATTTGATAGAATTAACGACGGCTTTTTTTTTATAGAATATTGGTAATTGATCGACACACCTGATTTGCTGCATTGCTGGGATTTTTTCTTTTTGGTGAATTAGATTAAGGTAGTAGCATCCAACACAATCATGAGAAGTGACATGCATGCCGTCCTTGGACGGGGAAAGGGTGATTCATGCACATATCTTCCCCTTAGTTTGTTCATGTGGTCTGAGATTCATTTCTCTAATGCTGTGTGTTTGGTTCCCTTTGTAGTTGCTGACATGTTGTCGTGGAAGAACAAGACATTATCAGGAGGGATCCTAGGGGGTGTTACTGTTCTATGGGTTCTCTTTGAACTTACAGGGTACTCTTTAGCAACCTTCTTCTGTCACATTCTCATGCTTTTGATGATCACCCTCTTCACCTGGTCCAAGAGTGCAAGACTCACCAAAAGGTAACAAGTTATTATTATCATTAACGACTGTAGTAAAAATTCAGTTTCCACCATTTTGAGATGCATAAAATCGACAGTGATCAGAAGCAATCTTTGATTGGTCGGATTTAAGTCCATATATACCTTCTCAATTAAATTGACTAGAAGTCTAGAACTATAACATGGGGGAAACTTAACTACAAAATAGAGGGAGCATTAAACACTTTTATTCCTAGCAATGTTGTTCTTCTGAAATTCTATATGTACTGATTTCTTCATCAATACAGGAATCCTCCTACTTCTAACGATATAAGGTTGCCAGAATCAGCATTCAGATTCTTCTTTGATCAAATTAACGAGACTATACTTGCATTTTACAAAACATCAATGGGCCAGAAAGGTTTAAAAACCTTTTTTGTGGTATACAAGTCTCCATCTCCTGACCATCTTCATTCTCTACATTATCTATTTGGATTATAGATTTAATTCCAAATTAATTAATTATGCACTTGATTTTCAGAGATTAGCTGGGCTTTACATCTTGTCATTTATTGGATCCCTATTCAGCACCATGACCTTTGCATACCTTGGTACGACCATGGAGTTTTCTTTATCGATTTTTTTATTTGAACCTGATTGGATTTGTGTTTTCATTTATTCCTTGTAGTCTTTGCCTGCTGTGCGACAATACCAGCTTTCTATGAGCAAAATAAGATGCAGGTGCATGAAATTTTTGGGCAAAGCTACAGAGAAATAAACAACTCATTGAAAGATTTCAGGTCCAAAATCTTTGACAAGATTCCAAGAGGAAAAGATGACTAGCTAAGCTTGCCAGAATTTGCTAGCTCTCTAAATGATCTACGGAATGCAAAAAATCTCTCAAAACTTCTTAGCATGCATGGCTTTAACTTGATATGACCTCCTGTAGTTGACATGTGATGAAAAGATTCATAATATAATAAAAGTAATCATAGCAATACTACTAATAATAATGATAATGGTGATTGCGACGACGACAACAACCACGATGATGATGGAGAAGTTAAAGCATCGTTGAGGTCCAATATTGCAATACACATCGCTGGCTAGCATGAGGTGGATATTTAATTACTCCTTCAGAACGAAGAAAACTAATATACACTAAGGCATGATCTGGACAGTTATGATTTTAGCAAAAATATAAAACAACAGTAAAGATCCTATACCTTACAACCGATCATTTTATAGCAGCTACCCTTCAACCATGTAGCATGTTCTTTTGGCAGTTTTTTTTTTAAAAAAAGATTTTGCTATATGAAAGATAGAGAGAAATATCGGAATCCGGGAACATATAGTCAAAATTACGGATAAAGAATCGATCAGTAACCTTGTGACAGTTGGGTGTCAATCCCTGCAGTGCTTTCATCTCTCTATTTATCCGGTCCCTGCGTCTCTGCTCAGTATCAAATATTGCAAATATTTGATATGCATTTCAAATAGAGTCTTACAGTCTTACACCATCTCACCGTCTCAGACATGATATGCATTTCAGCCGAGCGTGTCCTTCCATGCCTCTGATTAAGTTTCTTTGTCTCTGTCTCTCCATAAAGCTCATCAATTAATCTCCTGAAACCAGACAAATTGATATGCAGTTTTTAATTTCTAATAAACAGAATAAAATAATAGGAACATTAACACAGTAAGACTCTATCTACAGTTGTTATAAGTAATGTAGATCCCAAAAATCAAATAGAGGGATCCTGTTTTTCTTAATTTTCCTACGCCCGTAGAGAATAACTTGCTCTTCAATACCAAGACACGGAGCATGCCGAAGACCAGGGGTGCAACGAGATGGGACTCTTGAAATTTAATAATTAATTCTTTCATATACGCTTCGCTATTTTCATATATACAGTGGCGCCTCTTTAAAAATAAAACCTATTTTTATAGTTTATAATCTACAACTTTCATTTTTTTTTTAGTTGGTGCATATGTGAATGTTGAGAGAGATGGACTCGATTACATGATCAAAGCAAATCGAAATAATGTAAGAAACAAGAGTATTTCGAGGGGTGATACCGTGGGCTCTGATGCTGGAAATTAAGGTTATTGTTTCATCTTTAATTTCTTACAAGTAGTGTCAGATATATGATAAATTACTATCAAGACGCAATGGTTAATTGTCTGCAGAAGCTTGGGAAACCCTATCTTTTTATAACGTCCACATGCAATTTGAAATAGCTTGAAATCACGAGAGAGCCCCGCAAAAAGAGAAATTACAAGCATGAAGACAAGACTGATATTATATCTTAGATTTTCAAGACGAAGGTTGGTGAAAACCCAAATGTTAATATATTACAATTGTTTTCCTGATTGTCTAGTTTCCCAACTGTTTGTGAAGGTTAATGTTCTCGAATCAATATTCTCTAATTTTAATTAGATGTTCGTAATTTTATAATTCAAAAACGATGGAGGCCCCTCTCATTACCATCTCGTGGTCTAGCTTGATTCAGGATTTAAATGTTGGACTATTGAAGATATGAATTCAGATTTTATCCACTATAGACAACTATGAATTATGCTGTCAAACACTACAGACAACTATGAATTATATATGCTGTCAAACACTACACACAACAGGTTTGTTATTGTGTCCGTAAGAATAGGATTTAAACAAAATGTTTTCAAGAAATTAAAGAATGTATAAAATCATAATTAAAATCTCTCAAAAATTATAAATTTGCCAATCATCTTAAGAATGTAATCTCTGAAAATATATTAGGTTTAAGGAAAAAATATCCATCAGGCTTTGCAATATCTCCTGATATGATATAATTTATCATTATTTTCTTGGTACTTAATATCCTATAATCAGTGCCACTCATCATTACAAAAATTAAGATGAGAACAATATGGAGTGAGCTGCCCATAAAGCAAAAAAGAGCATGCTCGTGTTATTAATTATATGGAGTCGCTTTCCAAGATTGAAGAAACATCACTGGACTCCCCCATAGATTAGATAATTAGGTTAATTTTCTATGGAATCTGGATACTCTCAAGTCTCAACCACTTTTACTTTTTTCCCCATTTGTTTTTCATTTCTCACTAAAATTATCTATCTTCCCAAGGTGCAGTCCCTGGTACTAAAGAAAACCTTTACCATTCTTCCACGCTCTCTTTGAGTTTTGCCTTTCACATTCACACTCCATTCTCTCTCCCCATTCTCTCCTCCACACACATGACACAACGAGATAGAGAGAGACTTCATTGCTCCTGTCAAGCTTTCTTCATTCTCATTTGGCTTTTAGCGTACTGAAAGGTAAGCTCTTTAAAGCCCCACTTTTGCATTTTGCACCCTCCAATGGTCACTTCGTTTGTAGACTTGTTCTCTTTGAGTTTGCTGGTTCTTGTTCTCTTTAACTCTTACAGTCTAGTGAGTTCTTTGAATAGTGAAGGGTATGCACTATTGTCGTTTAAGCAGTCTATTAACGAAGACCCAGAAGGGTCTTTGAGTAACTGGAACTCCTCTGATGACAACCCTTGTTCATGGAATGGGGTTACATGCAAGGACCTTAAAGTCATGTCTCTCAGTATTCCAAAGAAGAAACTCTATGGGTTTCTTCCTTCTGCTCTTGGTTCACTCTCTGACCTTAGACATATAAATTTGAGGAATAATAGGTTCTTCGGCCCTTTGCCTGCTGAGCTTTTTCAAGCTCAAGGACTACAAAGTTTGGTCCTTTATGGGAATTCCTTTTCTGGGTCTTTGCCAAATCAGATTGGCAAGCTCAAGTACCTCCAAACCTTGGATTTATCCCAGAATTTCTTCAATGGGTCAATACCCACGTCAATTGTTCAATGCAGGAGACATAGGGTCCTTGATCTTAGCCAAAACAATTTCACTGGTTCTTTGCCAGTTGGGTTTGGTACCGGTTTGGTTTCCCTTGAAAAACTTGATCTTTCGTTCAATAAATTCAATGGTTCAATTCCTAGTGATATGGGAAATCTGTCTAGCTTACAAGGGACTGCTGACTTGTCACACAATCTCTTTACTGGTTCAATCCCAGCTAGCCTTGGAAACCTTCCTGAGAAGGTTTATTTTGATCTAACTTATAACAATTTGAGCGGTCCAATACCTCAAAATGGTGCTCTAATGAACAGAGGTCCTACAGCATTTATTGGAAATCCTGGTCTCTGTGGCCCTCCATTGAAAAATCCATGTCCTTTAGATACCGCCGGTGCAAGTGCACCTTCAGCAATCCCTTTTTTGCCTAATAACTCCCCCCCTCAAGATTCAGATAACAGTGGCAGAAAGAGTGAGAAAGGAAGAGGACTGAGTAAGAGTGCAGTTGTTGCGATAATTGTGAGTGATGTCATTGGGATTTGCCTCGTTGGATTGTTGTTTTCGTATTGTTATTCTAGAGCTTGTCCACGCCGTAAGGATAAGGATGAAAATGATAATGGTTTTGAGAAGGGAGGGAAGAGAAGGAAAGGGTGCTTGCGCTTTAGGAAGGATGAGTCCGAGACTCTATCTGAGAACGTGGAGCAGTGTGACCTTGTGCCACTGGATGCGCAGGTGGCTTTTGATTTGGATGAGCTGCTTAAAGCGTCTGCTTTTGTTTTAGGGAAGGGTGGAATTGGGATTGCTTACAAAGTTGTGCTTGAAGATGGGTATACTTTAGCTGTGAGAAGATTGGGCGAGGGAGGCTCTCAACGATTTAAGGAATTCCAAACGGAAGTGGAAGCAATTGGCAAGCTAAGGCATCCTAATGTTGTGACTCTCAGAGCATATTACTGGTCTGTCGAGGAGAAGTTGCTTATCTATGATTACATACCGAATGGAAGTCTTGACACAGCACTTCATGGTAAGTTTCAAAAACCATCTTGCCACCAGAGTAAATTTTCTGTTGTCTCATTTCCCTTGTTTTTTATTTTGTTTCCTCAAGTAGTATTTTTTTGTTTGTTTTATATTTTCGTTATTTGAAAGTTTTGGTTCTCTAAATGTCAATAGGGAAGCCTGGAATGGTGTCATTCACCCCATTATCATGGTCTGTTCGGTTGAAAATCATAAAGGGAATTGCGAGAGGCTTGGTTTATCTTCATGAATTCAGCACTAAAAAATATGTTCATGGAGATCTGAAGCCAAGTAATGTGCTTCTTGGACAGAACATGGAACCACACATTTCTGATTTTGGACTTGGTCGACTTGCTATTATTGCTGGAGGGTCCCCAACACGGGAATCTAATCGATCTACCTTGGAAAAACCACAAGAGAGGCAACAGAAGGGTGAGCCAAGCTCAGAAGTTGCCACAGTTTCATCTACAAACTTGGTATCTTATTACCAGGCTCCTGAAGCACTAAAAGTTCTAAAACCATCACAAAAATGGGATGTTTACTCTTGCGGAGTTATCTTACTAGAAATGATCACAGGAAGGTCGCCAGTGGTCTGTGTCGGTACCTCAGAGATGGATCTCGTTCACTGGATCCAGCTTTGCATTGAAGAGCAGAAACCACTTGTAGATGTCTTAGATCCGTACTTAGCTCCTGATGTGGATAAGGAAGAAGAAGAGATTGTTGCCGTTTTGAAGATTGCAATGGCTTGTGTTCATAGCAACCCTGAAAGGAGGCCTACGATGAGGCATGTTTCTGATGTTATTAACAGATTGGTTATATCCTCTGCTTAAGAAATCTAACGGCATTGTCAATCCAATACTCTAGTGGTTCTCGAAAATCATCAGTTACATTGAGAAGGGGTTTCAAAGGATTTCAAAGATGATTGTTTTTGGCCTCTTTCCGTGGAAACACGTACCTCTATCAAATTCATTGTAGCGGTGTGAAGAGTAATGATGACATCTGTGTAATTTCATGTCTTTGTTCATGTAAGGATTCTGTCCTTCGGTATTATTACGTGGAGACTAGGTGAAATTAGGTATGCTATAAGACACAATTGCTGCTGGGTTTGGTAATTGTTGGCATTGCGATTGTGGAAGCTGATGTTTATTTAAAAATTAAATTATTTTTATTTAAAAATATATTAAGATAATATATATTTTATATATATATATATATATATATATAAACACAATTGAGTTCCAATTATATATATATCCTTTACGCGCTCATCCGATTTGTCCCTTTCACTCAAATCTCCATGCCTAATCCCTTGATGATATTAAAGATTTCAGGTTAGTGTTTCCCAATTGTCCTGTGTTAAAAAAATGAAGCAAGTAGAGGTAGAAGGGTTTACTAGTTGCCAAACCATGTGGGACGGATATTGGAAGTGGAGCCACTATTAGTCAAAGTATCCAATTACTTGAGAAATGTTCTTAGCTGTACTATGGATTTGATTGGCATAGATTTGTTCTTCTTTTTTTCTTTTTTCTTTTTTCTTTTTTACTTAAACAAAGATTCTTGTTGGAATGTCTTCGCTCAGTTCACTCCAGCTAAGCTAGTCTATTAGGTTTCTTGCCTAATTCAGGTTTTACCGATCACGGGGCTTCAATTTACCCGTAGTTCTGTACCAGAATATTTATCTTATTTAGTCAAGATTTTATAGGATCTCCATCCATGATAAAGTGCTTCTCAAAAAATAATAATAATAATAATAATAAGTGCATCTGCCCTAGTTACGTTGTTCACGGATCTCCGTGGTTTAAATATTTTTATTTTTTATTAAAATAATTATGTATACAGATATTTTTAATGCTTTTTTTTTTTTAGCTAAAAAGAGTTTTTAAATGCATATCATAAAATTTATACATATATTTAATGAATCGAGAATTATAAGTATTAATAAATAAAAAATATTAATACTAACTAAAAATAAAATCAGAAAAATC
>Ga0325405_1000624_pt1 | contig 34784 bp, 22 predicted proteins | sample PopdelMetagenome_21_FD_205663 | JGI IMG/M metagenome (GOLD analysis project Ga0325405, IMG submission 205663) | Populus deltoides microbial communities from Bellville, Georgia, United States - Xylem-Control-R2 | ecosystem: Host-associated > Plants > Phyllosphere > Stem > Wood/Secondary xylem... | reverse complement strand
AGTAAAGAGGAAGGATAAAAAGAGCAGAAAACAACTCAAACAAGGTTTCAAAATATTTCTTTATGTGCCTTTGTCAATCTTTTGGTGAATATGAGCTAAACTCCTACACTCTGTTCAAAAGAGGTGTACACTGTCTTCAGCACGTGGGGTCCAAAAATGAGTAACAACAGTACACATGAACAGTGAAGGTCCGTAAAGAAATCCAGTTTTGTTTTTAGATTTGTAAGGTAATTAGACCTTACGGAGAATAATACTTTATTTTTTAAAGAAATATCAAGTAATTTATTAGCTAAGTTTTTAAGCAATCTCAAATAAGTTTTTTTTGCATATCTGAGATGTTGGGTAATTTAGATTATAAGTAACTTCGTTCGCAGCAGACTTCAATTCAAGTAGATGGGACTTTATATTATTGGTTTTTGTGCTCGTACCAGTTTGCCGATAACTAAAGAAAAAATTATCGTAGTTGTGTGAATACTATCATGATTATACTTGATCATAAAAAAAAAACATACTGTTTTTTATCTTCACTACTTGCCTTTTCTAACAAGTTAGTTGCATGAATATGTTAATTTCTTCCGTCGAACCAGCTGTATATCTTATAGAAATTAACAGCATATATGAAACCCAGCTGAGTTCTTAGAGAAGAAAGAAAGAGAGATAGAAAACAACTTCAAAGACGCCAATTGGTATTAATTAACTATTAAAAACAGCCGATGAAACACAAATCAATACAATATGTATCAATGGAAGCCAGATGGGAAAGACTCATTTCAGTCTTGGTCATAATTAAATGCAATGATTAGAAGGTGGAGCAATGCTGGACTAATTTTATATGTCCATTTTTCAAAGTTTATCTTATCTGATTGCTTGTATCGTCACTGTTTCTTCGATGAGTGGGGGTTTGTAGATACTTCATAATCTCTGAAGAAAGATCACTTTGGAGAAATATTGCAGGTTCAAGCTTACCCAAGTGTATCCGTTGTTGGCAGCAATAAGGAACAATAGCTATGTAACCATAGGAATATAAAAATTATATACTTAACTATTTATTGCCTCTGAAAGTACCCAAAGGAAACATTTGAAACATCATGCTCAGATTACTTAATATGAAAAGCCAAAATGTAGTGGAGGCTCATTCATGTATGCAATATAGCTTTAATATTGTTAGCCTGCCTGCATATGTTTCCACATTCTCAACTTTCCTTCTTTGCAGATGTAGGATTGATTTCTCCTTTTATGATTGATATCTATGCAAATCAGAGAACAGTCACTGTAAATTAATCATTTTTTGCTACAGATATTGATGTCAAAATACGTTCTCTTATGTCATTCGATTGATGAAACTTTTTTCTTTTTGTTTAATTAGAGATCTAGTAGTTCTTGTGTTATATAATGCTCTGACTTGAATTGAGAATTTTTCGAGTGATCTGAGATCAAATGTCATTCAAAAGAGTTTTCACTTTTTACAACCCAACTATTGAATGAAAAAACTATATTTTTGAGGCATTGGCTTGCACCTCAACAGGCAATACTTTTTGTTCTTCATCCCAATTGGATTCGTCAAGACTTTAGCTGAAAAGTAAATTAGAAAATACAAAGATCGAGCTTCCTTAATCAATCTGTTTGTTTGTACAACCAGCAATAATATCCATGTCACTGAATACAACAAAGCTATCTCTTTTTAGGTTTCTTGCATGTATTGCTTTGTTGATAATGACCATTATCTCTACTGATACCCATTACCAGCCGCCCCAATAGCTACTTCAAGCCTTGCAGGATCATTCACATCCCATTCACCAAGTTTTTGTAGAGGCCGACTGTTATGATCTTCTGATACCATATACATAATAGAAGATATCCATGATCTTAAAAAAAGGAGCAGAAAACTTTTGTGCGTCAATAATAATTTACAAAGTTTGACTCTTGATCAGTAACTGACAATTTTGATGATATTGAAGGCATTTAATGAGGAGAAGATTTAATGATGTTTTCACTCGTCTAGAACACGGGAGTTACTATGGTTTGTTATAGGGTTTTGCCGTGTTATGTGAGGTTCACAAGATGGCGTGCAAAATTCGTTGCTTTATTTGACGTATAAATATTCTAGGCAGGGATATCTACAAGTTCACATGAGATTAATTCTGTCAGAAGAAAAAGTTAGCAATTCAGCTAAATTTAGTCAGTCCTTCCCCGTGAATTACGTGCCAAAATATGATTGATGTCTTCTAGAAATATATATATTTCCAACGCGGGTTTGATTTTATTTTATTTTTGGTGAATTTATAAAAATTTAGATTTTTTTTCAAACACTGGAGCGGTGTGGTGATGTTCCTAGAATTAAAAAAAAAAGAAGAAGAAAGTTTGTGACTTCGTGTGAATGTAAGAAAAATTTGTCAAGGGGAAATTTCTTTTATTTTTTGTGCTTTCCCTCTCAATTTTGAATGTAACCTATTTGTCTTACACCTTGCATGTATGAATCCACCAATATATATATATATATATATGAAAAACATATTTTTTTTATTCATCACAAATTAATGCTCTCTTTCTTAATCAAGTTACATTAATGCTTTCTCCCCCAATCTTTTTGAAGTGCTCATTGACATCAGCGCTGTCTCATACCAATCACTTAATAAGCAAAATTTTGAAATAGGGATAAGTAAATAGAATTAATGGACCTTGGCGCAACTAGTATTGAATCCTCTTCCATGCTCTGTGTACAGTCTCGTGATCTAAATCTCACTAATAGGGTACAATTTTTAAAAAGAGAAACAATAGTCTCCTGCAACATTGTATATTTCAAAATCTTGAGATACATTAACAAATCTTCAAACAAAAGAATAAAAATTAAAATATGATAAAATAAGAACTTTAAAAAGAAGTGATGATGTCCCAAAAATCCAAGTAGTTTGAGAACAAAACTTACGTGTCCGATAATTGGTTACTCTCTTGATTATAGCAATATTTTCTTCTCTCCTTAGCCAATGTGGCTGGTAGTCAATACCTGATACCTGGTAGGGCAAGGTTGCAATGAGTGGTACCTGAATAAGATCTTTTTTGGTGGAAACAAAAGAGGACAACGGTCTATTAGACTGAGCTCCAAAACTAAAAGAGGTGAAACCCTAACATCCACTTCTGGTAGGGGGAGAGTTGCTTTACTTATATGGGAAGTACTTCTCCTACTGCTAATAGTAAACCTCATAAGAGAGGAAGACTGCCTCAGGCTCTTAAGGATAATGCTCTTAGCACTCTAGGTATGGAGGACATTGATTTCGTTAATGTTCGACAGACAAGAAAGTACACAACTCAAATGCCTATTGAGGCTAAGCGTATCAACCAATTAACCTTGGGCTCTGCTTAAGGCATTTGTAAATTACATTCACCTTCTACATATATGCTTTGGGGTACACCTTTCATCTTTAAGGATTTATGAAGGGATTTTTAGATATTACCAATTAGATCCAGGCCAGCTACACCCTAACAAGTGGATAATTTTTAAGACCTATTACCATCTAGCTACTAGCATCAATGGTGGCAATGACATGCGTTGATTTTTTTTCCTTCACCAACAGGCCTGTATGAGTCATAAAGGGAACCTTGTAGGGAAAACTTGCTCATGTCAGAAAATAGAGAATGAGGTGGCTAATATTTAGGTAGTCAGCCATAAAGACGAGATGCAATAGATTTGGGGTTGCTCCCACTGTTGGTGGGTACCTCCCTCTAAAGTTTTCAATATACCTCATCTGAGCTCGAATGAGAAGAAGACATATGTTGCATTGACATCGGCCTCAACCGAGTACGAAGTCAATAAGATGGCTCGAGGGAACTACCATGCTCTATTGTAAAGTGTGTAGTTTCCTTACCCTTTTTGTTTTTATTACATCTAAGTTAACTACTACCTTTATCTTTGTATAGGATTAACAATTAAAGGAGAACGAGAAACTTCAGCAAGGTTTGTAGAGGAGAGTTCACTAAGAGGATCTTTGTCTCTTATCTTGAGTATAGGCAAGACTAAAGAATAGATGGAGGGCGACCTTATCATCATCGATGAACTCCCTATCCTAGAGGATGCAATGGTGGGAGGCCAAACTCTTATAAAAATGAAAGCTAAGGGTAGTCACTCTCTATTTTTAGGGAGTCAAACATATTTGACCTTTTGAAGTGTTTGCGGACGTTGTGGCCTACTTTAAGAGAAGAAGAGTCTTCACCCCTATAGAGACTAGTGTTTTAGCCTCGAGGCTCTCGACTATAGAGGCTCTTATGATGGCATTTCCTCTACCTCGACTTCCAACTTTGTCTGTAGAGGTTGTAGTAGTTAGGCTCTTTACTTAGGCTTTTCTCATTGAAACCAATTTTAAGGATTTTTTGCTGACCTCGCTCTTTATTAAGCTCCCTTCAGTTTCCCCACTTTAACTAATGAGGAGACATAGCTTATGAAGGCTATTATTGGTGGAAGGTCAAGCCTTGGGGAGACTAGCCTTGAGGTGGTGAGATTGCAATAGAGGATCCTTGACCATTCCCTCAAACCTCTCAATGATGTCTGATGAGAGTTATTATCACCATTTGGCCTTAACTTGACAAATGACCTTTAATGTAAGGAAATTTCTCATTTGTTGTAGTTTTGTTTTATAACCATTGTTCATAACACTTGGATTCGATAGACTTTCATAATGTGTGTCATTCCAAGAGGTGCTAGATGGTGGAGAGGAACCATGTAAGGGAGGCCATTTCTAAAAATATAGGAAAATAAGTTATCTTTGAGTGTCTAAAAGAGGAGAAGGCTATTGTGGGGTCGAATTGAGGAGCCTTAAGGTGGCCTATTCATCATTGAAAGAACATATATAAGGTGTTGTTCTTCAATTGGGCTAAAATGATAAATTATTTGAGGCCACTTATAATAAAGTAGATATCATGAAATGAGAGATTCTGGAGGCAAAAATCACCCAAGATGGTCTAAAAGTTAAGCTTCTTACTATCAGGGAAGAAGAAGCCTAAAGCTCTCAGGCTCAGCTAAAGGCTTTGAGGAACTCTCTTAGAGAGTTTTATGAATTTTTTTAGGGTCTACAACTTTGTTTGAGATTGTTAGAGATAAGATATTTCTTGTCATATCCAACTTATTTTTCTTCAATCAATCATGGGGAGTATAGATGGACTTCAGTGCTGTTTTCCAACCAGTCCCAATACCTGACTTTGCAGATGTGTTCCCTGTTAGAGTAAGTGTTGCCCAACATTGGGAATATCTAGTTGAGGAGCCCGAGCTAGATATATGACCCTCATTCCCTCCTCCCTTTACTTATGTACACAACCCTAGTCCTGTAGGGTTAACTCATGTAACATATATTTAGTTTTGTTTTATGAATTTGATTATTTTCATTTCTTTGTTGATTGTGTTGTGTATATAGATCTAACTCCCGTAGTAAAAATTCCATGGAGGTTTGAGGCCTTTAAGAAAAGTTTTGAAAACCTAAATGAGTTTAACACCCATACTTAAAAAATATTGAGGGAATTCTCTAGCCAATCTGCATGGGTCTAACGCCCATAATAAAAATTCTATGCAAGGTTTAAAAGGCCTTAAGAAATTATTGAAAATTTGTATCGGTCCAACACCTATACCTAGGAAAATCAAATTTTGGTAAGAATAGAGTTTTGAATCTTGCCTAATCTTAGTAGGATATGACTCTTGCTTGGAACCGAGAAGAAATCTGGGTTGCGAGTGTATCTTTATATTTCTAATAGATCGTTAAGATGATGTTAGGATCATATAGAGATTGGTGTTATTGCATTATGGGAATCAAGTCAAAACTTTTTGGAATTGTGGGGCTATTGCCCTCGGGAGATCGCGTTCATCCCTATTGTTGAGGCATAGTTTATCCCATTATTGGAGAGTTGTGAAATTGCACTAGGGAGACTATGTCGATCCCTTCCTAGGTAAATTGTGCAATCACATTAGAGAGAATGAAGTGATCCCTTCCAAGGCATATTATGCAATCTTATTAGGGAGACTAGGTCTATCCCATCTTTAAAAGGTTATAGGATTGTTACCCTGGGAGATTATATCAATACTTGTTACTGAGGCAGTGTCTATCTAATTCTTAGAGAGTTGTGCAATTGTACTAGGAAGACTGTGGTGATCCCTTTCAAAGTAAATTGTGCAATCGCACTAAGAAGAATGGGTCCATCCCATCATTGGAAGGTCCTCATGTATCATATAGAGAAAATAAAAAGTCATTTTAAATAAGTCATTCACATACAAGAATCTTACATTCTTATTCTTATTGATTATTGATAAATTTTCATTTGATCAGAGTGTTAGGTGTGAGGGAGACTTTTCCCTCTTTCTTGGATGATTGTTAAAGATACTTCACATGTTTTTTATGCAACCATATTATTTGATAGTTTTACTCATATTTATCTAGTATTTTTCCTATGTTTTATACATAAATACCTTGATATTTTTTATTTTATTCTTTGAAGGCACTTTTGGATTTAAGATTAAAAAATAAGTAAATTGGAGATAATTGGCAGATTTGACCTCTGATTGATGTTTTGTGCAGAACTTAAACTCTAGAGGTCAAAACGAAGTGATTCTAGTGGCATTTGAAAGCTAACATCCTTACCTTTCTACACATATATGGCAAAAAAAAAAAGATCATGCAAATCACAGCCTTCAAATTCAAAACTCTCATTCTACTAGTGTTGACATTCGACCATTCCAACTTGAATATCTTAAGCTACAAAATTTCATTTAATGCAAACTCAATTTGTTTGTATTCCTAACTTGAAGACCTATTAGCCTAACAATTGTTAGCAGAAAAAGAGCTCATATGAAAGAGATATGATTTTTCTAAGATGACACATTAATTCTGCCAGCAGACAAGTTTTGTGAAGACATAAGTCTAAAGTACTTCTCAAAGCATCCAAACCATCATCCAAGTCTTTATTTCGGCAATTTAGCTCCTTTAAGTTAAAAGTCAAAGCTTGAAGATTTTAAAAAAGGCTATTTCTCCTTTTTTTAGGAAAATCGTTGTTAAAAAGCTTAAATGTAAATTGTTTACTTAGGAAATGACTATTTTGTAGAAAAGAGATTAGGGTTTCCTAGGATATAAAAAGAAATAAAGAAAGGAAAAGAGAGGACGGCCAGCCAAGAGAGATAAAACGCAAATTCCTCCAACAAAACCTGAAATCATGTTTTCTCCTTCTTTTTGATTAATTATTCAGTAGACATACAAGGTTAAACTCTTTTTCTTGGTTGCAAGGACATGGAAACCTTCAGATTTCAAGAACTATGAGATTTATTTTACCTTTTCTTTTTAGCTTATATGATGAATATGTTTGTTTTCCTATACTTATTTTTCATATGATTGTTTATTTTAATTGCTACAGTAGACTCTAAGTTATTATTATAGACAATCTATTGCTAAGTTCGATATCAAAATCAGAGTTGTGGTATATGAACTTGTGAAACAATTGAATTTAATAATTATGGCGGATGTATTTTATTAACCTTAGGGAGAACATTCAAATGATCAAATCAAACATGGACTATGGACAATTATGTTGTCTAGATTAATCAACTCATCTAGTTCTTAAGGCTGCCATTGAATTGAATTACTAATGTGGACATTGTGGTTGTTTGATGGTTAGGATTAGTTATACAGGGGATCTGTTAACTAATCAATATAAGAAAATATAAATATTCAGAGTATAAATTGACGTTTCATTTCCATGATCAGTTCTGATTTTTGTAGGTAAACGTTTATTTACGAACAATGTTTGTTTTTCTTGATAAATTTTGGTTTTCTTTGATTTAACATTGATTGCTTCTTTCTGTTTACTTTTGTTTTAGTCTAGATAACCTTCAAACCCCTTATTAATTGCATATCATCTAGCATAAAAATCTGACTTGAACCTTCCTCATGGAATCGACCCCTTGCTTGCTCTATACTATCTTATGTGTTGTGTTTTAAGCTAGGGTAATTAATTTATACGACCGCGACATCGCAACAGTTTTACAGTTTCAACCAACATTCCATTTGTACTTGTTGAAAGCTTTTCAAAATCTCGAGGCTCCAACTACATTCGTGAAGTTGGCAAACACATAACCTAAATTTTCTCATCTCATTAAGTCGATGGGCAAGTAGAAGAAATCATACTCTGACTTAGAGTGAACAAATTACTACACAACCTTTTCTACTTAATGAAGAGTTGTTGGAACTCTAATGGAGCAAACGTGCCAACAACTGTAGGGAGATTTGTGACACATCCCATTCAAGGAGTGTCTTGATCATTTGCCTTTTATGGTGATTAGGGATATTAATAACTAATTCATAAAGAACATTTGATGGGTTTTTAATCTTTCCCCACTAACAACGTCAATTGATGATCTCCTAAAAATCCAAGTAGTTTGAGAACAAGGCATATGTATCGGATAATTATTAACCTTTTTATTCAAGAAATGTTTTCTTCTCTAGCAGCTATTACCTGATGCCTGGTAGGCCAAGAGAGCTATGACTGGTACCGAAAAAAACATTATTTTAGTTGATTTTGGCACTCTTCAATGTTTAAATAAGTATCTTTTTAGAGAGAGTGTATGTAATGATATTTTAGAGAGATTATCTGAAAATATGTATTCAGTCGAGAATATAGATTGTGAATCTCGAAGCTTTATAATCCATGAACCTTATCTTTTTATAGAGAGGGAGGGCTTAAGGGTCATTTTTCATAGATAGCATTTCATAAAGTATAAATATCTCTTTCACATCATTAATGAGGAATAAAGTAACAGGTCCTTTTAAAAACTTTTATAATCCTAGAGATATAAAGGATTGAGTATCTTTGACCTTAACTATTTATGTTAAGGGTATTTACCAAAAATTAACGGGGTCTTGTGACCCAATAAAAAGCCTAGAAAGATCATTAGTTTTACATCCATCTAGACTCAACGAGATGCTGAGACTAGAGATGTTAGGTCTAGCAACCTATCAGACGCTAGACCTATCAGACCAACATGTACATGGGCTTAACGCTTAGTTGAGCCTAGAAATGTTGGGTTTGTTGGCTAACCAAACTCATATATGTTTAGACTCAAATCGTAACTGAATTCAAGGATGTTAGGTCTTCACTCTACTTTTGATCTTTTCATTGAACATGAATACTAGAAAAAAATAATTTAAAATATATTGAAAAGTAATAGTAATATAATGATCCTAATTAAGAGAGGGTAAATCTAACCTAATTAAGGAAATGTGATTTGATTGAAAACTTATATCAACCATTAGACGCACATAGTCATTGGTCAACCAAGCATGACCTAGTAAAAATGAAGAATCACACGACATAATGGGGAGACCACAAAGCTAGAGCCGTGCCGTACTTTTATTGCCTCAATAGTCAAGGAGCTTTTTTTTTTTCCAAATAAAAAGGCGGTTATGGGCTGACTCATGACGCAATAGGCATTATCTCTGTATTTACAAGCGTTCACTTCTTTCAAATTCAAGGAATATCCCCTGAGAGACGTAAGAAATGGAGGGTCTAGTTCTTTGCCCTGCAAATTACGTGCCTTTGTCACCAATAAGTTTCCTAGAGAGAGCAGCTACTGTTTACGGAGATAGAACATCAATTGTGTATGGCAGTTATGTTAGATTTTCATGGAAAGATACATTTGCGAGATGTCTCAAGGTCGCTTCTGCTTTGGTCCAGTTGAAGATTTTCCCTGGAGATGTTGTAAGTTTGGCTCTCCACACTTTGTTATATATATGCATTCTTGTCGAAAATATTTCTTATTAAATGAGCTAATGTCGAGTCCCGAAGTCAAACCAAAAGAACTACGTGATGCAAGTGAATTTGAGTAGCCATTAAACTTTTTTAGTCTTCCCATATTGTGTGTTTGTGTTTTTTTTCTTAATTCTTCCTTTTAAATTCTCGAATTATATGATAAATTCAGTTTTTGTTGCTATGTATTTTATTTCTTCCTGAATTCATTAATAATGTTTCTTCTTTTTAATTTCTATAACTAATATTAAAAAAATTGATCTAATCAATTCCTTCAGTTCCAGGGAGTGATTCAGCTCCGTTGAATATGAAACATTGAATATGAAACCTTATCGTTCTTTAACATGAATGATAATATTTTAACACAAATCAAATAGATTAAATAATTTTTTATATATTTATTTTGCTTGATAAATAATTGATCGGATATATAAACTGGACTTGAAAGTAGCTGAAACGTAACTCAGTATATATATATTCAATCCTTGTGTCATTTAAATTTTTTTACTATAAAATTTAACACTTCTTTTCTCATTGTTATAAACTTCCTTGAGCCTTAAACTTAGAAATATATGGTAAATTTTTTATTTTTTCTTACATATTAGTATCATGTTTCCAATCTTCATATCATTTAAATCTCTATCGGAATTTCAATAGAGTGTACTTTTAATACAAACCAATCCCAAGTCATCGACTCCTGCATACATATTTATTTCACCATCTCAACATTATCCAAGTTTTTTGGACCTTAACCCAGTTACATCATCAATCAAGAATAGAATCATATATCCTTCCATATTCTTTATTTCATACTTCATATACAAATTCAAAATATGAATATTATGAACTAAATACATACAATAATAATTTCATAGAACTAGAGTAGGTTTAAATGTCATATTTCAAACCCAATGAAAGAAGTTTAATAATTAATTTATGAGCATCCTTAGTATTGATATTATTTATATACAAGTTATTCTCAAAATTACATTACAAAAGGTAGTCAACGTATTTAAAATTACATCATAATCACCTAACTAAAAGAAATGTTAGGCACGATCTATTGTTCTGTTCGAGTCAGTGATAATTCTAAAAATAGTTTATTTTTTATAACATTAGAATATATTATAATAAATACAAGTTAAACACACACACACACATGATATAAGCAAAACCAATTCAGCTATTGTTTTGGTAAATACATCAACCTATGCTAAATTTCAATTTAGTACATTTCTTTGAATCCTTGATAAACTTTTATTTCATCATAGTGCTTATAAAACTAACGCAATCACATTAAGGAAGTTTTTATTCACAATACATTTAATCCATGCCACAATTTGTTTCTTCAAACACATCTACTTGATACGATTATGTGTGTGTGTATCACAATCATATCTGGTTCACACCATTATTTGAATTTACAATACATTTAAATTATGTCACTTTTTGTTTAACAAACATATTTATACCCTTTCTTCTTCCAAAATTTTCAAATTATTCTAATCAAATACTCATGTTCATGTAATTAGCTATTTTAACTTTTATATGATTATTTGTCTAGTTTAATACTCAACATCACTAGGTCTCATCATTTCAATTTCTTTTTATATAAGTCATGCTATTATTCTTCATACTATTTCTGACTCTTTTCCAAAAGGATTGAAGGCTTACACTTTACCTCGATTTATTATTCTAAATGAAAACTTTCCTAACTTAATGAGATTTCGATAGAGTTTCTCTTATTCAAAAACTCTATCTAAATATTGTCCTGTCATTTCCTATATAAAACTTTTCATAAAATTCCAATATCATTATCACACAGGTAATTTTTGTTAAAATATCCAAATTAACAAAAAATAAATACAAATATAAAAGAGAAAGATTGGGGTGTTCATTAATCACAATATTATGAAGTGTAGCTTTAACCTAAATACAAAGAGATTAATATAAGCTAAACTGAAAATATTATTCTACCCTTAATAAATAAAACAAAATATATATATATATATATATATATATATATATATATATATATATTTCTTAGCATCTCTCTTTAAACTCACGATATGACAGTTACAAGCATCCAGAGTTTGCCAACTAGAAAACAAAAACGAGAAATGGAATGTGACTTTGTAAAGAAGTCTGCAATTTGTAAAGAAAAAAAACAAAAGGCGGAGTGATGATGTCATGCTTGAGATGATGACGAGTAAGATGACAATCAATCTCAATGTGCTTAGTTCATTCATGAAAAACCGAGATGTGAGCAATTTGGATAGAACTATGGCTGTCACAATATATAGGAGTATGATGAGAAAGAAAAACTCTCATATTAGTAAGTAACCAATATAACCAAACAATCTCTTTAGTAGTAGATGTCATATCACAATATTTTACTTCGGTTGAAGATTGAGAAACAATATATTGTTTCTTGCTTTTTCAAGAAATAAGAGAATCACCTAGAAAGATACAGAAACCAGTAACAGACTTGCGATCTGTGGGATCACTGTCATGATCAACATTAAAGTATGCACGCAGCTGCAAGGAAGAGGTGGATAAGAGTAAAAGACTCTAAAAGACCGTACCACAAAGACATCGCATAATACGAAGAACAGTTGCCTAGTGAATTGTAGTGTGAGAAGCAATAAATTGACTAACAACATGAATAACATATGCAATATCTGGACGAGTAATAGTGAGATATACCAAGCTCCCAATAATAGTACGGTATAAGGTAGGATCTGTCAAAGGTAGACCATCAGAAGAAGAATACATTGCGTTAATCTGAATTGGAGTATCTATAGTTTTGTTATCAGTAAATCTAGCCCGCTGAAGAATATCTATAATATATTTTGACTGGGAAAGAAGGTAACCTCTAGGTAAGTAAGCTACTTCAATACCAAGAAAATATCAAGGATAACCTAAATCCTTCATTTCAAACTATTTAGCTAATTTTGTCTTCAAAAATAAAATATCATCAATGTCATCACCAGTAATAATCATATCATCAACATATAAAGACAGAATAATACGACCTACATCAGTGCACTTAATAAGTAGAATCATGACTGCTAGAAACAAATTCAAGAGACGAGATCACAACATAAAATTTTTCAAACCAAACATGAGGTGCTTGTTTGAGACCATATAACGCTCTTTTAAGCTTACAAACATACCCAGAGTCATGTAAAACACTAGGAAGGGGCATCATATAAACATCTTCTTGAAGATCTCCATTCAAGAAGGCATTTTTAACATCAAGTTAGGAGATATGCCACTAATGAACCGAACCTACAACAATAAGAGTACGAATAGTAGTCATTTTTGCAACTAGGACAAATGTCTCCTCATAATCCATACCATACTGTTGAGAGTATCCTTTTGCAACCGACCTAGCTTTGTATTGCTCAATAGACCCATTAGAATTAGTCTTGATCTTATACACCCAATGATAAACAACAACACTTTTACCAGGAGGTAGAGGAACCAAATCTCAAGTATCTATCTTATGCAAAGCAGAAAGTTCCTCATCCATAGCTTGCTGCCAAAGAGGATCAAAAATTGCCTCCTTATAGCAAGAAGGCTTAAAGAGACAATGAACATAAACTAAAAAAGAAATAAAGGATGAAGAATAATAAGAATAAGCAAAATCTAGTACTTTTGTGGACTTATGAATACATATGGATTGATGTAGAGGTGGATCCATAATCTCAGACAAAGTTTAGGGGGCTATAGATAAGAATGGAGCTTCAAGTGTGCCGAATAGTAAAATGTTAGTAGTTGCTGAATGATAAGTATAAATTAGTAGAACATGGGAATGGGTATCTGAGGTACTAGGAACCTGAGAAGATAAACTATCAGAATCCTCAGAAAATGGATCTATACAAATAATATCAGGTCTAGTCAAGCTATGAGTAGTGGATGGAATAAAAAAGAAAGGTATATGCTCGAGAAAGACAACATGATAAGACACATAAAGTTTCTGAGTTATTGGATCAAAACAACGATACCCCTTTTTACCTTCACCATAACCTTGAAAGACATAAATAACAAATCGAGAGGACAACTTACTACGTTCTGTATAAAGACAAAGAACGAAACAAGTACAACCAAAAACTCTAAAGGAGGAGTAACCAGGGACATACCTATATAACTTTTCAAAAGGAGAAAAACCTGAACTATGAGAAGATGAGATTGCATTAATTAAACTTACAACAGTAAGGACAACTTCTCCCCAAAACTCACTAGAAACAGAAGCAAACAACAAGAAAGAACAAGCAGTTTCGACAATGTGCTTATATTTTCTTTCAACCACACCATTTTGCTCAGGAGTATCTGTACACGAATAATATAATTTACAATATCATTTTTCATTCAATACTCTCTCCATATAATATAATCTAAGTTGATTTCTTTCAACTTGATCATCATTTACAATTTAACATGTATTGAAATCTCATTACAACTCCTTATTCATTACAACTCCTTATTCAACCTATATTCTTGATCTAATTAACAAGAGAAACTTCCTACAATTCCTACACACACACATGTATACTCTAGTATACTCAAGTTTCGTTCTTATAATTTCTATCATTCAAGTTTTACTTTAAGAACACTATTCTTATTTTAATCATAACCAAAGTTTTAGATTTTGGTTTTGGGCATGGATTTTCTCTTTATAAATTTAAGATACTAGGCTATAATTTTTATGGGGGAAGGAAACCTAGTTTTGCCCTTAACGCCCTTTTGTGATATTCATAATTTATCTAGCAAGGTTCAGTATAAACATTTTTTAGTTTTTAACCTATATCCAAAGTTCTACAACTCTAAATTAAATGAGGTCAATTCCATTTAAAATTTAATATCTTTAACTACATCTTTCATGAGAAATATATTTCAAATTCTATCATTTACCAATTCAAACTTCAGCGACAAGTTAATTGATAAAACTATCCACAAAAATCCAGTATGACCTTTATTTAGTTTTTAATTTATATCTGGAGTTTTATAACTAAAAATTAAATAATATTAATCTCATTTGAAAGTTAACATCTTTAACTACAACTTTCATGAAAAAAAATATTTTAAATTCTATCATTTATTATTTCAAACTTTAACTAGAAGTCAATCAATAAAATTCTAAGCCCTTTAAGTAGAGTTGGTTGAAACCTCTATCCATGGTAAGGTAAGGATGGATTTCCTTTTCAATATGTGTACAATTAATTTATTATCTACTTTTTAAATGTTCACTTCATACATTCAAACATAAATTCTTCATTAATTGAGACAATTACAACTACTTCATGTGAACAAGACTTGATAGACAACCAATGGGTTCTTCCCTTTTTAATTTGTAATGTTTACATCTTGTTTCATCTATTAACTACCCATACCAACACAATTTTATGCTATCTTAATAACAATTCATCAAAATCCCAACTCCCCTTGATTTCCTTTTATGGTCGAAACTCATCCCATGGTGGGGGATGAAATTTTCTTCTTCAATTCTTTCTGAACCATTACCAAATCATTTATCATGCTTATAAATATTATCCAGACACAATTTCATCAATAAACAATCATTCAATCGTCAAATTTACATCATGCATTTTTCAACTAAAATGTATCATTTCACAAGATAAACTCAAACCAAGATTGAATCAAAATTTCTCACCTCTTAAACACAAGAAATTTGAAGGAAAAAGATGTTCAAAACAAGTTTTTTCTTCCTCTAATTGTTTCCTCCCGACCTGTCACTTTATACTCTCCAAAACTTCAAGAAGTCTTCAATTATTAGTTCAAATTCCTTTAAAACTCTCTTTTGATCCTTTACTCACTCTTATCTAGTGTTCAAATGGATGAATTAGGTGGAAATCAAGTAAAAAACAACAAAACTTTGCCCTTTTTTCTTAAACAAAGTGGCTGACCATGAATGGTTTCTAGGAGAAGCCATTCACAATTTAAATGCTCTCACTTTATTTATTATACTCTTGCCCCAAACTTTACATAATTACAACTTGGCCCCAACTTATACTTCCATTGTTTTTTGCACTAACCACTGAAATTTGATCTTTAGTACCTTCCCAAGCTCTAATTGTCATGCAATTGTAACCTAAGATAAACCAATATGTCTTACTACCCCTCGTAAAATTACAGCTCGATCCAACATTCGGATTGATAGATATGCTCAACATTGTAAAACTAAAGAGTCGATATTTTTTCACCAAAAATCTGAATTTTGCATACTGTATCATTTACTTTAATCATCGTGTGTCTTAGACTAATTTTTTGTAGATTTCTATTTATAATTATCATAAAAATTTTCTTAGAGTCTTTACCACTTTTAGCTCCATTCGCACTTTTGTGCGTGAGTTTATTCCGAAGTTCAACATTTCTCACGCAAAAGAGACCTACATTAATTTATTCGAAACTTCCTTCTGTTTTCTAAATAATATCACTCAAATTTACAAGATTTCCTCTTTCAAATAATTATTTTAGCCGATCAAGAAACTTACACGATTTATTACTATTTAATATTTCGTGTACTAATTTATTTCTTTTTCTCATCTAAAATTTAAATTAATCACCTGAAAATGTTTATTTTGATACACAACTTTTATCTCTAATCTATCATTTCTCAATAAAAAATTTACCATTTCTTACAGTAATTTACTAGTTTGAAGCAAGGTGTTTATAGAAAATATGATAACAATTTTTGAATATTTTTTACGTTAAAAAAATTAATTTAACCCAAGGTATAGCGCCTAACAATGTTGTAGTAGTAATAATAATATGTCTACTAGGAGGATGGTGGTTCCATTGACATATGACACAAAGTCCGCTTGTGACTTCCAACAAGCTATCATGTGCAAGTGCAATTTTCTTGCATTGAAATTGCATCGCATCTAATCTTTTGTTACCTTAACAGGTGCCAACCCAATCATGATAACTATTAAAAACAAATGTTGGACTGTATATTAAGTCATTTATCAATTCACTATCTGCTTGCTTAGTGCATACATTTTTAGATTCAATTAACCCATTCCAACAGAAATCCGAAAGGCATATTCTACACAGTTAGAATAGAAGAAGCAAAAGCTACCATCTACCAAGCAAAATGTCGCACCCCTTTTCCTATATAATTACATTGATTAATTATGGTTAATTGGTTCCAACCTGCCCTGATCCTTTGATCACCAACAAAAACGTAGTCTCTAACCGCTGCAATTTTTTATTTTGATCCTTTACTTTTATTTTTATTTTTGAAGTGTCAACTCTCTGTCAAGGTTTCATCCATTTTAACAAACTCAAATGCATGAAATAGCTACTTGAGCTGCCCTTTTAAGTCAAACGTCATGTGTTTTTTAGTAGATGCATGTAAGATTCCATATTGTCAAGGAACTGGTGGCCTAACGTATGTAGGGATGACTTTCCAAGTAAAAAAAAAAACTAGTTTAACGGATCACTGGATCTTACATGTTGCCACAATGACATTGAAATCTTGCCATTTCTAATAGTTGTCTTCCATGGCCAGGTTGTAGCTTTGGCCCCTAATGTTCCAGCACTTTACGAGCTGCATTTTGGTGTTCCAATGGCTGGGGCAGTTCTTTCGGCGCTTAATACCAGGTTAGATGCATCCACATTGGCATTGACATTAGAGCAATTGAACGCCAAACTCATTTTTGTGGATTACCAGTTCAATGATGTTGCACTCAAGGCACTGGACCTACTCTCTCTAAAAAGTGTCAAGCCACCCCACCTCGTGGGAATCCCCGAGTGTGACAAATCAACTTCTTCAATGGACTGCAAAAACATATCATGTGACCTGGATTACAATGGTCTTCTAGAAATGGGGAGAGATGATTTTACGATAATTCGACCGAACAAAGAATGTGATCCAATTTCAGTAAATTATACTTCAGGTTCCACCGGGAAACCTAAAGGAGTGATATACAGTCATAGAGCTGCCTACCTCAATTCTTTGGCAGATATATTCAGATTTGACATGAGACAAATGCCAGTGTTTCTATGGACAGTGGACATGTTTCGATGCAATGGATGGTGCCTTACTTGGGCAATGGCTGCTCTTGGTGCTACAAACATCTGCCTTAGAAATGTCTCAGCAGAAGTCATATTTGATTCAATATCACTTCACAAGGTAACTCACTTCTGCGGTCCACCAGCTATTTTGAACACCATTGCAAAGGCACCAGCTGGTAACCAAAATCCACTTCCATTCAATGTCAATGTTATCATAGCCGGTTCATTCCCATATTCAGAGATTCTCACCAAGGTTGAAGGATTGGGATTTAATGTGTATCATGGTTACGGCATGACGGAAGCCCTCGGTCCAGCAATCGTTAAGCCATGGAAACCTGAATTGGATTCTACATTCGAAAATGAACACGAAAAAATTAGAAACCGCGAGGGACTGCACAACCTCTTAATTGAAGGGGTTGATGTAAAGGATCCAAACACCATGAAGAGCGTACCAAGTGATGGGAAAACCATTGGTGAAGTCATGTTTAGAAGCAACATTTTGATGTCAGGGTACCTCAAGAATTCAGAAGTTACTCAAGAAGCTTTTAGGGGTGGATGGTATCACACAGGGGACCTTGGAGTTAGGCATCAGAATGGTTACATACAAATGAAGGACCGAGGTAAGGATATTATCATTTCAGGGGGAGAGGCTATAAGCACATTGGAGGTGGAGGCAGTGCTGTTAAGTCATCCAAAGGTTTCAGAGGCTGCTGTTGTCGGACAACCTGATGCTCTTTTGAATGAGGTGCCGTGTGCATTTGTTAAAGTGAAGGAAGGTTTTGGTGCTAGTGCTGAAGAGATTACTAACTTCTGTGGTAATCGATTGCCAGACCATATGATTCCAAAGTCTATTGTTTTTGGGGATTTACCAGTCAATTTCTCTGGAAAGGTGCAAAAATTTGCTATAAGGGAGAAGGTCAATGCAGCACCAGCCTTTCCAATTGTTGAAAGTAGTTTGATGGCATGACAGGAGCAGCAAATTAAATTCGGTAGCACATATCAACAGCATATTTTTATATTTAGTATTTGTACTTTTTAGTATGCTCGTGCGCCAGTTAAAATATATTTTTATTTAATCTTATAACAAGTGAAATAAATATTCATTTAAAAACTTCAATGATTTAAATTTTTTAAAAAAAAATATTTCTTTTATCGAAATTCTCTTTTATTATTTATATATTTTTTATGCTTTTTATTAACAACATTTTTTAAAATAAATACTTAAGAAAATTAAAATAAATATTCATAAAAATTCTAATTATTTAAATCCACTCAAACTTTTTTTTCGTTATTCATTCATTTCTTTTCTATTTTGACAAAAATATATCTTTTTTTAATAGCAGCACATTTTTTAAATAAATAATGATCGTATTCTAAAAAACAAGTTTTAATAAAAAAAAACCAAAAACCATCTCTTAATAATTTTAATGTTACTTTAAACACCAAAAATAAAAAAAAAAGAGGGTAAAGCTAGAAATTGACCCCACCATCACTGCCGATTTCTGAATCGACAGCGGCACATTTGGTTGTCGATTTCTGAATCACACAATCTGCAGCGAGTCAATTTTCATTATCGGTTTGTGTTGTCAGCAGAGAATTAGTTTTCACTGCCAAATTGTGTTATCTACAGTGAGTCAGTTCTCGCTGCGCTGCCGAATTATGGTGTTTGCAACGAGTCAATTTTCGTTGCCGAATTGTGTTGTCTGCAATGAATTAGTTTTCGTTGCTAAAATTATGTTGTCCACAACGACTTAGTTTTTGCTGTCAAATTGTGTTGTCTGCAGCAAGGCAGTTCTCACAGCGCTGCCGAATTGTGGTGTTTGCAGCAACTCAATTTTCGCTGTCGAATTGTATTGTCCGCAGTGACTCAATTTTCGCTGCCGAATTGTATTGTCCGTAGTGACTCGGTTTTCACTGTTGAATTGTGTTATCTGTAGCGACTCAGTTTTCACTGCCGAATTGTGTTGTCTACAGCGAATCAGTTTTCACTACTGAATTGTGGTGTTAATAGTGAATCAATTCGCTGACGATTCTGTGCTCTAGCGAATCAGTCTATTAACGAATCTACATCACTAGCGAACCAGTTTTTCGCTAACTAATTTCTACAGCAGATTTATGTATCTGTATTGGTCAAGTAATTAAAATGATTGCTTGGTGTGATTGTACTGTGTCGAACACTTGAATATGAACTTGTGTATACTTGAAAGATGCATGGTGACAAGTTGAGTGATTACTGAATACGAATGTACTGATTTATGGCCATGATGTTTTAGGTTGTGCGACCCAGATCGGACCTTCGTTAGGACAAGGACATCCCACGAGTGGAACAAGTAGGTGATTTCCACCCCTTTCTAGCGTAACATGAATTTCTAAAGTGAATTTATTATGAAGGATCTATTGTGGTGCTATATGGAATGCTAAACTATGATGAATGTTCGTATGAGTATTACAAAGGATCTATTGATGTATTGTACTGAATATTAACTATCACAAATAGTTGTATGAATACTACGAAGGATCTATTGTTATATTATACTGAATATAAATTGTCACGAATGTTTATATGAATATTGTGAAGGAGTTATTATTGTGTTATATAAAATGCTAAATTGTTACGAATATTTGTATTAGTATTATGAAGGATCTATTGTTATATTGTACTAAACATTAACTATCATGAATAGTCGTATTAGTATTACAAATGATCTATCGTTGTATTATATTGAATGTTAATTGTCACGAATATTTGTATGAGTATTGCGAAGGATTTAATGTTGTGTTATGCAGAATGCTAAATTGTTACAAAATGCTTGTTTGAGTATTACAAGAGATCTATTGTTGTGTTATACTGAACGCTAAACTATTATGGAATGTTTGTACGAGTATTACAAAGGGTTTACTATTATGCTATAGTGAATGTCAAATTGTTATGAATCATTTCAATAAGCATTACAAAAGATATATTATCATGTTATAGTGATTTCATAAACTGTCTATGGAGCGTTTGATTGATTACTGATTAGCTTCGGCTAATGGCATCCTAAGAGGATGACCGGGATGAATAAATAATTAGCTTCGGCTAATGGCATCTTCAGAGGATGACCGAGATGAATAAATGATATAAATGATTAGCTTCGACTAATGGCATCCTAAGAGGATGACCGGGATGAATAAATGATTAGCTTCGGCTAATAGAATCCTTAGAGGATGACCGAGATGAATAAATGATATAAATGATTAGTTTCGGCTAATGGCATCCTAAGAGGATGACTGGGATGAATAAATGATTAGCTTCGGCTAATGGAATCCTCAGAGGATGATCGGGATGAATAAATGATATAAATGATTAGCTTCGGCTAATGGCATCCTAGGTGGATGACCGGGGTGAATAAATGATATAAATGATTAGCTTCGGCTAATGGCATCCTAAGAGGATGACCGGGATGAATAAATGATTAGCTTCGACTAATGGAATCCTTAGAGGATGACCGAGATGAATAAATGATATAAATGATTAGCTTCTGCTAATGGCATTCTAAGTGGATGACTTGGGTGAATAAATGATATAAATGATTAGCTTCAGCTAATGACATTCTAAGTGAATGACCGGGATAAATAAATGATTAGCTTCGGCTAATAACATCCTAAGGGGATGACCAGGATGGACAAATGATTAGCTTCGGCTAATAGCATCCTAAGTGGATGACCGGGATAAATGAATGACTGGCTTCGGCTAATGGTGTTCTAAGGGGATAACCGGATTTGGGAGTTATAAGTTATGATGCAACCATATTATTTAATAGTTTTACCCACATTTACCTAGAATTTTGCTTATGTTTTATATATAAAATTCCTTGATATTCTTTATTATATGTTTTGAAGGCATTTTTGGATGTAAGATTCAAAAGAAGTAAATTGAAGATAATTGACAGATTTGACCTCTAATCGATGTTTTGTGCAGAACTTAAGCTCTGGAGGTCGAAAGAAAGTGATTATAGTGGAATTAAAAAGCTAACATCCATACCTTTCTGTAAATATATGACAAGAAAACTAAAAAGAGAAAGAGCATGGAGATCGCAGCCTTCAAAGACAAATCTTGAATTCTGTCAATGTTGACCTTTGGCCATTCCGACTTGAATATCCTGAGCTAGAGAAGCCCATTTGATGCAAACTTAATTGTTTTGGATTCCTGACTCGAATACCTATCATCATATCAAATTTTAGTAGAAAAAGAGCTTATATGAGAGAGATATGATTTTTCTAAGATGTCACATGAATTCTGCTAGCAAACAGGTTTTGTGAAGAAACAAGTTCAAATTACTTCCCAAACATTCAAACCGACATCCAAGTCTTTATTTTGAAAATTTAACTCTTATAAGTCCAAAGTCAAAGTTTGAGGATTTTGTGTAAGGCTATTTCCCTTTTTTTTGGAAAACAGTTATTGAACTACTTAAATGTAAATTGTCTACTTAGATAAGGACTATTTTGTAGGAAAAGAGATATTAGGGTTTCCTATCAAATAAAAAGAAAGAGATAAAGGAAGAGGAGGCAGTCAGCCAAGAGAGAAAAAATGCATCTTCCTCTAAAAAACCCGAAACCATGCATTCTTCTTTCTTTTTGATTAGTTGTTCAATAGACATACAAAGCTAAACTCTTTTTCTTGGTTACAAGGACACGGAAACCTTCGGATTTCAAGAACTGTGAGATTTATTTTACTTTTTCTTTTTAGTTTATATGGTGAATGAATATGTTTGTTTTTCTATACTTATTTCTTAGAATTGTTTATTTTAATTGCTAAAGCGGACTCTAAGTTATTATTGTGAACAATCTATTGCTAAGTTTGCTATCAAAACTGGAGTTATGATATATGAACTTGTGAAGCAAATAAGTTTAATCATCGTAGTGGATCAATGTTATTAATCTTAGGGAAAACATTCAATCAAGTCAAGCATGAACTGCGAACAGTTATATTGTCTGCATTAATCAACTTATATAATTCTTAAGGCTGCCATTGAATTTTAATTACTAGTGCAGACACTGTGATTATTTGATTGTTAGGGTTAGTTATACGGCAAATATGTTAACTAACTAATGTTAAGAAAAGATAAGGATTCAGAATATAAATTGATGTTTCGTTTCAATTATTGGTTCTGATATTCATAAGTGGATGTTTACTTGAAACCAAGGTTTGTTCTCTTGATAGTTTTCTAATTTATTTAATTTAGGTTGATTTTTTAATTCTGATATAGTCTAGATAATCTCAAAATCCCCCCAATTGCATATAGTATAGCATAAAAATATGAACGAAAACTTGCTCGTGGGATCGGCCCCTTGCTTGCTCTATACTATCTTGTTTATTTAAGCTAGGATAATTAATTTGTGCGACCGTGACATCGCAATAAGTTAGTTTTAAGAATTGATGTGTTTATGTGTACTATGTTTTGTATATACCAAGTATATGAAAGAATTACGATTGTTATGTGACACGATCATTAAGTTGATGTCTTATCCCAAGTGCAGGAGTGTCGAAATAATAAATAACCCGACAAGACCGGGGTCGAATCATAGGGAGGTGAACTATATAAAATTATAAACAATAAATGAAAAGGAGTTGAAGAGAACTTTTGAGATGTGATATTGATGTAAGGATTAAACAATGATAAAATAATTGTCATGGTTAGAGGATCCACTAATAGCATTTCAAACAAGTACAGTATAAACTTTTTTTATTACTTGACTGGAAACCACACACAAAGGAGGTTTCAATCAGATTATAAATTGTTAATATGATTACATTAATTATCTTATTCCAGTAATGCCAATACTTGTAAATATTATCAGGTATTCATGATGATAACTTATGTTAACAACAAAGCAATTTCCTTTCATAGCTCAGGTGTCGGTTATACCATACCGTTGGCTATGAAAGTGCCAAGTATTTGTTGTACCAAGGGTTGTACAAAACAAATCTAGATTAACCATTTAACAAGCAAGGTATTAAAAGTGAGTAAGATAACAAATACAAAACATGTTAGTATCAAACATTAAAGTCCATGTTGAGTTTATATTATACTTATTCTTACACCATTAGTGTACCCTTTTCACCTTGACAAAATAAACTTAGCTGAATATTATGAATAAGAGAAACATAGATAAACAAGATAAGAACATAATTATGTAAGTATAGTAAAGGAAATGAAAAGCATAAACAAGAGATTAAGGAAAATATAACATGGAATAAAACTTGAACATTACAAAATACAAATGACTCCCAGACCATACTGCGTCCTTAACCCATATAGCGAGCTTTAGGCTAATGACTCCCAAACCAGTTGGTTTTAAGGCATTGGGTGTTGAGACACCCATTCGAGCTTAGTAACTCGGGTTGCAGATACTAATATGTAGATAGTGCAATGTTTGATTCCTTTAAGCTTTTCTCCTTAACTCATGTAACAAGCATTAGGCCAATAGCTCCCAAGTCAGTTGACTTTAGAGTACTAGGTGTTAAAACACCCCTTCGAGCTTAATTGTTTAAGACAAGAAGGCTACGAAACCAAACTTATCGACTTTTTTATTTTTTTTTCAATTTTATTATTATTATTATTATTATATGTTTTTTTTTTTGCAAATTATATACTATCCCTTTCCCTTAGTTGTTACCTTTAACAAAAGAACATAAATAATATAATAATCAAATATGCAACCCACAATCATATGTTAAAGTGTGTGTGTGAAAATGAAAGTTTAAGAATACTTGTTAAATGAGTATATGAGCAGAATTAAATGATAACAATGCGAGAGTTTGTAAACCTGAATATTTTAAAAAGTATTCTAATAGACCTTGATAAGAATATTTACTAAGATGCGTCTCAAGAGTCAATAAAATTCTTCCTTACTCTGCCATCGTAATAACAGTTTTGTCAAATGGTTTTAATAATAGCAAAAAATAGTTAGTAAGTTAGTTTTTTTTTAATGTCAACTACTACCCTCTCCCCCCAACCAAAACGAGTATATGAGCAGAATTAAATGATAACAATGCGAGAGTTTGTAAACCTGAATATTTTAAAAAGTATTCTAATAGACCTTGATAAGAATATTTACTAAGATGCGTCTCAAGAGTCAATAAAATTCTTCCTTACTCTGCCATCGTAATAACAGTTTTGTCAAATGGTTTTAATAATAGCAAAAAACAGTTAGTAAGTTAGTTTTTTTTTAATGTCAACTACTACCCTCTCCCCCCAACCAAAACGAGACATTGTCGTCAATGTTCTAAGGTAGAAAGATAGAGTATAAAAGACATTACCTGAAACAGCGAATACTGACAAACTTGAAACACTCTTAAACAAATATAAGAAATAACAAAACAAAATAATATGCTATTAATAAAACCAAAAGAAACAAGGTTTTTAAGGTTTCACAAACGAAGGCTCAAATCTAATCTAAGTTTTTTAAGGCTTTTCATAGTTGACCAATTTATGCGACTCATGGAGGGATCAATTACAGGGATGAAAGATTGTAGTTGGTCAATCAATTGTTTAGCAGTATCAGCAAAAATTATGATTTGTCGTGCAAGTTATAATCATTTTCTCACATCATCACATAATTTAGCATTTCACATAAATGCTCACAAGAATTTCTAAATGTACTTGTCTTATACAATAAATTTCAGCATACATTTTGCATGTAAAATGATCAAGCACCTGGTTCTTTCAACATTTAAGAAACAAAGATCAAATTGGAGAAGTCCCCCCTTTATCCTTGTTTTTTGGTCGAAGCTTACATGGCCTTGGAACCCAATTATTATCATCAATTTCTCATAATTTCCAACATATTATATGTCAAATGGACCTTTATTTCTCATCCTTATTCAGAATTTTTATTTCCCCCGAACTATGTATGAACCCTAGAAGTTAAAATTTGGGGTTCTTCCGAATTACTCACCAAAATCAACATAATAAAGAAAAAGGTTAAAGAATATGTCTTACTCTTTAAAGTTTATACCCAATTTGGAGTGTTCTTAAGAATATCTTCTTCAAGCTTCTTCTTCTTCTTCCATAACCCACACTTAATCAATCAAGCTCCTTTCCTCTAAACAAGTTTTCCCTTCATAAATTTCAGCACCAACACTTGTCTCCTTTAAAATCACTCATAAAACTCTATCTCACTCTTTAGAAAGGTGTTTGTAAGCTCTCAAATGAAGAATTTTAGAAATGGTTCCCTCTCTCCCTTTATTTGTACTGTTCAACGTGAAAAGTATAGAGGAATAATGAAATTCTATCAATTTACAAAAATACCCTTAATGTGTCCATATGTAAATTTCTATATTTTTTATCTTAGCACCATCAGTATTGCAATACCTTTTTGAGCTCTGATTGCTCTAATATTTTAACCCAAGATAAAATAGTAAGTCTAGAAATTATCCATAAAATTTCAGTCCGATCCAATAGTCGGATTGGGAGATATGATTGATACCGTAAAATTAGACATTTGATGTCTTCTACTTCTAAAACCGAATTTCATGCTTTAATTTATTCACTGAGAACATCATGAATTTTTTTCAAAATTTTTATTCATTAAATTCAATATTATCCTATCCATCACTGATTTATCCATATAATTCTTTTATCCAGTAAGACTCTTCTCTGGTTTCATTAACGTTATGAATTTTAATCCAAAATTCATAACCCTCATTTCGACTTCTACCATACCTTTAAATTTATATATGGAGATCATTCTCTCCCTTACATGTCACATTTATTATTATTTCTATTATTTATTAATTTCTTTTCATATTGAGTCTCCATTACTCATCGAGGTCTTCTTACTTCTATCTTACATTTATGCAAGGGTTTACATAACCGAACTACCTCTCTAAAGAATAACTATTATATTTATTGCATCATTAGTTTTATGGCAAGATATAAAATGTGTCATTAGTTTTATAAAATATATCTACAACAATAAATATGGAGTCTCTTCCTTTCCTTGACTTAGCTAAACCCTTAATAAAAGTTGTAGAAATATCAACCCAAGATTCCTTAGGAACAGGTAAAGATGTATATAACCCATGAAGCATTACTTTAGACTTAGCTTATTTACATGTTATGCATCTATCACAAATTATTTACACATCTCTTTTCATGTTAGACCAATAAAAATATTCATGTAGAAATTCTAAAGTCTTAATAATCCCCAAGTGTCTCATTAATCCGCCATCATAAGATGCTCTTACAAGCAATTCATGCATTGAACAATTAGACATACATAAAAATACATCATGCCTAAAAAATCCATTAGTTGCCACAAGTTCATATTGGAAATAAATTTCACCAAAGTTAGTATCATCAAAATAAATTTCTTTCACATACTGAAATTCTAAAAGCCTAGTATTCAAAGTATTAAAAAGAACATACCTTCATGATAATATATTTGCAACTATATTTTTCTTATCTTGCTTGTATTTGATAATATATAGGAATGTCTCAATAAATTCCATCCACTAGGCATGTCTACGATCCAACTTACCTGACTTTTCAAGTGTCTCAAAGATTGGTGATCGATATGAATCACAAACTCTTTAGGCCAAAGGTAATGTTGTCAAGTCTTCAAAATCCTCACTAATGCATACAACTTTTTATCATATGTTGGGTAGTTTGAAGTTGCACCATTAAGCTTTTTACTGAAATAGATTATGGGCCTTTTATCCTACATTAAATAACCTTCAATACATATACTTGAAACAACACATTCAATCTCAAAAGTTTTTGTAAAGTTAGGTAAAACAAGTAAAGGGGTCAAAATAAGCTTTTCTTATAACAAATTAAAAGTTTTCTCTTGTTAGATTTCCCATTTAAAACTTACTATCTTCTTTACAATTTAAGTTAATGGAGAAGCAATTATACTAAAATCTTTAACAAATCTTCTATAGAAACTAGCTAATTCATGAAACCTTTTTACCTCGCTTACCATCTTAGATATAGGCCACTCTTTTATAGCCTTAACTTTAGCCTGATCCATCTCAATATCATTTGCACTAACAACTCATTCAAGAAAAAACAATCTTTTCTATGCAAAAGTCACACTTTTTTATATTAGCTTACAAACTTTCCTTTCTAAGCGCATCATGTACCTATCTTAAATGATCTATATGCTCATCTAATCCTTTACTATAAATTAATATATCATCAAAATAAATAACTATGAACCTACCAATGAATGCACACAATATATGGTTCATTAATCTCATAAAAGTACTAGGCAAATTAGTAAGTCCAGAAAACATGACTAACCACTCATATAAATCATATTTAACTTTAAAAGTAGTTTTCCATTCATTACCTTCAATTATTAAAAATTGATGTTATCCACTTCTAAAATCAATTTTAAATAACAGACAAGATCCATACAACTCATAAAGCATAACATTTAATTTAGGGACAAGATGTCTATACTTTACTGTTATGTTATTGATTGTTCTATAATCAATACACATTCACCAAGTACCATCTTTTTTAGATACTAAAAGTACATAAATAGCATATGGACTCATGCTTTCTTGAATGTGCCCCTTCAATATTAACTCATTTACTTGCCTTCGAAACTCCTTTGTTTTCTCATGATTACTTATATAGGTTGGCCTATTAGGAATGGTTGAACTTGGTACTAGGTCAATATAATGTATATCCCTCTTATAGGTGACAATTCACTTAGAATTTCATCGAGAAATACATCTTCAAGTTTCTTATTTTCACTCAGCCTCACATTTTCACCATTATTTTGTAGTAAGGCATGTTCAATTTATTTTGTGTTCTTTAGCTTCAATTGATCTTCATACACTTTTCTAGGTGATACTAGTGCAAGCGTGTATGTTTTCTCCTCCTTTTCTAGTGAATACCTATTTTTAAAACCATCATTCTTGGCTTTCCTATCAAATTATCAAGTTTTTTCTAATAATAGGTGTCCAACATACGTAGAAATATCATACAAAACCTCATCTTTATATCTCCCTACTAAAAAAGAGATTAAAACCTATTTAATCACCCTAACTTCTCCACATTCATTAAGTCATTAAAGCTTATACAATGTAGCATGCTTAATGGTAGTTAAGTTCAAATGTCTAACTAAAGTTGTGTTAGCAACATTAGTACAAATACTATTATAAATAATCATATTGCATAGCTTTTTTTTATGTGGCATCTATTATGAAATATATTCTTCCTTTTTGCGCAATATCTTCTCTATTAACAAGAACATTCAAAGATCTCTTTATAACCAAGGACTCACCATTAACAGCATATTCAACATCATTAGCATCTTCAAATGTTGGCATGCTTTTTCATTCAGATTCATTACTAGGTGACTCTACCTCTCTATCATATCTCAAAATCATAATCCTTGTATGTGGATTCTCTAATGCATAATTTCCAAGTCCTTGACCTAAAACACTTCATATCTCGCTTATGCTTCTACTAAACATTATTTCTTCCCTTTTTTTTTCCTTTATAAGGTTTCAACAACCTTAGGTATCTGCTATTAGCTTTGTTTGTGCATTACCCTCTCTCCTGAAGTTTGACTTCTAACCCTGAGATGATCTCAAATAATTGTATGGTCTTACACTACCTTTTCTTTTCAACTGTTTTTCTACCTTTATAGCCATGTGCACCATATCTTTAATTTCTATTTAATGGTGCAATTCAACCACTTTAGCAATATTTCTGTTTAAACCATTTAAAAATCTAGTCATTTTGGCTTTCCTATCTTCAAAAACATTAGCTCTAGTCATTGCTATTTTCATTTCCTTAAAATACTCATCAACATTTTTAGAACCTGGAGAAAAAAATTGCAATCTATTGTATACTTCCATATATTAATGATTAGAGACAACTTTCTTTCACATGATTACTTTCATCTCCTTCCATGTATCAATGGGTCTTTCTCCATTACGCCTTTTACTTGTACCAAGTTGATCCCACTAAATAATAGCATAATTAGTGAATTTAACTACAGCTAGTTTTACCTTTTTTACCTCTGAATATTGATGGCAATCAAATAAATATTCCATCTTTTTTTTCCAATTCAAATAAGTCTCTAGATCATTCTTTCCCTGAAATGTTGGAATTTTAAGTTCTATGCTACCCAAATTATGATCTAAATCATCTTATCATCAAAATTCCTCTCTTAGCCGAAATCTACCACCAAACTCTCTCATTGGCCATGTCTTATATAAGGGATTTTAGTGTGTATGGGACTTCCTTCCATGATTTACTACAGCATCCTCCTCATCATCAAAGTTTTCAGCTACACTTTCATCTGGAGAAGAAAGTGCTTGTCTAGTAGGCCTTTTTAAAATCTTTTTCTTTACTACTAGGAACATCATGTCTATTAATCATTCAGTACTCAATTTATCCATCTTTCCCATCAAAGCCTCCATCATTACCTCCAACCTATCTTTTCTTTCTACATGATCCTTTATTTTTTATCGTGTCATAGTGAATACATGTAATAAAGGTTAGTAGCAAAGAAAGATTCTCTCACACACTCCCTCACAAGTTTACACTCGATTTAATGTCATTACACTTGTGTTTCACACAATTCAATTAGGCTTTTCACTCTAATAATCTCACTATGACCTTAACCTCATTACTCCCTTACTTAGGTTCTAGGTAACTTAGCAACTTATCAAATAATCAATCAAAACAATGTAATGACTTTATAATAATAAAGACTCAAGTGTCAAGGAATATATGAAACTAATCAAAACAAAACTTAAGGATAAATTTACGAATAACAATCTAAATTTGTGCAAAATATATTGACGAAAAGAAGACATGAAATAAAAGCAATGGAGTTATGTTAAGGATTCAAAGAAAAATAACTAATTCAAGAAGTCAAAATTCAACTTCAAGAATCTCAAGAAAACAATTAAAATAAAGCAAGAAAGATCTATACTAACTAAATTTTAATGAAACAAGGCAAGATAACCCAAGAAAAACAAGAATTCAATTTGGAAATACCAAGATTTGGTATGCATCTATTCGAAAAAAATCAAGAAAATATTCAAGAAACTTTTGGGTAACCCTAAAATTCAAGGGCTTGTATTCGGTTATGCCCTAACTTGTCAATTCAATCAATTCTTGCAATTCTTCCTTCTTTTTTTATCCATGTAATTCAGCAAGAACGGGATTTCTTTTAAATTTTTTTTCTCTAGGCTAAAATCAAGAAAGATAAAAGATCAAGATCAAGAACACAATTTTTCTTTGTTATGTTCGTCAAAATCAAGAATCTAAGTAAGATGATTTTTTTTTTTTAATACAGGGTTTGACAAACTTTGAGATAATAAGAGAAGAATAGACTTTTTTTATATATATAAACAATACCCTATCCAAAACTGGAAAGAAAGAAAATCAAGAAACAACAAGAACTATATATTAAAGGAATACAACCTGATAATAGCACAAGTCTGATACCACCTGATGCGAACACCCTCCAAGATAAGCTAAAATTAAATTTGAATGGTTTGCAACTTGACCCAACATACCTGCCTCGAAACACCAAAGTTACATGCAATAATCACTCTCACCTTACGTCTATAAAAAGACGTGAACAAGTACTATAAAATCATTCTGAATTTGATCAATTCTTTAAAGACCCTTTTATTTCAATCAAGAATTCAGTATGAGAATCTCTTAACCACATAAAACATAACATGAATGTTGGTTTCTTTATTAAAAAATAGTTTTACCTCAAAAAGTCTTTACAAAAGAGTTTTTATACTAAAAAGAATTATAAATATAATAGTGTATTTCTAATGAATATGGATAAACCTAATAAATAATAATATTCCAACGAACCAAAATTTAAATAAAGACCCTAAATATATCTAAAAATTCTAATAATAACTAAAAGATAAATAAAACAACAACCCAACTAATTTAAATATGATTAAAGTTGTTTTTGTAATCTAGTGACAAAATCAAAGGCCACCATTTAATGCATGGTTCTCTCTCGTATTAATAAATTAGAAGGTGTAACATTTATCATTAGAAATCTATAGATGTCTACTATTCAACATAACTAGAATCGCATTAAATTTCCTTTTGTAGCTTTAGTTATGACCAAAACAGTAGCTAAAGGTTAAAATTAGCATATTTGAATCTTTTTATTCCAATCTTTTTATAATGTCTGAATGCTTACCTACAAGTCATTCTTGAATATGAATTAAATTAATCAAGGCTTATACTTTAATATCTTCTTGAAGTTAGCCCATGTGTCTTGAAAAAAGTCTATTGAAAACCTCTTTGAACCTCTTAGCCATATAAGTCTTGTCATTTGACCAACTAGAACCTCTAATGGGTCTCTCGGTGTTGCTTAGATCACATTAAATAGGCTTTTGCAATTGATTCTAAGATGACTTACAAATTTTTATTTTCTTTTTTAATCTCAAAAAACTCTTGCAAATCTCTCACAATTGAGTCTCAAGGGACTTTCAAAAATATTTCTTCATTCTTGCGTCCAAGAGGACTCTTACAAATCTTTCTTTACTTTTTATCTTAAAGGACTCATAAATATTTCTTTACATTTGAATCCCAAAGGACTCTCGCAAATTTTTCCATGCGTTTTGAGTCTTAGATGACTCTCACAAATTTTTCTTTATTCTTGAGTCTCAAAGGACTCTTTCAAATCTTTCTTACAATCGAGTCTCAAAGGAATCTCGCAAATTTTGCTTTAATTTTAAGTTTTAAAGGATTGTTGCAATCTTTATTTACTTTTTGAATTTTAAAGGACTATTGCAAACTTTTCTTTATTTTGAAGTCTCGAATGACTCTTGTAAATTTTTCATCGTTATTGTTTGAGAGGACTCTTGTAGATTTCTATTTATTTTTTTTAGTCTCGGATGACTATTGCAAACTTAATTCCAAAACATTACTTTTGTGAATTCGAATCCCAAGTTATTCTTTCAAATTTTAATTCTTAAAAATAGTTACCTCTCGATGTGACAACCTTTCAAAAAATTTCCATGTATTTTATGTTTTCTTTACAAGCTTTCTAAACAAAATCTATTAAAAAAGCTTCCTTTTTTTTTAGACATAATATCTTAAGTATTTTAAAGAGGGGTCATAACCTAGTTTTTTGCCCCTTAAATATCCACACAAAAAATTAAAAAATAAAACAAATATATATAAGGAATGAAATTGAGATGTATTGAGAAAAGTGTTGAAATTGGCTAAATAATTGGAAAGCTAATGACTAAATTAAGAAAAGTAGAAAAAATAAGGGACTATTTTAATGCAATAAATGAAATTGAATGAAATACTAAGAACCAAGTTGAAATTGAATGATATATATATATATATATATATATATATATATATATATATATATATATATATATATAGAGAGAGAGAGAGAGAGAGAGAGAGAGAGAGATGAAGGAGATTTACTCAAAAGAGAAGGGAAAGAGATAGAGAATGGTGTGATAGAAAAAGAAAAGAGGAAATAATGTTTGAGAGTGTGGTAGCGGTTGCTTTTCAAAGTGTTTTTCACTTGAAAATGAATCAAAATAATTTTTTTATTTAAAAAAAATTATTTTTGACATCAGCACATCAAAATAATCTAAAATAACAAAAAAAATATTAATTTAAAGTAAAAAAATCATTTTTTTCAAAAATACTTTTGAAACGCAAAAACAAATAGTCCCGAAGATATGGTTTGTCGTAATGTGTTGACAACAATGGGTTTATAGAGTAGAAAGAGGATAATATAAATTGGACATAATTATTATGCCAACACATAAAACCAATTTACGAGGCTCGCACTCACTCATATATTTAACCTTCAAATCAATAGATTTTATAATCTTCAAAGCAGATCTGTCTGATAAGAAATGGATTAAGGTGAATAGCATAGGCACACATACCATTATTTTTAAATTAATAGCTCTACACACAGATTACTGTGGATTGATATAGTAAAATTACTTTTTTACCCTTGAGTAGCTTAAATTTAAGCCTTTGATCTAGGGGTGTTTTGGTCTTTTCCTCTAACTCAGTGATCATTAAAAGATTGTTTGGGGTGTGTGTGTCTTTTCAAATTTTTTAACATAATGAAAATACTTTTTTACCTCTAAAGTCAACAAAATTTAGAACTATTGACCAAGGGCTTTCTTGGCTTTTCACAATATTTGTAACAGTAAAAATACATTTTTGCCCCCTAAGATTAAAAAAAAAAAAAAAAGGCTCCTGAACAAGGGTATTTCAGGTTTTTTCAATTTTCATGTACAGTAAAATGACGTTTTTATCCTTAAAAAAGACTAAAAAAAGTTGTCTTTTGGGGATATTTTGGTATTTTCACTTGGGTATTTTGTGTTATTAAGAGAACCATGAGGGGTGTTTTGGTATTTTCACATTTTATTTTTATTTTTTAATCAAAAAGTTGTTGGCGCGTGTTCCACATGCACCAGCGAGTGGTCAGCGTACGTGCCATTCAAGTGGCACGTGTGACGCCGCCTGGTGGCCAAATTTGATCATTCATCGTCTCCCTGAATACACAGTCATGCCCTCTTCCACATGTTGTGGCACATGTAAGCTTATAATAGTTGAATTACTGCGAGTGGTCGATTTCTTTCTTTCTTTCTTTTCTCTCTCCTGACAACTAAAGTGTACAATTATCCTCTTCGTTTGTTGTTATTCAATTTCAGTTCTCATTCTTTGAATTTCTCATTTCATTCTTATTCCTTTTATAGAAGTTTTGTTTTTTTTCAATTTTGTCCTTCAATCATAATTTCTTATATGTTTTGTTTTTCATTTCAGTCCTCATTCTTTTAATTTTTTATTTTTTTTATTCCTTTTATAGTTTTAGTCCTCCTAAATCCATCCTATTTTTTTTTGGTGTTCCATAATCCATCCTCTTTGTTTTGCTTTTTTATTTTGGATTTTTTCTCTTTTATTTGAGTTTTATTTGTTTACAATTTA
>Ga0325405_1000622_pt1 | contig 34800 bp, 9 predicted proteins | sample PopdelMetagenome_21_FD_205663 | JGI IMG/M metagenome (GOLD analysis project Ga0325405, IMG submission 205663) | Populus deltoides microbial communities from Bellville, Georgia, United States - Xylem-Control-R2 | ecosystem: Host-associated > Plants > Phyllosphere > Stem > Wood/Secondary xylem... | reverse complement strand
GATTTATTTTACCTTTTCTTTTCAGTTTATATGATGAATATGTTTGTTCTCCTATGCTTATTTTTCCTATAATTGTTTATTTTAATTGCTAGAGTGGACTCTAAGTTATTATTGTAGACAATCTATTGCTAAGTTTGATATCAAAACCGGAGTTGTGGTATATGAACTTGTGAAGCAACTGAGTTTAATAATTGTGGCGGATCTACGTTATTAATCTTAGGGAGAACATTCAATCAAATCAAACATAGACTGCGGACAGTTATGTTTTCTTGATTAATCAACTTATCTAGTTCTTAAGGCTACCATTAAATTAAATTACTAGTGCGGACACTGTGGTTGTTTAATGGTTAGGGTTAGTTATACGGCGGATCCGTTAACTAACCAATGTTAAGAAAAGATAAATATTCAGAATATAAATTGATGTTTCGTTTCCATGACCAGTTCTGATTTCTGTAGGTGGATGTGTGCTTGTGACCAAGGTTTGTTCTCTTGATAATTTTCTGATTTTATTAAATTTCGTTTGATAGTTTTCTGTTTTCTTTTGCTTTAGCCTAGATAACGTCCAACCCCCCCCCCAAATTGCATATCATCTAGCATAAAAATCTGACTTGAACTTCCTCGTTGGATCGACCCCTTGCTTGCTCTATACTATCTTGTATGTTGTGTTTGAAGCTAGGGTAATTAATTTGTGCGACCGCGACATCGCAACCCATTTTAAAAGTCAAAATTAATGGAAAATCAGCTTAATTCACTCTAGATAAAAAGGCATTTACTGTCCAACAAATCAAACCAAAAAAATGTGATTGTTCGAATTAAGATCATAGAGGTGTTTTATATATAAAAAAGAAATTTCTAGTAACATTAATAAACCCTTAATAAAAAACAATTTCTAAAAAAACAGCTAGCTGATACAAAATCTACGGGAATTTTTTTTTTATGTTTTTCGAATAATCATATATAGAACCTCAAGTATGTAATAGTCGTCAATCCATGATTGCATTCATAAGGATAGGAGTGATTATTTTCGATTCGATTCGGTTTTTATTAAAAAAAAAATAACCAAACTAAAATTTTAAATAAAAAAACCGAAACCGGTTCAAACCGATCAGTTTCGGTTCGGTTTGGTTTTTTAGAAGAAAAATCAGTTCAAACCGGCTTGGTTCGGTTTTGTTCGGTTTGGCTAGTTTTTTTGTTTGGGTTCGGTTCGGTTTTTTCGGTTTCAGACTTGTAAAACCATAACCGAACCGGTCGGTTTTTTCAAAATTTTAATCGGTTTAATCAGTTTTTTTCACGTACGGTTTTTTTGGTTATTTTTTTCCAGTTTTTTCTATTTAATTGATTTTTTAATTTTTTTACTCATTCCTATAACAAACTGACTTAAACAACTTTATAAATAAATAAATAAAAAACAAGCAAGTTGCATCCAAGCCACATTCACATTCATGCAAAGAAGATAAGCAAGATTAGGGTCCATGAAAACACAAAATGATTTAAATATCTATATTAATAAATAAATAAATAAAAAGCAAGCAAGTTCCATCCAAGCCACGTTCACATGCCCACCTGTCCCATGCCCACCTGTCCCAGGAGACGTGGGCATGTGTTGCTGTTAAAAGTTAGAAGAATAAAAAAATATATAAAAAATGTTGCTGACATCTTGTTTTATTTATGTTGACTTGAAATGAAAAAAGAAAATCCATTGATTTTTTAGATCAATTGGAGTCTATTAGTGCTTAATAGTATGCATCCGTTCCTAGCTAGAGCAAATGTTAATATATGTTTTTTGGATATATTTTATTTTCTATAATTAAATGCGTTTAAAAAGAAAGTTTCAAACAATTGACCAATACATAAGATTTGATTAGTGATTAATCATGTTTTGACTACCATAATAAAAATTATTGAGTCTAATGAGATTTTCATAAGCATATATATCTCCATAAAAATAATATATATATATATAATATGATTATGGCATTTAATTGTGCGATAATAATGGGCATTTAACCTTGTTATAAAGTATTCATGATAATAAATATATAAATAATTTATTTTTCTAGGACTTCTAAATCAAAACAGAAGCAAATGGGTGATAATATATTAAATGAATATGACAATTCTAATTAATTTACAATATTAGTGTCAATTTTATTTTTATTTTTTCATTCAAAATATTGTATTAATTTTATATGTGTTATAGATATTTTAATTAAATATACACACGTGTGTAGTAAAAAGTTAAATATATTCATTAAATTTTTAAGTATTATTTATTATTTAAATTTAAAATAAGAGAATAAAAACTATATGGTTGTATAGCTTTGAATTCTCTCATCATGACTTTTGAACCAAACAAATAAAAATGTGGTGGAAAATGTGACAATTTGTGAACAATCGTTTGCCCCACCGAACCTCGTGTTTCCGGTGACGTCGCGTGAGGTTGGTGGGTTGACCATGAAAGAATCAAACTTGCCGTGTGGGGGTCCGGCTTTCCCGAGCATGAGCATGACTCGGATCTTACGGCATCGTCCACGCGCGGCCGTACAAGGCAACTACGGTCGACATTCTAGGATCTACAAAGTACAAACCATCGCCCACCCGGATCTGCAATAACTTCTATTTCGCATGGAAAATATAAAATGAAAACAGACCAGCCGAAACCATGCACATGAAAAGGTTGCAGAAACACCAAGCTTTAGAAAATCTTACATTGTAGTCCTAAAATCTTTAAATCTTTCTGTTTCACCCTTTGATTTAAAGTTTCTTTTATATTTAATACATGTTTTGCACAAAAAATATATTATTTGTCGTAACTCATTTTCAACCTCTATTTTCCAACATATTTTAAAAAATACAAAGATTTCCAAAATATTTCTTTTCCATGCAATTAAATCAATTTATGGTATTTTTGGCACTTTTGCTTATTTTATCATGTGACAATCTTTTTATAATATAGAATAAAAAATCAGATACTCTTGCAAAAAGTCTACTCAGCTAAAAACCTAGCAAACAAAAAAAAAAGACAACATGAGAAGATTAAGAAAAAAAAGTCTAGACATCAAAGTCTTCAAGTTGCCAATCTCCACCTTAGCAACTATACCACCACTACCCTCGACCGATGGCCACCCACTTTAATCGTCCCACTCCTAACCGCATCTGCAAGCCAGCTGTTCGTGGTAGATCTAACAAATTGTTTGATTTAGAAAATGCAATAAAAGACCAATTTTTATAATAACAAAATCCATCTTTCTCGTTCTAATCTCTCTACATAGTTAAAGGTAGTCGACACCTCTCGCATCAAAAGAGAAGAAGAAGGAGTTATTCACTTGATAGAGTGGCCAGTGCACCTTTGCCACTCATTGAAGCATTAAATGATGCCCTGCAAATTGATTAGTTCTTCATCCCATGAACTGTATGCACCGCCACTATATGTCCAAGTTCCAACAGTCTCTTATCGACTTCAACAGTTCTTAAATGTCGCTTTTAAACCCTAACACCTTTATTTTGTTTACTTTTTAAATGATTTGTAAAATTGTTTATTTTTTTAATATTGATAAATAATTGAGTTATGGTTCCACGGCGACCTCGAGGATATGAAGCCACCGGGGGATTGATATTTTGGTTGAGGTGGAAAAAGGATGGGTTTGAATTAATCCATTATTATGTGTTAGATTTTTCTTGTATGTTTGTAGTGTATATTCACTTAAACAAGGATTAGGCTACCTATTAGTAACTTTTTATCCGTGGATGTTGACTATGAGGTAATAGAATTGATTGGTATGCATTCATATATTTTGTTTACTTTTTAAATGATTTGTAAAATTGTTTTTTTATGTGCATTCATATATTATTAACTTTTTTTTTTGTTTTTTATGTATATGTTAAGAGCTTAACCTAGGGTTAGATGACTTATTCTCGACTTATATTTTTTAAGGTTGACTATCACATATTTGAAATGGCAACTAACTCAGCCCAGGATTAGGTTACTTTTTCTTGGCCACTGTCATTGGGTGTTGATTATTAGGTAATGAAATTGATGGGTGCATTTTCATGTTTCTTAGTATATTATTTTGATATTTTTATTTATTACGGCGTGTTAGCCGTCATATATACCCAAAGCTTATCTCAAGATTAGATGACACATTCTCAACTTCTATCTTTGAAGGTTGATTATCAAATATTTAAATTAGAAACTACAAGTTTATGGTAGGTCCAATGCCTCTCTTTTAACAAAGTGTAGATTAGGTCATCTTCGGGCCCAAATCTAAAACCACTCTTTAATTTAAATTTATAAGAAAAATGTTAGGTTTTAGTGATATCTAAGCATAACAAACACATGTCATTTTAAAATAAATAATTATGTAGCTTATCTTAAATAGGATAAATATGGTGATTATATCTTCCCTATTACATAACCAACCCTTTACTCAAAACTTTTGAAAAACTAGTTAGGGTTTCTAGTTATCATAAAACTATGTGGCAACTCTTGTTTTAAATTATACCCTTAATTCACTGAGATTTCTTTTACAATAATATTAACCAAGTGGATTTTTTTTGTTATCTTATTTTTAACTTTCTTTATATTTTCTCATTTTAACCCTTTAATCCTTTAATTTCTTATTTTATCCCTAAATATAGGGTAAGATTGGTAAATAGAGTACAAGATAAATATGATATAAATAGATTAAAAGACATTATTGGTGGAGATCTTGATATTTGGATGATAGTGACAATTGGTATAATTGTTTTCTTAATTTGATTAAAAAAACAAATTTTATAGAGAGAATGTGTCTGATAGGAAAAATAACACTTTTAGAATTATTCATTTGATGTTATAAAATTAAGTGTTAGAGTACTTTAAAAAAGTTGGGGGCACTTTAATAAAAATATTTAGAGCATGGACACTTAAATCGATAAAAATAAATATAAATAACAATTTTGTAGTTACCTATAAAAGTATACTAAGAAAAATAACAACTTGGCTAGTTATGGTATGAACTACAAAACTTGGTACCTCTAGGTTCATTGTTTAATCTTCAATACATTAGGTATGTCATCTTATTTATATCTAAAATAAATAGCACATGTCAATCATAGAGAACAATGGTTGTTTATCATATAATAGGGAAAAGAGTTGACGTTGATCATGACTTAAAAGAATTAACTTGGTTGAAAGAATCCTTGATCAACCAGAATAGTTGAAGAAGCAATTGACTAAAAGAAAGTAATCAACCAATAAATTTTGAATGGGCATCGATAATCGGGAGATATAGTTATATTTAGAATGGAAGTTCTTAATAGAATAGATGATCAAAAGTTATAGATTAGTCCAAGATTCAAGTGTGTATCAATAAAAGAGAAATTTAGTTTGTATTAAGATTTAATGAACATTTTTATCTTATATCAATATTTGTATAGGATTAGAATTATCTATCTAAGAAAGATTCAAACTTTGTAATAGTATAAATAGGACAAATACTACTATAAACGATACTAGCTCCATATATTTTCTTGTAATTTAATCCTTTTTTCCCTTGTAGGGTTTTATTGGTTTTTTTCTTTCTTGCTTGCTTTTATTCACAACATTCCTATATAGATTCATGTAGTTTTTGACTCTTTAAAATCATGTTATTTTCTGCACGGCGGTGTTTCTTAGAACAAATACATATTTTTTAATGTAGGATTGGAAATGCATGGACCTGCACATATAAAAAGCATATCACATGAAATTTTACAATAACAAGCACTCCAATAAGGGTGTTTGAAACAAGAATGTCTAATATTGAAGGGTATTTCCTAGTGTATCAGACATAATAACAAACACAACCTAATTGAGCGTGATATCCTTTAAAATATTATTCTTTCTTTATGAATAAATACAACCACATGCCAACTATTTAGCCTTATAAAACTTTTATCCCACTCCACAACCTACTAATAGGTAATTATATACCATATAGGTTGTGACACAACAAGGAAATCTCAAGCCCCTTGCATAACAATTTTTTGTTATTGACTAGCAATAGAAGGGAGAAATGATAGAGTTGAACTAGCCCAATACTTAGAGCGTGTTTGGCAGTGTGGTTGCGGTTGCTTTTCAAATAGCTTTTCGTGCCGAAATACATGCCAATGATTTTTTTTATTTTTTAAAAATTATTTTTGACATCAGCACATCAAAACGATCCAAAAAGTACAAACCGCACTCAATTTTAGCAAAAAAAAAATCAAAATTTGATGAAACGCAATGCCAAACAAACTTTTAAGATAGATTGGGCTAAAAGTAGGACAAACAATAAGACTTGCTTATAATTTTCATAACTCAATAGATTTATAAGTTGCACATGATCTTTAAAAGAATAAAAATTACTGATTTGAAGTAATTTTTTGATGAGGATAACCAATTAATAAGGGAACATATTGCCAAGTTTACTAATTAATATGGTAATGGTAGAACCACTTCTTTCATAAATTAAGGTTGTTTGGTTCATCATTAGCTAAAACAACGTTCCACTAGTTCTCCACATTGCCATCCCAGCTCAATCAATACTTGGAAACAGATGGAAACTCATTTTCATGAACACTTTTACATGACATAACTAAAGTTCGCATTGGTTGACTTAGCTAAAGTACTCTAAGATCTAGGTGAGGCTATAAAAAGTCATGACATAAGGTTTAGGACAATTAAAACTAAGTTTACTATAGTTATAATTGAGTAGAAGTACTTAAATTTAATGTTATAGGGAATGTAGTGGAACATAAAAAAGAGGTATGTGAGAACAATTACTAAGAGATCTACACCCTTACTAATAATGTTGCTCATAATAAAAAGATACTAGCAAAATAGGTAAACAAAAAAGCCATTAAAAGGAGCATATCTTGTTGTCTATTAAATAATATGTTAATGCACACTCATTGACTTATTTAGATTTTGATTAGGAATTTGATGAGGTCTAATATAGCTTATATTGATCATAGAAATTATAGATATAAGACTATTTGAGATCATGGTATTAAAAAACATAAAAAGGATACTAAACCAAGTAACAAAAATGTAAATGTTATCAAAATAGTCTAAGATAGAAAGTATTCTATTAACATCAAAATAGTGGAAGAAATATTAGACTAGTTGATGCATATAAGGCAAATTAAGCTCTTTGACAATTATATTATCCATATTGTTGATAAAAATTAAAAGATATAAATATTGTAAGTGTATGAATCTTGAAAACATGATATTAATAGTTGTGTAGTTTTCAAAAACCAAATCTAGAAAGCTTTAAAATGTAGATGCATCTATTTTTTTGGACAAGAAGATAAAAGTGGATGATGATCCATTTCTAAAAATCATTGCAGCAATAGTTACTCAAAAAGCTTGTTGGGCAACTTTAAAATTGAGAGTTATATAAGATAAAGGTTGATCAACCATAACAAAAGTTTGATCTAGTCACATATGCTAGTATTTTCAAAAATTATATAGATCATGAAAAAGCTAAAGGAATGGTTCAACAAGCCCAAGATATACCTTATAGTGAGGTGTATAGGTGCCCCACTTACCTATGATTTTTTTCAAAAGATGAAGACTTTAAGGGATAATATTGAACAAGTAATGCCTCAATGATGGACTAAAACATTCGGGACTAAAAGACCATATGATGGCACAAATATCGATCATAATATAAATTATTCAATCCTAATGATAAGGAGGATGATGAATTGTTTTAGCTATCATCAATATCTTCTAGATATAGAAAGGAGATTGAAATAGAAAATAGTTATACAAAGCCTGATTTAAAAGAATGTAATGCCTAAATATCTTGGTAAGGGGAGAGGATACATAGTCATACACCTTACCTAAAAAACAAGTTTTTGATGTTGTACAGACCAACAAGGTGATTGATAGCAAATAGACTCAAACACCAATTATGTTTTTTTATAAAAGGTATATTAGAATGATCAATATTGGATACACCTACTCTTATTTAAAATAGCAATATTGATCATAGGTTGATCTCTGTTAAGGATAAAATTACTAAATAGCAATAAACTTAGTAAAAAAAAAGGTGAAAAGAGTTTGCGTCTTTGTACCACCACCATCTTAAAAGATTGAAATAAACCATGATCTCTAAAAGATAAATATAACTAAAGAAATCTCTAAAAATACATAAAGTTATCACTAAGATGGTGAAAAAAAGTATGAAAAGTAGTTAACCTCAAACTTAAAAGGCAACATATGCTATTAAGATAAAAATAAAGATCAATCAACAACCATAATGAGATGACTAACTTATCTAAAATGTTAGGCTAACACCCTTAAAGATTGAATAAAAAAAGAAAAGCATCATAAGATTGGTACAAATCATTAATTATTATGCAACAAGAGAATAAGATAACATTAGCTCTTAAACAAAAGAAATAAGAAAATGCTATCAAAAAATTCACTCCAATAAAAGGAAAACATATACCTTTTACATAAAAGATAACACCAATAGTGCTCAAAAATAGAAAAATTATCCAAACTCTAAATAAGTCCATGAGCTATGAAGAGACTTTAATAGATGACCTCGTCTAAATATAAGACTAATTAGATAAATAAAATGATTTATAATGGATTCCTAGATGATAGCATGATGGATGAAGGTTTAGAAACCCTTTATGATGACAATACATGATAGGACGAGGCAAAACAACCATAATTCTCAGTCCTAATGAAACATATAGGTGAACAAAGTGCTTTAAATAATGAGGAACTGAAAAAACCTTCTAATGCAAAAGTGGTCAACCATCAGAAAATGATATCAATCAACATGGTGTTCACACTTCTATATTCCTTTAAAACCAAGATTGTCAATAACCTTTAATGTAGAAAAAAAAAGGTAAATATTATTATGGTTAACTAGTCAAAGCCAAATCTTTGAGCAAGATCTATAAATCATATTTCCTAAGCCAACATTGGCTATAAGTTAACATGTGAAACCTATGTACATCACTAATAACTTTAACGATGTATAAATATAGAGGGTCTTCATCAATAATAGTATCTCACTCAATATTATACCCCAGTATTTGATCACTAAGGTTGGTCATAATAAGGCTGATATGACCTCGTTAAAAATGGTTATGTTAGATTCTATATGGGTATAAGAGATATTATATAGGTATTTCCAAGAAAACCTAATTATTGGGTCTAAAACCTTTAGTACAACTTTTTCTATGGTAGAAACAAGGTCAAGCTACAATGTTTTTCTTAGATGAGACTGGATAGATGCTAACATGTGTATGCCATCTTTTTTACACTAAGCTTTAATAATTTCACTACTAAATAGATCAATTAAAATAGTTAAAGCAGATAATAAACCATTTGTGGTTAATTCAATGATGAAAGTTGTATGGTTATACACCAATGATATCGATCTAATCTAGTTCATGAGCATGGATAACATGGGTCCCATCAACTTCTTAGTTAGTAAAAATATAGCATGAATAAAACAACTCAAAACAACTTTTAATAGGCCAAATAACTCATAATAAAAGGAAAATGACCAAGAATTTGAAACATGAGATTAGATGAGTTATTATGACCTAATAGTATGTTTTGAGGCTTTTAATGAAGCCTGTCAGTATATAGGGTACCATAATAGAATTTATTTAATAGAATCAATCAAGATGTAAAATTAATCTTGATCGATATGATAAGTCTTACTTCAGCACCATCAAAGATGGATGATATATATGCTGAAGTCCAAGACATGTTAATTGAAGACAAGTCTAAACTAACCTTTATAAGTGTAAATATATAAAAGAAGTTCAAAGTGAAATGATAGTATTGTTACACATTTATAAAGACTATTTTACGTAAGATTATGATGAAATATCTAGTTTGGACAAAGTTTTGGTAAAAGGATCCTCTACCAATCGAACCTACGTTTAAGCCACACAAATAACCTTCACGAAGAATGGCTCTAAACACAATCAATAATGTGAAGGAAGAAGTTAAACAACTCCTAAAAGCTAGATTTATTAAGTCAATAAGAATGGCAAATTAAAGGTATGCATAGATTTCAAATATTTAAATCATACAACTTTAAAAGATATTATCTAATGTCAATGCTTAATATGCTAACCAATAAAGCATTTATTAATAAAATACTTAGCTTCATGAATGGCAACTCTAGTTACAACTAAATTTTTATTATATAAGAAGATATTTTTGAGATTGTATTAAGATGTCTTAGTTCTTATACCAAAGAGCAATTGACTTAATCTTCTATAATATTGATCATATTGTGATAAAGTCAAAATCAAAATATACTTACCTAGATAAACTGCATCCTACCTTTAAATGAATGAGGATGCATGACATAAAAATAAGTCATTTAAAATGTATATATGGAGTGTAAGCATGTAATTTTCTAGTATATTTATTGCATTAACAAGGCTTAGAGGTTAAAAAAATAAAGCACAAGCAATCATAAAAGCACAACCTTCTCATAATAAGAAGGAACTTGCAAGCCTTATTGGCATGATTGATTTTGTAGGGAGTTTCATTTCAGATATTGTAGGGAATATTAGACCCTTTACTGAGTTATTGAAAGGGAAAAGCTCTTATAAGTTTTAACAAACTGAAAGCAATAATTTCCTTTGAAGTCGTACAAGCTTATTTAGTTAAATCTCCATTATTGACCCTATCAAGGCTTGGGAAGCCTTTAACACTATATATTTCAATAGTGGAAGGACCGGTTGGCAGCATGCTAGCACAAGAAACAACTCTGAACATGAACATGTTGTGTATTATCTTAGTTGTGCACTCATAGTCATAGTTTTGAAACCCGGTCGGGCCCGGTGGGTCGACCCGAGACTGAAACCGGGCCAAGTTTAAGAAAAAATAGGGAAAAGCAAAACCCGGGGTGGCCCAGCGATCTGGCAAGCCCCGATCAAAAACTCGGTTGCAATCATTTGACTTTTGTTTTTTTACTAAAACGACGTCGTTTTGATTTTTTAAAAAAAAAAGAATTGACCCGGGCGACCCGGTGACCCAATCAAAACTCGGAACCCAAGCCTTAGACCGGGCCGGCCACCGGGCTGGGTTTAAAAATTATGCTCATGGTGGTTAAAAAAATACATTGATAGAGAAATTGTGTATATCTTTGATTTCATATTTGTTAAATTACCTTAGTATATATTACTAGTTATCATAATTGTAAAACAAATTTAATTAAATATATGCTATCAAAATATTTTTTAATATGTCATATTGATAAATGGACATTGGCATCGTTTAAATTTAATTTACATTGTATGTCATAAAAAGTAGCTAGAGGTTAAGCTTTGGTTGATTTCTTAGTTGATCACACTGTGCATCAGTATCGATCATGAATTTAAATAGGATATCAACATTATTATAGCAGAACATGTTCCATGACCATTATGGTTTGATGCATCCAAGACTAGGAACAAAGTCAGCGCATAGGTAGTCATAATGTCGATGTCTCTAATAAGTCATAAAATGACATTATCCATTTAGCTTGATTTTTGTTTCACAATCGATCAAGCTAAATATGAGGTTTTAATTATATGTCTAGAAATGTTCTTGGAGTTAGGAGAGATTCATTACTTATTATAAACCAGTTATTTGAAGAATATAAGTGTGAGCACTCAACTCTAACTCTATACCATACTATATCCATAAACCTTATTAAATGGTCTTTTTATTTTATTTTTGCTTTTTCACTAAAAGAAAATAATATAGAAGCCAATAACTTAGTTCAACATGGAACAAGATACAAGATGGTCTTTAATAATCTTGGAATAATCTCTGTCAAAATCATCGATTGATCAGTTATGGTTAGCTAATATTCAACAAAAACATCATTACAAACCATGCAATGTAGATTTCGTGGTCGAAATTGCAAAAGTTAATTTTTCTTCCAAGTTTATATAATCTATTTATTCCTAAAATTAATTAAGTAATTTAATTCATTATTTTATATACTAATCCATATTATTTTTCTCGATTTAGCATGGATCCAAATTGTACATCAAATGGAGTGGTGATAGGCTACATCTAGCACTAGGCTCTATGCAAGGATGGACATAGCCTAGGTATTGTGACGTCGACAATGTCCAGGTTTTATTTTTGAGATATATATTAGGGAAATTGACTTGGTGGGCTTGGAGCTAAAGAAGGCTCAATTGTTACCTTCTTTATTTTTTGCTTGTAAGCTGAAGTAGTTTAGCTAAAAGACACTTTTTTTTTTCCTCTTGTACAGTCCAAGCATGGATTATGTTATGCAGTTTCAATAGCCAAGACCACCCTCCTTCCCGTATAAATAGCAGCCTCATAACATTATGAGAGGATATACAATCTTCCATCTTTTTGACATTTTTGAAGTCTTTGATCTCTTGCTATCCAAAACTCTCACGCCATGCAGTTTTCAAAGCTTCTTCAGTCTAGATTTTGATCGCTTGCCCGGCATGCCATTCACTTGGTGTTGCTAGGACTACCAGCTCTTTCCCCTTTCTTGTTTCCATCTTTCTTGATTGATAGACCGTTGATCAAAGCATTAATTAGTTCTCGATATCTTAACCGGCCTGCTGACAAATCATTTGGCATATTCTCAAGAACCTTCACACACACGCCAAGATGAATTATAATTTAAGACTTTAGTATTTGAGCACGCTTCATCTCTCTTGAAAAGAAAAGTGGTGATGATTAAAGATGAAAAACTCGTGCTGATCGAATTAGGATGAATTAAGTAATTCAACACGCTAATTATATCAGTAAAATCTAAAGGGCTGCCGCTTCATGCCGAACTTGCACTCCGCGTCCTTGTGTCTGAATCTTGTGTTTCTTTCATTTGTTCTTCTATGTAAAATAAGATGGAAAGCAGACAAGGATTTTAAGGAAGCCAATGGCTTTTCAGTCCAACTTTGAGGACTTGTTGACCCTTTTGTGTAAAAGAAATCTCCTCGTTTTATAATTAGTTAGATAAGCTTGGGTGATGGATGCCATTAAACATTAAACAAAGCAATCAAGACCTCTTGTTCTAAATTAAACTCCATGAGTGGCAGTTTACCGACCTCCACCTTGTAACCAACCAGGAGGCCGGAAGTATGTCAGAAAAATCTTGATCATTCTTAGAGGAATCCCAGCGTCCCATTATGTATTTGCCTATTTTCCACAAAGATTTCCTCACATTTGAAAGTGAGTGTTCAGACGACTATCTTGCATGCATGATCTCAGATGAGAGGAAGATGACCATATCGGCAGTCTTTCTAGACTTTTAGTTGATGACACGCTTTACTTGATCGATTTTTGTTAACTCCATCCATGACACAAGACTCTGCCGTGAGTGATAAAATTATCTTACTGGATATAATAAATAAATAAAAATTCAAGCATACCCGCCCACCTACTTTACTTTTTTCTGCTGACCTAACCTTTCCGGCCATTATATTTTCTTGACAGAAAACATCATCTGATGACTTCCTCCTCGTATGCAGGTATTAATCGAAACACCAGGTCTCTCCTTGTACGAACCTACTCTCTTTTGATCTCTTCCAAGCTTCTAGCTCTCCACATAATTCTAGTTCTAAATCACTAAGCCCCATACACTTCTAGCTTCCTTGGCAAATTAGCTAAGAACAAGTCAACTTTGATTTATGGTGGAGAGGAAACTCTCTACAAGTCTGTGATGTTCCTCCCTTGCACATACTCTCTTTTAAGCCATGCATTTATAGCTCTTTTTGGTTTTATCACCACTCGGCAACAGTTTTCCTGTTAATTTCTGGTAGGTTTATTGCTACGGCTTATTGAGTTAGCACTAGCCATTAATTGGGTTGGAAATCGAACTGTTACAAAACAGAAGCAAGGAGATATTATCATGCAAGAAGAAATAAAACTTGCATGGCTCTGACCCTTATATTGAATTCTTTGAAATTCTTTTGAGGGTATTGAAATGGAATTCAAATTATAAAAAATAAAGACAAGTAAATCAGATTCAGAGCAGAGACCCTCTGATTTGCAAATCAATTACTCTTTGAAATAGCACTGAAAATACGATTTCAAAAATACCCAATCCCATCTTCTTCTGTCCCAACATTGTAAGCGCGCGGCTCAAGAAACTCCATTCCTGTGAGAATCTCTGTTGTTCCATACATAACATGCTTGACAGGTTGTTGACGCTGTGCAAATTCTTGGGATCAAACACAAGGTATAAGAATATTCAACTTCAGGATTTGGCTTCCCCTCCATCAAAGCTTCCACAGTCCTAGTTAATGCCAGCTTTCTATCATAGCCCTCGTTAATAACTTTCCTTTCCAGTACTGTTGAATTAAATTTCATTCCACATATAATTTGATTCTAAACAAACTGTTAGTCTTCTCAAGATTTGTTTGATGCTCGAAAATAAAGGGAAAGATGGACGGATAAACTGATCAATATCCATATTAATATTAATGATATTAATAAATAATAAGAGTTGAAAGGGATGTCCCTATCATTCATGCATTTGAACCTCGACAGACAGGTAATTAACATGACTTGCCAAGTTTGATGTGTTGTTCTCAAACTTGAATAAAGATAATTAAAGAAGCAAAGTCAAATTAGGCAGTCCAAGTTTAACCTAAGCTCATGAACTGATCTAACGGATTAAAAGCAATGGTACAATATTATGATATTGTTTAAAAAGCTTCAGACATTTTTTAAAAGCTTTCACTTTGGGCTCACAGACAACAATTGATCACTGCTTTTTTTGTGATTGATCGATGAGGCAAGAGGTGAATTATTCGTGTCTTTCATTCATCTTGTTTGTATTCGAATCCATCTAGTAACAATGATAGATTCCGCTTGAATTAGATATTACTAGCAATTATATAATGTTTCGAGGTTGAGATTATTTTTTTAAAATAAAAAAAAACATTTGAATGTTGCAAAAGTTTTTTTTTAATAAAGAAATAATTATGAATTCAAAATATTTCATATTATATTAGCTGCGGCATCTTTTTAAAATATTGATATGATGATATATTGAATCAATTTGAATTAACATGTCAAATTTATAACTCGAGTCATGAGACAGCGATGACTCTATAGATAGCAAATCAAAATAAATTATAAAGATTAATTCTTAATCAATTCAATATTGAATGATGAAATTAAAAATAAAACACAAATCAACCTAAATTAATCTGTCAAACTTGTAATCTGGATTGTGGAGCTGAGATAAATCCATAAAAAATAAATCAAGAAATTCATGAAGCCCAATTAAAAAAAAGTGTTAACTTTATAGAAAAAAAATTAAAAAAAATAATTTTTAATTAATTTAATATTAAAAAAAAAAAAGAGTAAAGTGATGCTAGCAGTCCCGTGCTCCAGGCAAGGGATTTCTGAACCAAGATTTTCACGTATAATGGCTTTTAGCTTCAAAGCCAAAGCCAAGCACCAGGCCCCTCTGGGAAAATTAATCAAGAAAATGATAGTAACTCGACATGCTGGCACAGTGACAGACTCACCATCATGCATGTATGATGTATGATGTATGTATCCACTACTCATAAACAAACAAGTTCTTGACGTTCTTTTCTCATCCACCGAATTAACACTTGAAATTGCCTTTCCTTCAAAGTTAAGCACAGAAATATGCTCATGGAGTGTTACTAATCATGATAACCTTCTGTCACTCTTCCACCAAAATAAAACATCATTCACCTAACACACAAATGTTAACAAAAGCTTGCTAGCTAGCTGCACATGCCTCCTCCAAGCCTGTGCCATCCTTCAGTACTCTGATTATTCCGTCATCTTTTTACTAAAATGCCTCTCCTGTTCGTCCTCCTCTTCCTCTCCTCGTATGTTCGGACTGCATTTTCTGCCCATTGCAGCACCACCACACCCACTAAGACTTTTGAAAAATGCATGGCACTCCCTACCCAGCAAGCCTCGATGGCTTGGACATTTCATGCCCACAATGCCACCCTAGACCTCGTGTTTTTTGGTACCTTCATTTCACCTTCCGGTTGGGTGGGGTGGGGGATCAATCCTTCCTCGGCTGAAATGACCGGCACTCGTGCTCTGGTTGCCTTTCCAGACCCCAATTCAGGCCTGTTAGTCCTGTTACCTTTTATTTTAGACCCAACAGTAAAGCTCCAAAAATCGCCACCCCTCTCTCGCCCTCTAGATATCCAGCTTCTATCCTCCTCCGCCACCCTCTACGGTGGCAAAATGGCCACTATACACAATGGCGCGGCCGTCCAAATTTATGCCACTTTCAAACTTGTAAAGAATAAGACCAAAATTCACTTGGTGTGGAACCGTGGCCTATACGTTCAAGGTTACTCCCCAGCTATCCATCCCACAACCTCCAGTGACTTATCTTCCTTTGCCACCATCGATGTCTTGTATGGTTTCAGTGCTGCCCATAAAGATGATACCAGAACATTAAAGACGGTGCATGGGATCCTAAATGCTGTCTCATGGGGAGTCTTACTCCCAATTGGAGCTGTCACTGCAAGATATTTGAGGCACATGCAAGCACTAGGGCCAGCATGGTTTTATGCTCATGCAGGGATACAACTCTCTGCTCTTTTCATAGGAACGGTAGGATTTGCCATTGGAATTAGACTTGGGGAATTATCACCAGGAGTGGTTTATGGCCTGCATAGGAAGCTTGGTTTCGCCGCATTTTCCTTCGGAGCTTTGCAAACACTAGCACTGTTGTTTAGGCCTAAGACCACTAACAAGTTCAGAAAGTACTGGAAATCTTATCACCATTTTGTAGGGTATGCTTGTGTGGTGCTAGGAGTTGTAAATGTTTTTCAAGGACTTGAAGTTATGGGAGAGAGCAGGTCTTATGCTAAGTTAGGATATTGTCTGTGCCTCTCTACATTGATAGGAGCTTGTATAGCATTGGAAGTGAATTCTTGGGTGGTTTTTTGCAGAAAATCGAAAGAAGAGAAGCTGAGAAGAGAAAGGTTGATTGGAGGAGGGTCTGACAAGGACAGTGGGAGCCATGGTTAAGAAGTTAACCTGTGATCAGTTCCATAGAAGAAGGAGAAGAAAAATATAAAACTGGTGCGACTGGGGTTTTGCATGGTGCTTTTTGTAGGCCAAGAAATTTGTTCGTTCTTCTTTTTGCATCATCTAGTTGTTAATTAATTATTTTCAGGTCTGTAAGGATGTTCTACAGAGAAATTTCTATAACTATCTATCTCAACACCTTCCTTCAAAAAAATAGGTTTATTAAACTGCTTCAGCCCCTTCTTGTTTGTACTCACGAAAAAGAAAAAGAGACACTCCCTCTCTCGACAGGTCATGTCATTAAAGGCCGTTTCCGGTCCCTCTTTTCGACTTTGGGCCATTAGAAATCTCCATCTCTTCTCACCTTCATCAGTCTGGTCAGATCAAACGCACCAAAACCGAGTAATTGAGTGTTGAGGGCAACATAAAAATGGCTGTTCTAAACATGGCGTTGATTGTCTACTTTAACAGAAATACTACCCACCCGCCATGTTATTTATCTTTTATGATCACTGACACGCCATAAAGCCACAGGGACACTGACAAAAAAGCATAGCATCAATGAACCATTTATTAATGATGAGTTGAAAACGGTGATACAGAAGAGTTTTCTTGAGAAGCACTTTTATCTCATTATCCAAGCTTAGGTGACAAAACTGACACAAGTCCGACCAAGAGAAAAACGTACAAGACCAACATAAAAAGACCTGCCGGATTTCATGGTAGAAAGCATTCGACCAAGAATGAATCCGACTGAATCCAGATCAAAAGCATTGCTAATGGCTCGATATAGCCACAGGTGAATAAGATTGTACTGTGCCTGCAAAACTGATGGCTCGATAGCCACAATGTCGAGGTCAGGAATTCGATCTTCGTTTTTCTCTATGAGCATGAAGGCCATTAGACAGCATTAGAGGAATAAATCATTGTTCATTTACAGAGAACTGGAAGGGACGATCAAGCTTGAAGTGATGGGAAATGGGCAAAGAACAGTCAAAGCTTAAACAAAAAAAAAAAAAAGACTATCCCAGATGAAAACGAATGGGATATCATATGATGCATGCAAGTCCATAAGCCAGGGATTGGAAAGCAAGGCATGTATGGAAACTCGGAAACATTGGGAAGCAAACGAAATAACAAGACTGACTTGAGCATAATGAGGAGACGAGAATCGGAAAAATACTATTATCTTAGCAGGAAATAATATGCAAAGTGCTGTTGACAAGCTTTGAGGATCCCACTGCTGACCACAATGAATGCACGCAATACTGCAACCACTAATTAGAATCTCATCAAAACAACGTAATCGATTGAGCACTAGATAGATATCCAGTCATCAATATAACTTGGTCTAAAATGTGGCAAGACAATTTACGTGTTCAGATCAAATACCAAATTTTTTTTTTTTTCCAACTGTTAGCTTACAAAATATAGAAATGGAACGTAATCGATTGAACACTAGATAGATATCCAGTCATCAATATAACTTGGTCTAAAATGTGGCAAGACAATTTACGTATTCAGATCAAATACCAAGTTTTTTTTTTCCAACTGTTAGCTTACAAAATATAGAAATGGAAAAAGAATAATAATATGTTGGTAACTTATTCATGGGGGACCCTAGATGGGTATCCCTTGAACGTATCACACTAGTAAAATAAACAAGAATCTGGGAGGGTACAATCTGCTGAAAAATAATCCCCATTAATGGGAAGTAGGAAAAACAAGGAGACATAACTGAAAAATCCACAACTTAGCCAGAAATTACAGGGCATAAAAAACTAGGGGGTAAAAAAAGTCTAAATCTTTTTGTATCGCCGGCCTCACCAGAGATGCATGATACAGTTCGACTATATCCCGCAAGCTGATTTTACATCTCAATCAAAGAACAGAAACAAAAAAACCTAAATTGTAACTCAAAACTCAACCCTTAACACAAAACCTTATAACTTCTATCTCTAAATTTAATTCTTCGAGCACTCCAGTTAGCTCTAGATAACCAATTTGTTTTAACTGAAATATACTAAAGAGAGGATGCATGAAATTCACAATTCACCTGAGTTGCCGGAATATCTCCACTTAATATATCATGATAACTGAAATGATCCAGCTAGGCAGCAATTCCTGAAAAAAAATAGAAGAAAATCCCTCAAAATCTAAAGGTTGAGGCACAATTAAATCAATTCATCAAATTGTACCATGTAAATTTTGCTGGAATTAGTTGTCAACAAATTAAAATGGCTAAGCTTTGTGCAAAAAATTTCCGTTCGAAAATTGCAGGGGAAAAAATTAAATTACACAAGGAAAACCATTGACATCAGCATGAATACCAGTGAGGCAAATCAAAGAATTTTGCATTGTACATAATAATCATACAGATACTTGGAACGCACTCATTTCTTAGCTAAATGGATGGTACAGTACAACATAAGCAGTTCAGTCAACAAACAAGATGTAGAACCACATATTTAATAGATATTTGTAACACAATGATAAAGAAAGATGCTCCAACATAATGAATAAATGCAAAATTGTATTCTTGTGAGTGGATTGTGTTACCTTTGCAACCCATCCCTCACAAATTGGTGAACTTATAATCCAGGAATTAAACTTCAAAATCAGTGAGCTTGTAATCTAGGAATTATTATTTAGAAAAGAAACCTCCTTACTTCACTGAAAAATTTATTCTTTGAAACATCACTGACTTCCGCCTGTCTTTGTTATTCAATCTTCTTATAGGTCCCTAATTGCAGGAATTCCCAGGCCCACCATTCCCAATTTCATAATCTTCCTTATCCTTTTTACATCTTATCAATAAGCATACAAACTACAATCAATCAACAAATGCCACGTGCTCAGAACTAAAGAATGTTTTTATTTACACAATTCGATCCCTTACAACTAGTTTTTTTATTCACCTACGTTTAATATGAAATACTATCATTGGAAGCCTCCAGGACAACGTGATTACCTAAACTTGCAAATGCAGCAACTTAAGTGTGATAAATTAGTCATTTAGTCTGTTATCATTACTTGCACACATTCCAGGCCTTCTACACCATTTTATCTGAATCTTTATTTGCAAAGCATATGGTTGAGCTTCTAATTCAAAATCCTCAAAATGTGGACTGGGTCAGATTCACAGGTGAAAACACCTTAGTTCATGAAACAGTTGGGTCAAAAGGGGAACCAATTGACACAAAATTCCAAGTAGACAGAAGATCTCAACATGGTATTTTTCAAGCCAACAAAGCATAAAAGAAGATTAATGCCACAATACAAGTTTATATTTAGAAGCAGGGACAACATGGTAGGAAAGCACATGAGGAATCGAGCAAGTTCTCCCTTCAATGCACAGTCATAGTGGAAATTTGAATTAACATCCAATCTAGAGGCCAACACTGGGACTGCCTTTTATTTTCGACATTGGCTATAAACTGACTTCCGAGGTATAATCCCACTGTTAAGATGATAATACTAGGATCGTTGAAAAATCCAAACTGAAACAGATCACTGCAAAACTTAAAGGTCTAAAATGCTAAGAAATACAAGGAAAACTATGGAGATTACAGATGCAAAATAAAAGCAATTGGAGACAAAAATAATATCGTTTAATATAACATAAAAAATATGCATATTTGAAACCAATTTCCTATCCAACATGAAACTATTGTTGTGAAAGAGTATATTTTGGGAGGAAAAATAATTACACCATTTGAATTCTTTTTACTGACAAAAATTAGCAGGCACTTCAAAACAGAATAGTCAACAGAATGGAATGGAGGGAGTACAGTATGTGTAATAGTGCATAAATAATAGTGGAGAAAATTCATGGATTTACATCATGTAAAAATCAACCACAAAGACAAGACGTGAAGAGGCAGAAAAAAGTTTTGTGCTAATCACTGGTGCTTTATCAATCGAGAAAAACATCTCAAGACACAGGGATATAAATTAAATCAATATCAACAAAGATACTATAGAATAGAACTAAACCTTGCTAGGTAAACATCAACTATCTACATCTCAACAATGGGAATGAGGCAAACTTGCAATAGAAAGAATGAGCAATTTAATGGCAATTCACAAAGTCACGAACACATGACAAATGAAGGGAGAACATGCAACTGAAGCGAGAAATCATGCAGACAACTAAACAAAAACCAATGTTGTCTACTTGAGTAAAGTTTTTCAGTTTTCTTGAAAGATTTTCTAAGAAATAGAAACTAAAGAAAAGGCGTTTTCTAGTTAAGAATAAAAATTGTTTTCTTGGACGTGTTTTCTATCTCTCTATTCCTTTAGAAAACTGAAAAACATCAAAAAGTTGTTTTCCAAATTCTCTCTTATTAGAGATAAGGGCATCGTTCAGCTCACCTAATTTTTTAAGCCCCTTTCTTTATTATTTTCAATGCAAGCCAAAAAGGACCTTATTTTATATTTTGAAAATTTTGTATTAGTAAACACATTTCCTTAATTTTCCAAGAAGAAGTCTTTTTAGAATAAATTAAGAAAACTAGAAATGGAAACTAAAAAGTGTTCTAAAAGTAAACACAGCCTAAGCTTTTCTAGCCTCATTTTCCAATCAATATATGCACAGAGAACATCTTCTTTTTTCACTTTTCATATGACAATTGTGACGATAGTTTGGATTGCTCCTCTGAACCTCAAGACCAAGAATGTTAATTCATGAAAATGGAAAATGATGATATTGAACTCTCAGCATTATTAATAACTAAATATTCTGCACAGGGTGTGGGGGTGCCCATCCCAAAATTGTGATTAGCCCATGGTTTCTAATGAATCTACAACAGAGACAAGAATTTGAGACATTTGATGTATGTATGGCGTACAAGATCATGTTCCTCACAGCACATTGAATTAGTAATTACTCAGTCAACTATTGCACCAACCATGAGGTTATGTAAATTTCTGCTATTCAATTGTTTGCTACATTTCATGAACTGCAAAATTAAGTTCAGACATTTGAAACTAGACACTTGAACATTATTCCTCTTTCATACTGTTAAAAAGAACAAATAATGTGGCAGTTCAATGATTTGGGTTAATGCAACACTTTCAACAGTAGAAATCAACTCGTTGTTGTAGGGAGACTCCCACATCCAGCGAGTGCAAGATGAGAATCCGTGTAGTGAACAAAACGAGACATGCTATAATAGCTACCTGTTTCAAATTGATTTCTTCATGTTTCAAAAATTACAAAGGTTTTGTGTAAACCATTTGTAATTTTTTCACATCTGTACATATGCGCATGGATATATAGATAATGAAAAAAAAATGAAAAGAAAATGTAGACTAATCGCTTATGCTACTACTGGTTATGAAGCATACTTATCTCTCAGAACATTAGGTGCAACTTTAATGATTCAGTATGTATTTATTTGGTAATATTGAGAAAGAACTTTCAAAGAACCAGAGCACGCAGTTGAATGGATGTACTAGACTAGGAGCTCTTACCTCTATTTGACTGTCTCTTATTAACACTATAACCATCAGCATAACCAGGAGAGTTTTGTACTGGAATATCAGAGGTGGTATTGCCGAGGCCATAACCAAAAGAACCAGATCCATCTCGCTCGGAATTTGACGGCTGCCAAGTGGGGTACCTGTAATCTGAACTACCACCATAAAGGTCAGCAAATGCTCCGTCAAAGCTACCATTTGATGCAGCATATGATGATGTTGGGGCCCCATTGTTCCCACTATTTCTTGCATAACTACCCATGCCCTGACCAAAACTATTTTCACCACTTCCATACCCAAAATTCAGACTGCTATTAGAAACATTATTTCCTCCACCTTGACCTGAAAGAGATGAAGAGCCCCAATTAGCTCCACTGTTGCCAAAGGTGCTTCCTCCAAGGTTTCCAGTTCCAGATCCCATGTGTGCATTTGAACTTGTAGAGTTGGTGTTATAATTGAGCCCCCCATTACCCCATAGATTTCTCGTTGCCGAGCTGAAAAATGAAGTATTTCCTCCATTACCTCCATCATATCCTACAGGTCTAGCAAGGTTATTGGTATTGCCAATGTAGTAAGGACTCATTCCTCGACCATAGCTGAGATTGCTATTAAAATTTGCATCCCCCCCATAACTAGGGCTCAATGCTGGCTCAAAATTCAAACCCATTCCATAACCAGAACCAAATGGAGGGAAACCACTTCGACCACCAGCAACCGGACTGAACCTATCATCCATTCTAAGTCCATAACCTCCAACTGCACCTGGAGTATATCCCTGAGTGTAGCCATTAAGGAGGCTATTAACCCTATTTAGGCCATAGTTATATCCACCAAGTGGGCTGCGACTGGGACCGGGTGATAACTCTTTGGGAACAGCTCGCTTAACCTCAACCATTTTGCCATTCAGTTCATGAAAAGTCTTCATCAAAACTTTGTCCACTGCCTCCTCAGAATCATAAGTGATGAACCCAAATCCCCTTGGCCTCTGTGTGTTATGATCATACATCACCACAACATCTGTGATGATCCCAAACTGGTCAAAATATTTCCTAAAGTCACTTTCTGTAACAGTGGATGCTAAGCCTCCTACAAAGATCTTTTTTGTACGCCCTGGACCAGGAGAACCATGGATGCTACTGCCACTGTTTCTGCTCAGCATGTTCTGATCATCCCTGGGAACAGCCTTTTTTGCTTCAACCTGGTGATAAACGCACAATTAGAAAACCAAGCTTAGACAGTGGGAATCTGTCAACACTTAAAGCTTAACTTCAATACATAAACAAAACACAAATTTGAATGATTAGCAAAACTAACACCGTCAAAAAAAAATAAACAGAGAGAAGCCAAGCTTTTACTCTTGGCTTGATTTGATATCTAGTTTAATACAGGAAAAGAATTTTAAAAAATATTATTCAGTTAGAACACCGGACACGTGACTCAGACACCGAAATGAATTCTCCACTTTGCATGGTGCAGTATATAGTAAACTTTCTGAAAAGCATTAGCACATTGCACACAAACTTAAAGGGTCACTTTAAGGTTAAAATAGTTTACCATTCTGCCATCAATGCTGTGTTTTTCTTTAATGACTCTCTCTGCAATAGATGGGTCAGAGAAGACAACAAAGCCAAATCCACGGGCACGCCCTGTGGTGCGATCCTTCATTATCACAGCCTCTACTACCTCCCCAAAAGATTGAAAATAGTCCTTGAGCCTTTCTTCATTGGTGTCCCATGAAATTCCACCAATGAATAGCTTGCCACTGTCAGATTGCATTTTTTGTTTTTCTCTTTAATCTCTACAATACAAAATATTTTTCTTAGTGAACACGAAGCCCAGAACTTCACAGATACAAATCACACTACTAATCAAATCAATAAAAAAAGGCAAACCTTTTTACACAATCGAAAGCCCGCTTCAACTCAGTAAACGTGTTTTACACTGGATCCAATCAACATCAACACGATTAACATACAATTCAATAGCAAATCAAAACCAACAAAGACCATTAACACTAAGCAGAAAATGAATGAAAGTTGTCACTATATTGAATAAGAATGCTATTCAGATTTTGGCAATACCTTTATTTAGACAATTAAGAAAAAACACACAACAGAACTCCAACGTTTTTGTTTGACACAAAAACCAAAAACTTATCAGATCCTTCAACGATCAATCAGCCAACCAACAATCTAGAATCAATCAAGCCTGAAACAAGAGAGAAAAAACAGGAGAACCCAGAAACATCCTGGAATTCAATAAAGGTCCAAAATTTAGAAAGATCCGAATCCGAAAAAATGAAATAAAAATTATATAGCCCACCGATTAAAGAAAAGCCCAGATGGTAAATCTCATCAAAATTGATAATTTAAGATCTGAGAGGAGGCATAATGAGAATACAAATAGAGGGCATGCTCAACTTCCTCTACAATATGCCCTCCTCCTCTTCTTCTTTTGCTTCGTCTTCTACTACTTGTTTTAATTTGTGTTTATGATTTTTTATCAGCTAATGCAAATTCAGTTACCAAACAAAATTGAAAATTTATTCATACACACATAAATTCTAGTGAGAGAAAAGGGTTATTTTTGTTTTAGAGAGGGGAAGAAGGGGAGAGAGAAAGAAGGCTATGCGGAGTCTGGTGTGAGGAATATATATAGGGAGAGGCTCAGAATGGAAGGGGGCTGATTTTCTTTTCTGTTTTTATATTTTTTAATAAAAATATTTTGAATTTTTCTGGGTTTTTTTATTATTATAATTATTTTTACTCCTAGCCCTTTACAGTGAAAGGCAAAAATGCCTTCTTCTTCCTCAACAACCCCCCCATCCTGTAGGTTGCCCCTCTGCACTTCTACTTCTACACGCTTGCATGCACTGGATTTTGCGGTGGGAAGATATTGTAGCGTTATTTTTTTAAGTATTTTTTATTTAAAAATATATTAAAATTATTTTTTTATTTAAAAAAATTATTTTTAATATTAAAAATACTAAAATAAAAATTAATTTAAAATAAATAAATAAATTTAATTTTTTTCAAAAACTTTTTAAAACATAAAAACAAACATTCTCTTCATCTCTATTATCCTTGTATCATCAGCCGTTTATTTTTCTGACTTTTCCAAATGTCAGAGACTAGTAAATTTTTTGACGGTTGTGATCCGTTGATGCCGGTGATGGTTGTGTTTACAAGGCATATTTTTTACCTCCTCGAGGTCAGAAGAAAAATGGAGGTGCTTAACTTTATTGGTAATTAGGCCCCTGATTTTTCTTTTAATTGTCATTTTCATTGCTTTTAGAACACACGACACATCAACACCTTTTTTTGGGGGGTAATCGAAACAGTTACCACCAATAACTTTTCTCTCAATTGGGTCCCCGGCTTAATTTTTTACCTTATTAAGTAAGTCCTCTACATGTCCAGGAATCGTTGTTTTGATCCCTCCATCAACAAATACACCTGGCATCATCCGCAGATTGTGTGCCCCATTGAGAAAAGGTTAAGGCACATTCGTTGATGAAAGGATCCAATGAACGATTCTTGTATACGACAGGGACTCAATTGATCAGAAACATAGATTGGGGATCCAATTGGAAATATGGTTATTTGTTGCTGACCAATATGAGTTTACTTTTTCTTTCATGTATTTTCAAGTCTTATGATGAAATTTGATTTCCGTTTAGGTACTCTTGGGTTGCGGTTGAACTGTTTTTTTATTTTTGAATTTTAAAAAAATATATATTTGCTTTTGAATTAAATTTTTTTAATATTTTTAGATTAGATTGCTATATTGATATTAAAAATAGTTTTTTAAAAAAATATATTATTTTAATATATTTTTAAATAAAAAATATTTTAAAAACTAATATCTCAAACAAATATAAATAAATATTCACTTAGAGCGTTTAAATTTCTATTTAAATAATCAAACACTGTTCGATCTCATACTATTAGTGACTTTTATCTGGTAAATTAATTAATTACCATCCACAAAATATCTTTTATATATAGATTTTTTTTTCCGCAAGAATATCTCTTTTTTATAATTTGAGATAACTACGAGAGTGTTTGGAAATATAATTATACTTGTATTTTTAAAATTTTAAAATTTTTTATTAAAAATTAAATTTGTATGTGTTTTAAATCGTTTTGATGCGCTGATCTTAAAAATATTTTTAAAAAAATAAAAAAATATCATTTTGATGCATTTCAGCATAAAAAACACTTTAAAAAACAATCGCAATTACGTTCTCAGACAAATAAACACTAAATATGATTGATTATATATATATATATATATATATATGCAAATGTGATTGATTATAGTTTTTTATTGAAGAGATGATCGATTATTCTTTTTATAAGTGGTCCATCGATCTTCATATATTGTATGGTTTCCACATGAATTTGTCGATGCATATTTTCATTATTTCTTTGATAATCTTCCTATTAATATGTTTATTGGTTTTAAATTCTACCAACTACCTAACCAAGCTACAGTTACCGACTAGACTGGTGTCCGTACACGGAAATGCATTATTTTTCTATGATCGAAGCATGTTATTAAAAAGACAAATCAACAAATAAGCTGGTTTTATGTGTGCGGGAATTCACTATTTTTCTAGTAAAATATTCAGGTGTTGGAAATATTTTTTTAAAAAAACAATCAATCAATTAATAAATTGATTTTATTTAAATTATATTTAAAAAAAGCAACAATAAAAAACAAGAAAATATATATAAAAAAATTATCATGATAACATAAAAAGAAAACCTTTTTTCAATAATAAAAAAACGGATCATTTACCTAATTGTGTTTAATTAATTTATTTGCTAAAATCAATTTGCAATAGAAATCGATACACACACGAAATTTATTGAATAAAATAAATAAAAAAATATTATGCAAGACTGTACATATTAAAAATATCATAAAAAATAAAGATTTAATCTATATAAAAAATTAAAAAAAATACAAATGAATCATACTAACCTCTTAAAAAAATTAAACTCACCCAATATAATTAAAAAATAATTTTTATTTTAAAAAGGTTAAGGAATCTTAAAAAAATCACAGAGAATAGATATTAATTAAATCATAAATTTAAAAGTTATTTAAGAAAAAAAAAGTATTAAAAAAGGTACTAACAAAAAAGAAAAGATTGAAAAAAAAGAAAAAAAAGTTTGTTATAAAAAATAAATTTTTAAAAATTAGAGAAACCGTTATCTAATAGCCAAAAAAAATGAGCACTAGAATGAACTTTGCAAACAAATTTTAAAATCATCATATATTTTACCTGTTTTTTTTTTTTATTCTTAGTTTTTTGTCTTTCAATTCAATTATTTCTCTCAAAAAAAATATATAATTAGATACTAATTTGAGTTTTGATTGCTTAATTATTCAAAGTAAAAGTTCAAGGATTAAATTGAATTAAAAATCATAATTTAGATCCACGGTGATACGCAGTAAAATTGATGCAATAAAACTTCAATACTAAGAGTGTTTCAAGTTCCACGAGAGAATTATTTTTCCAGAAGTTCTTAGAGACGAGCTGAGCTCAATTCACATGTTCTAGTCTAGATTTACAGCACACAGTAAAATGTCAGATTTCTATATGAAGTTTTCTTACGAATTCATCAGTTACAAGCTCAGGCCACTGTGAATTTCCAAGGTTCTGATGATCTGGTGGTGGATCCTGATCGCGTCTGCAGTTTATGCCCCGTGTCAAATTAGGGTTTTTTATTTATTTATTTATTTATTTCGCAAACAAATGAGGATCGATGCTTGAGAGCTAATGTTGTGAGCTCATGTGTGAACTTAGCCAGGATATTTCAATTATTTTATTCCCACCTTGATGCCCATTTGTTTTTCTTTTTCCATCGGTATCATCAAATGCTATTCCGACGTGGAATAACATATCATCTTAGCAATGCAAATTTGTTTGTTATTATTTCTTTAAAGTATAGATCGATCAAGTTCCACCATTGGTTTTTTCTTTTTCTTTTTTTTTTTTTGTTAATGCATATAAACAATATTTTATATCATAAAAGCGTATAAGAAAGTAGAAACCGGATAAACATGAAATTAAAAAAAAAACAATTGAACAGAAAGATATTAGCTATTTGACTCGCGCTTTACTAACCACGGGTTGGATATTTTTTTCAAAAAAATAAAATTAAATATATATGCATCTAATTAAATAAATTAAGAATCATATATATTAACAAATTTAAAGAACTCTTCAAATAAATAAATTTGTTTGTTAATTTTTTTTTCATGTTTCAGATATTGAATGTTAAGAGAAAAGAGAAAAATAATTTGACCATTCAGAGTGTTTGCTAATATTATTGTCTTGGGTTGACTGATTGTCTTGGGTCCGGCTTCAGCACCCAAGCTCAATGGGTCTTGTGTGACCTAATTCTATTGGGTCTTGATGAAGGATTTTAAATATTTTAATTTTTATTATAATTAAAAGTATTAATATAAAAAATAGTACTATTTGTGTTATAACTATTTTTATTATAATTTAAAGTATTAATAGTAAAAATAGTATAATTTGTGTAATAAATATTTTAATTTTTCTTATAATTAAAAGTATTACTCTCTTAAAATAGTATAATTGGTGTTACAAATATTATTATTTTATTATAAAAAATAGTATTATTTGTGATATAAATATTATTATTTTATTTATAATTAATAGTATGAATACTAAAAATATTATCAATTGTGGTATACAAATTAATAATTTTATTATACGTAATAATATTATAATAACAATCAGAAGCCGAAACCAGGCGTCTGGGCTGCCCTAGCGCCACGTCATGGTGGGGTTGCATAGCCAATTGAGCCTTTTGTCATGACCCTAATGCCATGTGGGGCTTGGTCTGCCCTAACACTACGTGGTGTTGGGGCTGCCATAGTCAATCGGGCCTTTTTTCAAGACCCGAATGTCAGGTGGCGCTTAGGTCTGCCCTGCGCAAGGGCAAGGCTGCCCATGCGCCACGTGGTACTCCGGTCTACCCTGCACAAGGGCCAGGCAGCCCAAGCGTCGGGTGTCCTTACGGGGGTAGATCAAGTGCCAGATGCCCGCTCTCCATAGCCTGCAGCCCCACCAAAACTTGTACTGACCATTTTCAATGCCAAATGCATTCCAGCGAAAAGACAACTCCACCTCTCCCCCCGCTGCCCTTACAACTCTTTGTGTCAAGGGTTGGGCTGCCATTACACTACTCCAATCCACAGTATTTTATGTCTATGTAAATAGTAACAGGAACACTAAGCTCTTTTAGCATATTGTATAATATGCTTGGTTGTATTATTTGAGGAATAATGTCTTTTTTTATTTTAATTATTAAATTTATTTTTTTTTATTGTATCTTCGCAAGTTATATTTGACATCATTTTACATCTATATTTGTTTTCCTTTGGAAGCTTTTACACATGTCACATATGACGTGGCTTTGAATATTTCAATGTTAAATTAAAAATTTATATTACAAAATAAAATATTAGGTTATAACTTAAAAAAATTGAAAGAGCAAGGATAATTTTTTTTTCATTTTAATTGTTTAAAAGGCACAAAAAACTTTAATTGAAATTTTAAGTCTAAAAGGCAGAAAAAGCTTGAAGTTTAAATTTACACATTTTTGGTACTTTTTTTATTTTAAGTTTAAAAGGCAGAAAAAACTTTAATTTTTTTTTTCATGTTTCAGATATTGAATGTTAAGAAAAAAGAGAAAAATAATTTGTTCATTCCTAATATTATAAAAAACTCTTCAAATATGTTTTTTTTAAAGTAAATTGGAGCCCACGAGGATATTTTTAGGAATTGGTTGTGTTTTTTTTTTCTAAAGTGATTAGAGGATGTTTTAAAATTAAATTAGTTTTGTTGAAGTTTCTTTAATTTTTTGAGGTATTTTTTTTAAATAAAACAATTTAAAATTTTAATTTTTTGAATCTAAAAGCTCAAATTAGTGGATAACATGTCGCTTCCCATCCTATTAAAAAAAGAAAAAGTGAACCATCTAGGTAGTGGTCTAGTGGTAAAAGTTTAGGATCAAGGGGTTTGCTTTCTTTGTGGTCTCAGGTTCGAGTCTTGTGGTTGCTCATACGATGGTCATTGGAGGCTTACATGGTCGTTAACTTCAAGGCTCGTGGAATTAGTCGAAGTACGCGCAAACTGACCCGGACACCTACGTTAAACTAAAATAAAAAAAGAACATGTCGCTTCCCATCCTATTTTTAGGAATTGGTTGTGTTTTTTTTTCTAAAGTGATTAGAGAATGTTTTAAAATTAAATTAGTTTTGTTGAAGTTTCTTTGATTTTTTGAGGTATTTCTTTGAATAAAACAATTTAAAATTTTAATTTTTTGAATCTAAAAGCTCAAATCAGTGGACAACATGTCGCTTCCCATCCTATTAAAAAAAGAAAAAGAGAGGCAGGTGTGTAGGCCTAACTTATAGCTCTAGGCGCGCTTGAGCTTTTTGCTTTTTAGAATAGCTGCGCGGGCATGGTCTTCAAGCCCAGCAGCTACTTACATGTTTTTCTGAATGAGATTTTGACCCGCAACCATTTACAAAATTTCTGACCTATTTTTCTTTTAATTAATTGTCTTGTTCTTCAGAAGATTTCTCAAATAACATTATTTATATAATATTTACAAAATTATCCTGCTATACTATAATTTTTAAATAAGATTATAGCTTTCACCATATTATTAGCAATTATTTTATGAATCTAATATGTTTATCCATGAATATTTAGCGAGAATAAAATGTTTATTTTGTTATTTTTTTATTGTTAATATTTTATATAATTTTCTTAAATTAATCATTTTTTTTATTTTTGTATACATTCACTTAAAAATATCTAGGCTTGATTTTTATTGAAATTTTGATAAGTTCTCATTAAAAAAAACTTTGTTTATGATTAAAAAAAAGGTGTGTATATTGTTCAAAAAGAGACATAGATGGATAAAAAACAGAAATTTTGACTTAAAAAATACATTTTTTATATTATTATAATTATTAGGGATATTTATTTTAATTATCATAAAATTATATAAAAATAGTTTTCAAGAATTGCCCCGCGACAATTGTGCGGGGAGAAAATCTAGTGTCTTCTATAATAAACCTTAAAATTCACTTGGTATGTAGTTGAGCGCTGATGGTCGTGTCGTGTGAGAACGACACGTGTGCAACCCTGATCTCGACAGCGTGAAGCCTAGCATGAATTTTGCGTGCGACATAGAGAAACCTTGAACTAAAATTTGAATCGTGGAAAGTATATGCAAAGTTGTTCTTATCAATTACTAACATTTTTGTTCTTGCCCCCCACGAAAGGAACTTTGGTCTTTCCACTAGCTAAATAGTTTTTGTTTTTAAAAATTTAATTTTTTTATTTTAAAATTTAATTTTTTTTATTTTAAAATTGTTTTAACATACTGATATTAAAAAAATAAAAAATTTATTATTTTAATATATTTCTGAATAAAAAAACACTTCAAAAAATAACAATTATCAAATTCTCAGACATCCCCAGAAAAAAAGAGATATAAGCAAAATACATACTAAATTTGTTTCATATCTTATTAGATAATAAATTTAATTTTCATGTTTAAGTGTTTCAAATTGTTCCGTACAAAAATAAATTTATTTCTTAATATTTTTCTTTAGCTTTATTTTATTTTTAAAAAATATCTAGTCTAAATAAATAAATAAATAAATAAAATCAACAAAACATATTATAATTAATTTATTTTATTTTTTCAAAAATTAAATAAAAAACTACCCAATTTAATAAAAAAAAAATAGTTCACGTAGATATTTTTTAATCTATCTTTTCTTTTCAAAACCATAGCCAATAAAAATCCAAAGCATTTTTTCCCATCCCATCCAAGTCAAAATTAGGTTGACCGTAGAATTGAATGAAGAGACATACAGTGTCTTAAAATCAAAATGTCAAGTATCCAATTATCAAAATCGAGACTACATTTACTATGTTTGTGTGAGTGTAAATTCATCCCACTATATCCTGAGAGTAGATAGGTGGCCTATCAAAAAAAAAATTTAATGTTAAAAAAAATATCAAGGCTACACAAGCATTTCTAAAATAACAAAAAATATAACAAAAAATATATGACACTTGGATTATTGATGTGGCCGGGTTTAATAAACTTGATTAATTTAAATAATTTAAATAAAAAAATGCAATGATAATAAATAAACTAGAAAAAATTTGACAACGATAAAAAGATAAGAAAAAAGTCAACCTGAGCACATCCGAGCTAGTATAACAAATCTACAACCTGATTGTGATACCACGGTAACCTCGTTTAAAGCAAACTAAATAAAATTATGAAGCTCAATTACCGAGTTAACTTATAAACCGTGCGACTATAGATATAAAATTGAAATAAACCCATAGAAACGAAAGAGAAAAAAAAAGCTTGAAGACCAATTCTCAATCAATCAAATGTTGAATGATAAAATTAAAAAAAAAATCAAATGTTGAAGGATCTTATTTGACAACAAATAATAATAATCTCATAGAAAGCAGAATGAAAAAAAAATCAAAGCACAATTCACAACAAATAAAATGTTGAATGATGAAGTTGAATAAAAAATATATAATTCAAAAAAGGTAAAAAAAAAACATGACTCGATCCCACCCAGGTTCGCATGCAAAATCTGCAACTTGGACATGATATCGAGGTAATCATGTCGAAAAAAAATTAAATAAAACTATGAAACTCAATTATTAAATAATCCAACAATGAAGGACAAAACTATAACAAATTAATTTAAAATGGCAATAAAAATTATCCGAGTTGACTCGAGTGAACTCGCTAAACTCACAATTATGGGCATAAAATTGAGATAACTTCATAGAAAGAAAAGTGAGAAAAAAGCATGAAAATCACTTTCTGATAAATCAAATGGTGAATGGTGAAATTTAAAAACAATTAATTTTAAAAAATGACCTAAAAAAGACTACAATCAACTTGTGTTAACTTTCAGAACTCATGACCCTAATCGCGAACCAAAGACTAATCTTATAGAAGAGAAACCCTAAAACATGGTGAAACAAAATTCTTAATCAACAATATATCTAGGGATGAATTGAAAAAAAACATACAATAAAAAATAATCCAAAATAAAAAAATAACAATAAAAAAATGGACACCGAATTTGACATAAAAATAAATGAAAATTGAATGTTGATGGATGAAATTGAAAACAAAATTCAATTAGAAAAATGATTAAAAAAATCAACCATCAACCAAAAGAATGAAGACCAAACTAGATTTAGAAACCAAATAAAACAAATGATAATGGATGGAATTGAAGAAAAAAAATAAATCATAAAAAGATATAAAAAAACATATAGCAATAAAAAAAATAAAAACTAAATTGGACAAAAAAAACAAATCATAAAACACCATATTCTGGCAAGGAAAAAAGAGAAAAGAGAAAAGAAAAAAGAGAAAAAATTTCACCATAACCCAATTGTTGTGTTGTCGTGTACACATGCTATTGTGAAAAACGGTATTTAACAGTCGGATGACACTTGTGAATCATTTTTGTTTCTAAAAATATATTTTATATTTATTAAATTATTTATAATCAACTTGATAATAACTTTTTTAAAAAAACAGCATATATAAAAAATCCCCAAAACGCAACTTAAATAACATTTTGGTTTTGCTTTAATAATGTTTAAATTTTTTTTAAAAAAATATTCTACCCCTGTAAATTTAAAAATAACAAATGAAAAGACTATGTTACGAAGTAGCTACGGTGCGAACCCTGGAATCTCCATAACCATCTAATTACAAATTATTAATTGTATGGCGTAGAACAAAACATCCAATAGAATTAACAAATTAAAATCACTGTTTAGGAAAAAGTGAAAAAAAAATATATATTAATGTTCAAGCATGCACTGTAATTTTTTTAATCCTAAAATGTAGGAATTAATTATAACTTAGTCCCTGTATTGTAACACGACTAGATAATCAGTCCTCATATTTTAAGAAAATGTACATTTAATCCATTTATTCTTAAATCTGTTTATAGCTTGATTCTTTTTGTCAATTTCATGTTCTTTTATGATTTTTTTTTAGAAATAGAAAAAAGAGAAAAAAGTAAATAAGATGGAGAGAATTTACAAGAAAAATGCATTTTCTGGGGGGAAAATATTATATCAAGCAAAATCAACATTCATGGAGGGACTATGTAATAATTTTTAACACTAGAGATATTAAATGATACATACTGATAAACTATGAGAATTAAATTATGAT
>Ga0325405_1000621_pt1 | contig 34812 bp, 20 predicted proteins | sample PopdelMetagenome_21_FD_205663 | JGI IMG/M metagenome (GOLD analysis project Ga0325405, IMG submission 205663) | Populus deltoides microbial communities from Bellville, Georgia, United States - Xylem-Control-R2 | ecosystem: Host-associated > Plants > Phyllosphere > Stem > Wood/Secondary xylem... | reverse complement strand
AGAAAATAGGGTGGAAAGCATATATTACACCTTTTAAAAATAAAAATACATGTTTTTTTATTAAAAAAATATCATACCTCCCACCCAAACACACGTTTAATATTTGAGTTGATTGCCAGAAATATTTTTTAATTTTAAATACAACTTATATAATATGAGTGAGAGTTTTTAGGGTTGTCCCTAAGAGGCATAGCGTGATGGCAAAGAGTTTGAGATCTGCACAGCAGGTCTTGAGTTCGAGTTAGGGCATGTATCTCTTATAAGAGCCTAAAATAACAAGAATTTTAATCCTTCATTTAAATTCATAAAATATATTTTTCGATAAGTAAAGTTTCTTCAAAATTAAAAAAATAAAAAAAAGGTTTTTAGGGTCGATGGGTTTTTCTTCAGATTTTTCAGCGAAGGGAGGTGTGATTCCAAGATGCTTAAGAAAGGTACGAAGGTGTCTTCTCTCTTTAAAGTTTAAACTACGAGGAAAAAGACGACCATCATTCGAAATTAAAGAGGGGATTGGAAGCAGTGGACGTGGCAGATTTTGACATCTGGTCAGCTTCCCCCTGGGCACTGAATTAACGCGGTCACAGGAAGCGCTTTCGTTGCTTTTCATTTCTAGACACAGCTTTTTCTTTCCTCTTGACTAGTAAATGTAATAGTAACAAAGTTAATTACTTCCGGCTAGGATAACAATTTTATCATCATTGGATATTTATATGATTCTTTTATGATCATTGAAGATTTATTGGTGGAATTAATCTATATATATATATATATATAAAAGCTAATATATATATAAAAGCTAATCAGATATTTATATTAATCTAAAAAAACCACTGTTAAAAAAACGACAAACCATACGAAGAAAGAAGGACCTTTAACATACTTATATTAGATAGTTTGATGACTTAAGTTTCAAAAAATCATGGAATTAAATCCTGGGTTTTCTCGAACAATTCAACGGGTTCATTGAATTATCTTATAGTAAATATAACTGATTTGTTTTTTATTTTCACGTATCACCTATTATAAATATCATTTTTTTTTTGTAATATCAAAATAATTAAAATACAATATATAATTATTATTACGTTGGTGTTCGTATAGTCGTAACTGGGTTATGTTAACTCTTTATCTCTTGATTATTTGCTCATTTTCCGCCACTCAAATTTTAAGTATTTATGAAATTATAATCACATTTTTATAAATTAATTAAAATTTTAAAGAGTGTTCGTTCGTATTGCACTTGCATGTGATCTTGTCAAGATTTTTATTAAAAGAGAGCACTTAATTAAAATCCCTATTTTTACTATATATTTAAGGAGATTACAAGACTATATTTTTACTATATATATATATATATTATTTTACCAGCTAATTAAAATTTCACCAACTTAAATCTATATGTTTTTACCAGAAATTAAGCTCTTGAATATTTTTGTATACCAAAACGTTGAATTTACAGTTGGATCCGTTCGAGATAATTTATAGTTCTCAGCGAACACCAATTGTGTACAAAACAAAAGGCTAATTTAAATACTATGAGTTATTAAAGGTAGATTAATAATTTTATTTTAAATATATAAGAATTCTCGATAATAAATAATTAAAGCGCATAAAAACACGTTGCTTGGAATTTTTATTTTTCAGAAAACAAAAACTAATCACAAATCCATTTTAAATATAAAATAATATGATATTATTCAATTTCAAATAATATTAATTTTAAAAAATATATTTAAAATTTAATATAAAAAAATTTATTTAAAATAAATACAAAAACAAGCCGTCATTTATTTATTTATACCATAACTAGAACACAAGATAGCCGATAGAGAGAGGGCTGAGAATTAATTTTGAATCCCCTAAAACTAAAAGACCATGTCCATAAATAAGTACACATCTGATCAGTCAGAGCAAAAAACACGACAGACGGGGGCAGCAGACTGACCGGTGTTGGTGCAGGTATTAGCACATAAAACAATAAAAAACACAAATTAATAAATTAATTTCAAGTAAAAAATCTTCAAAGCATGCCAGAAACAAATACTTCCGTATACGTTTAACAAATACTTGAAGGGAAAGCCGGAAGGGACTAACCAGTCTAACAAAATGCGATCTTTTCCTTGCAACAATATAAAAAATGCTCTCTTGAATGAACAATCCCTTGCTTTGTTCGGAAGAAATTGCATGCATAATATATAGGAGGAGCACTCACTGCACACTCCTTTTGAATTTTTCTTTCTTCACCACCGTAAGTGGCAGGAGTAATTAATTTATAGCCTATCTCAGAGAGGGAGTAGCTAGCTTGAAACAAATTAACTAGTTGGGGTGATATAGCAAAGAAATTATAACCAACGAATCTAAGCGCATTAGGAATTTCTCAACTCTTGCTCTGAATCTGTTCTTTGTTGTAGTTTAATTGACACCCTTGTAGATTTCAAAAAATCCCCGTGTTACTGTCCAAACCATGAAATAAGCTATAGGGGTAAAGATTGAGAGAGTATAAACTATGAGGGCGGAAGTGAAACATTGATGAATGTAAAGGATAGTTTACAGAAATAACGAGACTGGTAAAGGTGACGGTACTGGAGCAGCGCTTTTAAGTTTTAAGCAACCAAGCTGTGTTCTTTACGTGAGCGAAGGGGAGAGAGAGAGAGAGAGAGAGCGTAGACTCAACATTAATTAACAAAAAGAAAAAGAAAAAGAAAGAGAAAAACAGGTATGCATGTAAAGAAAAGACAGTTCGAGAGAGGAAGAGATTCCTTTGGTTTGCGCAGAGAGAGGGAGAGAGGAGTATAAATTTTGGTCTGTTTCTCACCTTGGGAGGGACGAGCTTTTGCTTTCTTTCTCTCTTTTCTTTCTTTCTTTCTTTCTTCCTCCATTCACACTCACTTTATTATCAAGTTGTTTGTCCTCCAAGTGGAATGGGTCTTTATTAACCTACGTACTTACTTTTTTGTTGTTGTACTACGCAATTAGTAGAGTTTAGAATCGCCATGTTCTTCACTGCAATTCTTCCCACCTTTTCTTTCCGCAACCTGGTTTCACTGCTTTAACCTGTTCTCTGTAACTAATCAGTACCAGTACCATTTCCCTGCTTTAATCCTTTTTTTCTGCGTTCTTTTTGGGAGTTGTGAAATTGGGCTTTGGTAGTTTGTTATTTATTTTGGGATTTTGTACTTTTTTCTTAGAGGGATTTGGGTTTTTTTTGTAAAGATTTGGGTTATTTAGAGGGTGCAAGGACGTCGTCTGTAAAATTTCTTTGTCAGAGGAAGCAAAAGGAACAGCAAAGAGAGAAAGGATATGGCTGGAGGCGGAGGAGCCGCACCACCACCAAAACAGGAAGAGCTGCAGCCACATCCTGCTAAGGATCAGCTTCCAAATATTGCTTACTGCATTACCAGCCCTCCTCCTTGGCGTCAGTTTCTCTTTTCTTTCTTTATCTTCACTTATACTTTGTATATTATGAACTATGGATCGCTACCACTACTACTTTTTTAATTTTATACTAGATTAGTAACCCAATGTTATGCATTTCATCACCCCTTTTGATGTTCTTTTTTACCTTCCCCTTGTTTTTCTAGTTACCACCTTTTTTTCTGTGCTATTCCTGTGTACATCTCCCCTGTTTTCCTGTTCCCATTTTGGTTTATTTGGTCGCTGTTCTTCTTTCTTTTTCTGCCTGTTTTTTTAATCCTTTTATAGTGATTCCTGACCCGTTCATATTGTTCTGGGTGCAAAATCAGTTAATTTTGACATTTTGGTCATGTGGGATTTCTGATTTTCTTTGGTTTGTATTGGCATTTGTTGCAGTTGCTATGAATTTGATGGAGTCCATCTACATGTTTATTTTGTTTTATAATCCATCCTTCATTTGTTTATTGATTTGATGATATTTGGGGTTGTTTCAAAAAATGCAGCTGAGGCAATTCTACTTGGCTTCCAACACTACTTGGTGATGCTTGGGACAACAGTGTTTATACCCACTGCTCTTGTTCCTCAGATGGGGGGAAGAAATGTAAGCGATTCTGCTCTTTGATGCTTCTTGTTTCTATGATGTACCTGTTTCTAAATTGATGTGAATTCTGACTGTTTTCAGGAGGAAAAAGCGAAGATGATTCAAACATTGCTATTTGTGGCTGGAATAAATACATTTTTCCAAACATTTTTTGGTACTCGCCTGCCTGCAGTTATTGGAGGTTCCTTTAGCTATTTGCCTGCTACCATTTCAATCGTTTTGGCTGGTCGATATAGTGAAATTTTGGATCCTGTCGAGGTTACCTTTGGATCTCTCCCCTACGTAGATACGGCCTTACTAAACTTCGTGCATGTATGTTTCTTAATTGTTCAACGATCCTTTGTGTTGCAGAGATTTGAAAAGACAATGCGTGGAATTCAAGGTGCGCTCATTGTTGCCTCAACTCTCCAGATTGTCGTGGGCTTCAGTGGCCTTTGGAGAAATGTTGCAAGGTTTAATAAATCCTGGTTAATTGATTAAAAGCATTACCAGTTGTTTGTCGCAGTGTTCTTATTAAGTTCTCTAATTCACTCTGTTTGATAGGTCTCCCCTCTCATCTAGTTATGGCTCTTTTTTTTTCTTAATTTAGTTTTGGAATTGAAATGACTTTGGCATGATACTTGATTTGCAAATAATTATCAGATTCTATAATTGGGAACGTCAATGAATTTTTAGTTATTCTGAAGAAGTTACTCGAAATGACATTAATCAATTTATGTTTTATGTCTCTCTGATACTTGGCCAGGTCCGTGATTAATGTTTGTCTCTCTGATACTTGGCCAGGCTCTTGAGTCCATTATCTGCCGTTCCTTTGGTTGCTCTATCTGGATTTGGCCTCTATGAATTTGGTTTCCCTCTAGTATGTATCTAAGTGCCTTTCCTCCTCCTTTTGTCTTGTTTAAAACTGCATCTTCTATTAGTGTTCATTAATGGCTTCGGCTTTGGGATTTCTAGGTTGCAAAATGTGTGGAGATTGGACTGCCACAGATCATCTTTCTTTTAATTTTCTCGCAGGTATGTAAACTTCTATGTAGTGCACATTTATGTCCTCTCATTTTAACTGCATCAGAGGGCTTCAAAGAGAACATCAATGATTGAACTTCTTTTTATTGAAGTTTAGTATAGTTGAGTAAATAAACTTTGACCACTTTTGCAGTATATACCCCATTGGATACGAGGGGAGAGGGCTGTGTTTAATCGGTTTGCTGTTATATTCTCTGTGGTCATTGTGTGGGTTTATGCTCACCTCCTTACCGTAAGTGGGGCATATAAGAATGCAGCACACCAAACCCAAACAAGCTGCCGAACTGACCGTGCAGGAATTATAGGTGCTGCTCCTTGGTAAGGTTCTTACTGAATCTCCATTTAACTTGAACTTACTGTGATATAACATCAATGTTAACCATACGGATGAGTAACAAAGGTTTTTCCTTGAAGCGGCTAATTACAGTGTTACATAGTAATATAAAGGATATTTCTTACAAGTCACAGCTCTAGTTATTGGCTGCAGTTCACGTTGGTTTGATACTAGTAGAGGAATAAAAGGTCAAAATGAAGTGTATTTTTTGTGCTCACTGATCCTCGTTGTTTGTATAATGGTGTTTTGTGTAGGATAAGAGTTCCATACCCTTTCCAATGGGGAGCTCCTACTTTTGATGCTGGAGAGGCTTTTGCAATGATGGCTACTTCATTTGTTGCACTAGTAGAGGTTTGGTTACTTCTAGCTGTGACTCTGAGATGCATTAATAAATGTGAATTGGTGCCTACTCCATTTAGTTGCCCGTATTTCTTTCATTACTTCAGCTCATAGTTGTGGAATCGAACCCAACAACTTATGAAGCAGACAATTTCTCTTTAATTTAATAATTAAATCGCCTCAAATCAGTGTTTTTTTTTCTTTCTTCTGTGTTAAAATTCTTTGAATCACCTTATGTCTGCCTCTTGTTGAACACTAAGAAAAAACCTCTCCTTTTTAATGCTTCGCAACTCAAGTTTTTTACTCCATGAAATGTTTATCATTGACTGACACCATGGTAGGACTTGGCAGCTTATCTTGATTCACGATCTCTGAAATTTACTTGCTTACAATTCACTTTCTGTGGTCAAACAGTCCACTGGTGCCTTCATTGCTGTATCTAGGTATGCGAGTGCAACTCCACTTCCACCTTCTATACTTAGCCGTGGTGTTGGTTGGCAGGTATAGCGTTTATGTTTTGCACTCATCTTTGCAGTTTACTCATTTTCCACGCACACAGAAAATTTAGAGGGTATGATTCTCTTTGAATTGAATTTCTATAGAATGCCCAGGCTCAAATCTCACCTGCCTTTTTACATTTTGAATCTAAAATGATAGGATCTCACAGAATTTTCCGTGGCTGAAGCTGCACAATTTTTATAACTGCAATATGATTGGTTGGCTGAGTGATTTTCGGAACTGTTTTAACCCTTTTTTAATAATCTCTTTCATATTGATCCCAGGGAGTCGGAATTCTCTTTTCAGGCATATTTGGAACTGGGAGTGGATCATCAGTATCTGTGTAAGATTCATATGTAGAATCCTCCTTTTCTTTGAACTGAAAAGGCATTTTAATCTCCCACCAAACTTGGTCCTTTTTAACTTCTCCCTCATGTTGGCATTTGAAACTTTCTTCCGTCAACTGCAGTGAAAATGCTGGATTGTTGGCACTGACGCGTGTTGGCAGTCGAAGGGTTGTTCAAATATCAGCAGGGTTCATGATCTTCTTTTCCATTCTTGGTGAGTGAATCATGTAACTCTCTCCCTTTCGGTTAAAAGTACAAAATCGCTTACATGCTGTTCTATGCAGGAAAATTTGGAGCTGTTTTTGCTTCAATTCCATCTCCAATTATTGCAGCTTTATATTGCCTTTTCTTTGCATACGTTGGTATGTCTTGTCAAATCTTGCGAGCTTTTACCGTATGCGATTTAGTTCAAGTCCAAGCAACTCATTGTTCTTTCATTACATGAACAGGTTCAGCAGGTCTCTCTTTCCTGCAGTTTTGCAACCTAAACAGCTTCAAAACGAAGTTTATACTTGGGTTCTCTGTTTTCATGGGCTTGTCGATACCACAATACTTCAATGAGTACACAGCAATTAAAGGTTATGGGCCCGTTCACACTGGCGCAAGATGGGTAATTGTTTACGCCTTTTTCTCACTCTTGATCATATTTTTGAAACAAGGTTTGGTTTTGTCCCGTGAGGAAACTCATGATATTGCATCTTCTGGCAGTTCAATGACATGATCAATGTGCCATTCTCATCGGAACCTTTTGTTGCCGGCTTCTTAGCAATGTTCTTGGACGTCACGTTGCATAAAAAAGACACGGCAACTAGGAAGGATAGAGGGATGCACTGGTGGGACAGGTTCCGGTCGTTCAAGACAGACACAAGAAGTGAAGAATTCTATTCCTTGCCTTTCAACCTGAACAAGTTCTTCCCATCAGTGTGATCTTCCAACATCTAATTTTGAACTTATTGTGGCTCTCTTGCCCCTAATATACATGTCTTTTCGGGCACTACACAGCAACAAGAACCTTTTCCCCTCATTTCAGATCAACATAACAAGTAAACTGTAGTGGTATAAATGTATGTATAATTATTGTTTGATTCTCTACATTTCTTCTAGCTGTCATGTTTCTTCTTGGATCTCAAACTGCTGAAGTAGACCTTGGTTAGCATTAAAACATCGTTACCACTTATTATAGCTAGTGTTGGCTGTCAAGCTTTTCAAAAAAAAAAAAAAAAAAAAACCAAACTTTACAATTCCACACTGCCTGAGTTGGCATAACCACAAGAAACTTCGGGCGTGCAGGCAAAAGGGGTTGAGAGATGGTATCTTGCACGGTGCTCGGCAAGACAAGAAAATCAGGACAGAAGGCCCACTGAACGACGAGTCAAAGATGTTTTCTGCTTTAGGACTTGGGAGGAGGAGGTTCTTCTTCTTCTCTTCTTTTTTAGGTTTCCCTCCTCTTTTTTCCACTTTTGCTGCATTTGGGCCAGACTGCGTGCTAACCCGCATACGGACAAAGTGAGTGGCCCATTCTAGAACCTTGGCCCACTTCTTGTGCTCATTTTTTCCCCTTCTTATATATTTCATTTCTATTTTCTTTTGGGAAATAATTCTAGTTCAAGTATACAATTTCATATCTTCTCTTCTCTTCACTCTCATGATGCTTATATATATATATATATATATATATATATATATATAAAATCTAAATAAATTCATGCAAAGTGAAAAGTAAGTTTTGTAAAACATTGACGAGGCCGAGTTAGTTGTATCGAATGATTTAAAATATATGAACATTGAGGTTTTGTTAATGCTTTCAGTACCGAGTTGCTAATCATCAAGTTTTAATTATAATAATAACAATAAAAAAGAGTCATACGTTAATCTTGTTTATCCTTGTATTCTTTTATTATGTATGAATTAATGGTATAAAACCTGAAAATTATGAACCTTGAGTATCACGAGTGTATGTCTATCCAAAAAAAAAACCATTTTGGAGATTGTGTAGGTATAGTTATTACATGGATTTGGAATTATGTATCATGGAAATGATAAACATAATTCATGATTAATTTAAGGTTAATGTTTTTTCGCTGTCTAAATTGGTTAAGGGTCTTAATTTTTTATGCATAATTCTATTTATCATTTTAGATTTTACAAATCATTTAAAAATTATCACGATCATCATGATTCTAAAATGCTTCAAATATTAAGATATAAATTGAAATCCAACATTTCGAATTCAAGATATTTTAGAATAAATAGTTATTTATGTTCTGGTGAGATTTGAAGTTTTTCTACAAAGAAAATAATCATTTCTATGTTGATACTCTTGCAAGTTTGCCATGATCATGGAGTGATACACTGGGACCTAGCTAGAGGTTACCGGTTAGAGTTCTTACTGATTAGTTTCATTGTAGGTATGAAGCTTTCGCTTCTCGCCCTCTACAGGCCTTGCTTTCCTTAATTTGCTATAAACCTCAGGACTACTAAAGGTTTACATGATTGTTAATTTTAGAACCCGTGAGATTAATCGAGGTGCACACAAGCTGGCATGGACAACCACGTTAATAATAATAATACAAAATCTTATTTGCAAATGCAAGTGAAAGCTCCCAATTAAAAGCAATTGATGATTTTGGCCTCTCCATATTCTTTGAACCGGGTACATCTTCCACATTGTCTGTTCTTGCATGCCACCATTACATTACTGTATGGTACCTTTTCCAACTTAATCTAGAATTGATAGAGATTTATCTAGAATTAGAATGAAGTAACTTAATCTGGTCTTGATTTTTAATCTTAAAATGTCTCCAAACAGTGAGACAACTGGCAACGTTGATTTGATAAAACATAGATGGCATAGGTGACAAGGTGACCACAAGAAGCCGTAGTGTCTATTTCTGATTTCACGAAACCATTAGACATGTCCCGGCCAGTGCCAGACCCAATAATTCAAGTTTTGTGTCAATTACCCTTTTAATCTCACACACAGTACTGCCATGGTGAGCAAAGGATGCGACCAGCACTTGTGAAAGTCACAAAAAGTGGAAATCTTTTGTTTCCATGCATGCATTTTTTCCTATAAACGCCAAATATTAATCACGTCTCTACCCTGACTCGGCGAACATAACATGTTTATAATAAATCACGCCTCATGCATCCCATATATATATATATATATATATATATATATATATATATATATATATATATATATATTACTTCTATTTAATTTAATTATTAGAAAAATACAGACAGATCTTTGACCCGGCACTCTTGTTTAAAAAATTTACAATTTTTTTTATCCGGCAAGCGATTAATTGCATGGAATTTACAAAGACTATACATCTCCTATTGAAATGTTAACTCTTGATTTTCTATAAATAAATAAAAATAAAAGGCATATAAATGTACTGCTTTTTTTTTAAAAAAAAGACAAAGTTGATCAAATTTCTTTTAAAAAAACTATGCATGATTATTCCCCGGTCCTTTTGTGTTTACCTTCATATTTTTCCTTGTTGATACTTGATTACAAAGGTACTGCATTTTTTTCCCCTTCCTCGAGCTCATAACCTACGTTGACCCGATTATGTTTTATAAAGTTTCCAATAAATGATTTATAAAATCACATCACAGTCATGATCTTGATCAAGGAAAGCATATCCAGTATCAACAGCTTATAGGAGATAATTATTAAAGGAGAATTTTTTATATTTTTGCATCCATACCTTTTGGTGAGTCGGTAATTTTTGTTTTTAGGTGTTTTAAAAGTATATTTCAATTTATTTTTTTAGTGTTTTTAGATAATTTTATTAAATTAATATAAATTTTTTTAATATATTTTAAAACAAAATATACTTTTAAAAATCAAACATCTTTCGAATTAATTACAAGCCTTCCATTATGGACGGCCGCCTTTACGAGGCAAATCCCAATCGCCATCATCGCCTAGGATTGATTCTTTTTTCAAGTTAAAAAAGTTGTTTCCACTAGCTGGAAATTGGAAGGCAGAGGGAGATGCTTGCAGCTGCATCATATAGTTTAAGGACCATTGAAATCCTCCATTAATCACAAAGAGATCGAGAAGAGAATATACTAATGCTTCATCATCACACTTCCATTTAAACAAAGCTTGCTTAATGCGGTCTTCAAGAAACTACCCACTAATATTAATTAAATCTATATATACATGGTATCAAATAGGATCTTGAGGCTCTGTTTGTATGGATAATGATGCATGCAGTATGATTAAAAAACAATGAAGCACGCCCACATCTTTGACCTTAATTTAATGCTGTCGATCCTAATCCTACTATATTCCTGCAGTACACCACTGTTAATGAATATAACCTTTTCGTCTCTCTAAATGGGACACGTATAATTCTTGCATACTTGAATGGATCCCAATCCCTCCATCTTAACAGTAGTGCTTGTTAAGTAACAATGCTCTTCCCCGTTCTCATTACTATAACTAAAGCGTGGTGTTATTAATTAAAAGCTGCAAATTCTTCAGTTCCATGCACCTGGGATAATCATATGCCCTGCCGGATCACCATTAGAATAGGAACAAAGAGAGTAATTTGGGCCAAGGAGGAGTTAGAACTCAACTGATATTGAAGTTTGTTATTTTTTTCAAAAAATCTTACTTGACTAATCCAAATATAGTTTCTGTGATCTGTTGTTCAAATCGCACTGGGCTTATGATAGGATTTACATCCATTAATAAGTTGAAGTGTTTGGTTGTCCGGCGTATGAACAACGACTCCAAAGCAGTGGATTGAGATGCAAACTTTGGCATGATTCTTTATTGTTTATCTTGTTAGCGAACCTGATTTTTCATACATAAAAACCGATCTTATTTGTAGTGTTGAAGGCATTCATCTTTGAATAAACACAGGTAGAAAACGCGTTAAAAATGAAACTTAGATTATGATGTTATTGATGTACTATAATTACTCTTGTTTCTAATCTTTTATTCTTTTAGGTTTTTTTTTAAATTCATTGTATTTTTTCCAATCATTATTTAAATGGTTGTTTCATTAATAAATCAATCAATCATTATATATATATATATATAACGTTTAGGTGCACATATATGGGCATCTTCTCTTCAATTATTGTTTCACATATTGTCATTTGAATCTCCAACTCTTCGTTCCTTTTGTTTTTTCTTGCAATAGACATTCCTTTAAATACTCTTGAATGGATTGTTTGTGTTTTGTATTAAAGGGGAAGAACGTAGAGAAAGCAACTTTTTTTAAAAAGATAATCATGTCCTAAACAATAAAAAAGAAACCGACAGTAACCCCACCAGCAAGACCACCCTTAAGACTCCTCCAATGTCTGGTACGAAAAGCTATAATCGGGAATTAGAATGTTTAAGGGCGAGGCAAAGAGATACCAGCCCTAATTTTGCCGCCCCCACAAGGTACTAACAATTATCTATGAATATATACTGACGTAAAGCTTTGAATTACATCCAGTACTTAGCATATAAATTTAGATTTCAGACCATTGCCATTTAATATATATTATGTGCCTGCCTCCATTTAAAATTTGAGGTGTTTACACACATGGAAGAAAACATTTCACACGCTTTGGGATACAGATAATTAAGCAAGGACCTGTAGATATTACAAGAGTCAGAGATCCTCGCAAAGATGGGTTGTCTTCGCTCATAATCCAATCACAAATCAATAATCTATAGAGCTCATGATGACCAAAACATATATAAACAAAGGGCTCTTGAGCTTCATTTTCTATCACATCATATCCCTATGTCGACGTTTGGCTTTTGTGAGAGAAAACACGACACCTGAAACTGTAGTTGGTGACTGTGGCAGTAGGTTTTTGCTTCCAAACAAATCAAAGCCAGCAGCCACCTTCTCGTTTCCCTTTCTTTTTCATTTGTTGGTCTTCTAGGGTTTGTTTGAGTGCGGTAGGACGTAATATTTTTTTTTTTATTAATGGTTTGTTTTTATGTACTCAGACCAATAGATCAAAGGGTACTCACTCTTCCCACAAATAAATAAATAAACATAATTCAAGTTTGATAATACAGTTAATTTCAAAAGTCACAAATTAATATTCTTCCATCCTGGACTTAAAATAACTTGGTAAATAATAGCACTAAAAATGAGTTTCCTAACGAGATGGACTAGCTTGCAATCACGCTGTCTATTCATCTATTCACAAAATCATCCCCTTCCACACGTTTTAAAAATATCTTCTTGTAACCATCTAGTAGTGGTTAAATAATAAAAACTTAATTTGGTTAAATAATAAAAACTTAAAATTAAGAGATTTGTTTTCCTTGTAATTTTATGTTCGAACTCAATATGATGATTATTGGAAGTTTACATGGTTGTTAATTTTAGGGCCAGTAAAATTAGTCGAGGTACATGGAAATTGACCATTAAAAAAAAATTATATATCTTCCTTGTTGATCTGGTTAATTAACATGTATTTGAGATTAATATAATAAAAAATCTAACAGAATTATTTTCTACAAAGAAAAAAACGAATCAAACAAAATAAAATTTATCACTTTGATTTGACTTTATATTTATTAAAATAAAATAAAATTAATTTGAATTAATTGGGTTTTAAGTGGACTATTTTTTCAGAAGATTTGATTTAATGGATCTTTAATTTATTTATGTATTAGCAAAAGCATGAAATCTTGATTACGTGCGAAGACGTGTTACTTTAATTTGAGTCCATTTGAATTGCGTCGGGCTGCGGAGCTGCCACCAAAAGTTGTGCTCAACATTTTATATTTTTATTAGTAATTCCATGTGATGATAGCGGACAGGACTGTTTAGTATATGTATTTAATTTCGAACCAGTAACACATGCATAGTTTTTTTTTTTTTTTTTAAAAAAAAAAAACCGTCGAATTCTTATATTATTTAAATGTGATGTCCTCCGTATCATATGCGGAGTCGCGATCTTCTACTCTTCATCGAAGTTATACAAATAATCTTAGTAATGGTTTTATATTTGATATTTTTTTTAAAAAAAATATGGATTCTAAGATTCAAACAAATGTTCTTAATCACCAGATTATTTTTTTAAAAATAATTATCCAATAATTTCTTAGATTAAAATAAGACTGGAATGTCATCGGTTGCAGTTTTTTTAACGGGACTAATTAATATTATGTAATATAAGAGTAGCTCCTGGAAAATCAAAAAAATAAAAAAAATAACGGTTATTAAAAACTTATATTAATAATTTTACAATTTATGAGATTAATTCAAATACATGTAAATCAGTGCAAATATTCATGTTAATAAAAAAACAAATAAGCTGCAGAGAGATGGAAGCATTTACTGAATTGAGAACATAAATTCAGAAAAAACTAGAAACAGTGTACGTAAAAGCTAAGCTGGAATGTAGAAGCAAGAAACCGTAAAACGGTAACAGCAAAAAAAGATCCAAAGTTCCGATGACCTTTTTGGGCGATTTAACAACATTTGAAGATTTGCCGTTTGGATAGACGGCAAAGAGCAAGGGCGCGGATAAGATGTCCTTATCCATCCAAAGGAATCTCCCTCCCACACGCCTGACTTGACCCTGCAGACCTTTGCCTTGGCTGTTTGTGTTTTTTTTTAAAGTATTTTTTATTTAAAAAAATATAATTTTAAAATGATAATATTAAAAATTAATATATTTTTAATTAAAAAATACTATGCATTTAATTATGGAACATATTTGCATCCTCTACTATCTATCTTTCCAAGTCTAAAAATCATCTGGTTATAGAATAACTCCTAAGAAAAAAATAGTCAAAATCTTTGACCCCGTGGACACCGGAGACCAGAATGACCGGCCATGCTTCTATCTCCTGAAATCTCTCCACGTGACAACCCCATCAGCTACCGAGATCCATTCCGGCGCACATTATTTTAAAGACCGCTGCTTATTTTATATATAGTAGTCTATCAAGTGCTAGTTATTAATTTTAATATTTATGCCAATTCTGCTATAGCAATGCCAGGAATTTAAATTTAATTTTTTTTTTGTTTTAAATAGGCCCACATGGAGAGTAGACTTTAGTTGGGAAATGAGAGAGATGGGCTGCCTGCGTGTGCTTGATGAACAGGACCTTCACTCCTGAATCCTAATACAACTACTGCTACTATTATTGACAAAATATATATAGGTCATGAGAAAAATATTGTACCTCTATATATAAATTATTATTCATTATAATACTAAATAGATGGTTTTGCTGAAAATTTAAGGGTAAAATTGTTCTTTTATATTAATTATTTGTCATTTTTGTTTTCAATTGGAGTACACTTGCAATTTCATTATTTTTAAAACAGTAAGATACTTTCACCGCTCTTAAAAGTAAAATTCAGAAAATTGATTGCTAGGGTCTTTTTTAAAATTTCATATTTTTATCACAATAAAATTAATAACTTTACCCTTGGAATGAAATTTAACTAGGATTGCTTTGGGGGCATTCCAGATTTTTCACATTGGTTTTTATATTATAACTAGAGTAGAGGGTTAAATTGATATTTTGCATTAATTAAAAATTATTAAGTTTTTAAAACGGTAAGATGGGTGACATGCATACTATTGCATGTTGAAGGGTTCCGCCATGCTTTGATGGCACATATGATGTTATCTGATGGTAAAAATTTATTTTATATTATGTCATTAGATTCTTCATGATATTTTTTTTTTAATCAGTAACATGTGTTTAATGTTTCTGGAATGATTTCAACTGGAATAATTCTTTTTCTTTTTTTTTCTTTCTCCACCTGACAATGTAAATTTCAAAGTGGTCATCTTTATTGGGGATATTTGAATATCAATATTCATTTGTAATTTTTATCATTTTATATTTCAATTTCATCATTTAATCTATTTTTTTGTCCTTTTTTTTTTTCAAATTTGGTCTTAGTTTTTTTTTTTAAAAAAATTGGTTCTTATTTTTTGAGTGGTTTCTTCTTTTAATTCTTTGTAAAATTAATTTTTTTTTTTAATTTACATCTTCAATCCAAAATTACCCGTCTTTTCTTTTTTAAAAAATTAATTTTTATTTTTTAAATTGTTATTTCATGTTTTTTTTAGCAAGATAAATCACAAGTCACGTAGCTAGTAACTATTTGTAGGGTGATGGGAGCTGTATAGAAAAAGACTTATGCTTACTTCATCTCCTTCCTCCTATCTTGCTCTTCCTTATCTTCCTTAAATCTTTTTCTTAATTTCATTCATTCACTCACTCCCAACTAGAGAGAACAGAGAGATGGGGAATTGTCAAACCATAGATGCTGCAGCGTTGGTTATACAGCACCCAAGTGGGAAGATAGAGAGGCTATATTGCCCTGTTAGTGTTAGTGAGGTGATGAGAATGAACCCTGGTCATTATGTTTCTTTGATTATTCCATTGCCTGTATCTGGGGATCAGGAAAACCAAGACCACGTCAAAACTGTGCAGTTCACCCGTGTTAAGCTTCTCAGGCCGAGCAATACTCTTGCACTTGGTCATGCTTATCGACTTGTTACCACTCAAGGTTAGAATATATATAGCCAGAATGCTGCTGCTTGTGATTATTGATTAGTCCTTCAAAACTCCATCTATGATGCTTCTTCTGATTAACCAAGATCTGTCGTATATGGGTATAAAAATCTGATTAATTTTCATTTTCCGACGTGGTTGTAGAAGTTATGAAGGTGCTACAGGCAAAGAAGTACGCAAAATTGAAGGGACGGCAGCAGCCAGAATCGGTTGACAAGAACAAGTCACAGCTGCAGGTAGCACCAGAGAAGAAGCAAAGTACAGATTGCGAGACAAGAAAGAAGTCTAACATAGAGAAGGATTACAGGGTATCTCTCTCACTCACACCCGCTCTTGGTCTCTCTCAATTCCTCTCTCCAATCAAGTTTATTTTGCAGCAAGAAATTTTTCAAATTATCAAATAATATAATCTTGCTTCATGAACATCATTATTACTGGGTGAAATTGTTTTCGCTTGTGTTTCTCATTTCTCTTTTCCAAACCAAATACCAACTGATGTTCAGATAAAATGCACAAATTAGGAAACAAAGGACCAAAGCAGAATATGAAGACAGGAGTAGCTATATGTTTGCCCGTAATTTTGGTACTTGTTGTGTAAGATTAAGAGCACCTATAAGCAAGAAATTAAAGATAGTTGATTGCATAATGTTTCAGCCCTAATCATAAATACTGACCACTCTAATGATGCTGTGATAATTCAGGTGTTCAAACATGAAAGACATCGACACAGGATGCCGTCAATTAACTCTGCCTCCCTAAGGTCAAAGTCATGGCGCCCCTCTTTACAGAGTATCTCTGAAGCTGGGAATGATGGTATGTCAAATTGCAACCTGCCTTGTAGCCAATAAAAAGTGCAATAGATTGCTTCCATCATCTACAGATTTTGGCCATATATGGACAGAAGCACACCATGTATTCAGTATTTTCTTATACACAGCAAAATAGAGTCACTCAACCAATGGAGGTGGGCAGTCATCTGTACCGTTGTCAACTAGAGCTCCTAGCAGAAAAAATATTTTCAAGTAATAATCTCCCTGTATAGCTACAAAAGAAGCAATGGATCTGATATTGTTTACAATTATAGTTTATGTTGCCTCCATATTCTCTGCCTTTATGGTCGATGATTGGGAACAGAAATGCAAAGACAACAAGGAAAAATATTTAAAATTAAAAAAAAATTTCGATTTGGTAGGTTTGAGTTCCTGACTTCTCAATCCTGATCATCATAGTTTTGAGCCCATAATAGAGATGCCCTTGCAGCCGAAGGAGCTCCAGGAAAAAAGTTTTCCTCGAGAGAAACCAACGCATCTGTGAATGGCTCCACCATTAAAGTCTCAGATCCTCCATAGTCCTTGTGCAAGAAGTCACTAAATATCTGGTTCCAATACTACAAGCTAGTCAGCATTAACATAAAATGTGAATCTTCTGCTTTTTACTTATAGCATCAAACAATCAGGCAGCATATAGAGACATTGGGCCAAACAAGCACAGAACGTTGGAATCAATCGGAGGAAGTTGTCAAGATAATATTCCAAGTTGTCAGGTCGGATATTTCGTGTGGGAGTCAATTATTAAAATGTTATCGAGTCAAGCAAATGCAAGGCTCCTATATAATCAGAAAAAGAAAGGATGTTTGACTATGTTTGAAGAAACGAGTACTTCGAAAAACCATTAATGAAAGGAATTAGGAGTTGATGAAATTAAGCAAGTTGTATGGCCCCAAAGAAATAGAAAATGGCTTAAATGATTATGATTAACATCAATCTCGATCAGTTATGTAGCCTTGTAATGACAATAGCTAAGGCTTTAACTCCATTGTTAGACAGCACTCTCTCCATCAGGCTAGTAAAAAGATCTGCAATGCAAAATATAAAAGGAAGATACATAAGTTGCCTTCCTCGCCACTGCACCCATGCCATTGTAACAGCATGCTGTTGTTCATTTGCATCATTTCCCAAAGACGTTCGTCTTGTTCATTTTCAATAACAGAGTCTGGCATTTCTTTCAGATATCATATCAGTGCTCCAAGATTAGAATTGTTCCTTTTTCGAAAATCTATACAAGATAGAAAATTTAACTATAAATATCTGTCAATTATAATGTTTTAAATTTGACACCCAAAACACCAGAGAAGAGAAGGGGGGCTACTTTAAGCTGGTAAAGGATCACGGCATTTAATCATGAAGCTCTACCGTGCATGAGAGCAACAGAACCCTGATGGTTTACAATTTACATAGCTCTCTGTAGCTAGTTTTTGTTGGATTTTTAAATGTCATGTACGCAAAGAAAATAATAAAAAAAATTATTTGGAGTCTTTAAAATCCTGTTGGACTGATTTATACCTGTTTAAAAATTTATTATCTGAAAATTTGATCTTATGTGGTTTTGAATAATTTTTTAAAAGCCGAGTTGTTATAAATTATAAACCTTCCAATTATCCGATTTTCAATAGTAATCCACACGAACTTCTTATGAAAAATCTCCTAAATTCCTATTTAAGAGAGAGGGATTGCTATGCCTACAGTGATATTTCTAATTCTATATTTTTGTAGTTTTTCTGTTTAGCAAACAACAATTTCTAAATAACAAGTATAACTTACTATTTATAGTAAAATCTAAAAAACTCTTTAAATTGACAAAATATAAATTTGTCCTCTGAATAATATTCATATATTAATTTAAGACAATTTTAAGAATTAACTCAATCAAGTCATTACTTGATTTTTCTAGATCTAGAAATATAATTTTTATATTAATTATATTCTAGTTTTTAATTTTTAAAATATATTTTAATCGAGTATGTTTAATTAAATTATTCTAATTTAATTTTTGACTAATAATTTTTAATATATGTAATTTATTAAGTTTCTTAACGAGCGATACATCCTTGTCTTCCGTGAAGACAATCATTATTAAAAAAAAATAATAAGTGGGATATCGTCGGTGGACACAATCAAAGAATAAAATCTCAGAAACTCATGAGGAAACAGCTAACATGCAATTAAATCCTTAGGGTACATTGTGCTCTGGAGTGCAACGAATCGAGTGGACATTCTCTATGCATGATTTTCGTTTAGGTGTGAGAATGTTGGGCACTAAATGAATGCTAGTTTAGGTGCTCTCTTTTAATGCTAATGAATAAGGATACTGTCACCAACATAAATGCAGCATGTTTTCTACTTCAATGCAAGGATGTTGACAAGGAACCAGGGCCTCCGGTGTCGTTGAAGTAGCTAGCTTCACTAACTTGAGCATTTTACCCGAATATGCTGTGTTCAAATTTCGTTTACATGTCCTATTTTCCTTTAATTAATTGCAATCGACTAAATACAAGTATGTCTGAAAGAACTAGCTCGAGCAAGAAAGTTTGAGCTCCGAGCAAATATGAAGTTGCTGCTCGTCCTCGATCGGACAGTTAGTTGAATAGTTTTCTCGTAAAATCTTCCCTCCTGTAATAAGCAAGCAAAGGGGATGTTACTACTATCTGCTAACGGATTGTACAAGTTCGGGAAACGTGGGAGTGTTTCTTTTCTTGAGACAGAGAGGGACTGTGTGTCTGGGAGGAGCACAGGAGGAGGAGTTTTGCGTTTGCATTGGTGCCCGGTAACCTGGTGCCCGGTGCCTGGTGCCTGGTGCCTGGTGCCTGGTGATACTCTTACAGGGAATCTTTATGGATTATAGAATAGCGGATCATTCGATTTGGATTGGATAAGAATAAGAGAACTTTATTTACAACAATGCGTAATCTTGTAGCCCACAAATGCTCCATTATATAAGCCCACGTGAAGAATAATGGGACTCTCAAGCTCAATGGATCCTTTTCTCTCGTCTGCTTAGACGCTGCTATGTGCTCGCTTTCTATCAACACTCTATCCTCCTTCAGTGAACTAGCAACATTTTTAGCAAGATTCCCCGTCCAACAAGTGGGATTTTAAAAAAAAAAATTAACGTAGTAATTTAAAAATCTTGAAGAATATTACTATTTATTTTTTTGAAGAAATAATATATTTTTATCTTATCACGTTTTTAAAATATATTTATTAAATATTACTATTTTCAAGTACAACAAGATAGTTATTACAACTTAAAAAAATAACAACTAAACATATAACCAAGGGCGTAGCAGGAATTTTTCCTATCCTGAGCTATTAAATAAATATATAATTTTTTTTAAAATAAATTATTAATTTATGTACATGAATTTTTAAAGTTAACAGTAAAATTTTAATTTAAATACACTACCCAAAATATTAATTTATTTTTGAAAGTATATAAAATTAAAGTAAAAGTAAAAATAAACTCACTATTGAAGTTACATCATTCGATGTTTTGTGGAATATAATTCATCTATAATCGAAGCTGAATCGATATTGTAACTGAAAACAAGATAAAAGAATGCTGGGAATAATAATAACAGAAGTTTTATTCCATTCAATTAATTACTGCAGAGTTTACAATGAGAATATATATACAAATACGTAGCTAGAAAGTAGGAGCTGTAAGTGATTGAGTCCAACTCAATCAGTTCATCTACACAACCTCAATTCCAAAGGATAATCTTCAACAATGGATCAATATCAGCAGCAAATAGATAATCTTCAACAGTGAATCAACATTAGCAGCAAATTAACTTTATCTGTTGAAGATCAACTTCTACTTATCTTTTCAACAGTAACAACTCCTCAACCGGGATAAAATAACAATCTCATGTCAACTGAAAAACAAAGTAATTAAAATTCTTTCCTCTCTCAATTCCTCCTCTTCACTTGATTCTTCTTTAGGTTAGTGTTTTATAAGTTGGACTTTGTAAGTTTATAAGGCTATTCTCATTTTTTTTCCTTGATTTTTTTTTTATTTTTCCCTTACGTTTCTCTCTTTCTCTCTCGCCTTTTCTTTTCTTTCTTTTCCTATTCTGCTTCTGCCCAATCGACAACATATAAAAGGAAGGAAGAATTGATTTGTTTTATTTTTTAATGGCAAATAACCATTTTACTCTTAATGAGTCGTTTTGTTTTTATTTGACTTTTTTTTTTAGCATTACCAAACTCTGTTCATCCTAAAATTTTAACCAGATTTTATTCAATATATTTTAAAATCCCTCATAAAATTTCAGTTCAATCCGATGGTCAGATTGAAAATTACACCCAGTAACATAAAACTGGTCAAATTGTGATTTTTTATCAAATTTCTGAATTTCTCCAAAAATCCTGAAATTTTAAACCAAGTTAAAACATCATATTAGAAGGCTCCACGTAAATTTTTAGAATTTTTTGATAACTCAATCAAGAATTATAAATTTATTTTACATAAAATTAATTAAAAAATATTGATAAAATCTTCACCTAGGCTAGAGCCCACCCAAGCCTTTGTAATGCCCCCGCCTTGCATATAACGTTTTCCAAACGTGATCATGTCATGAAAAATAAAAAACCAGGTCTTCAAACTCATCCCATCTCAGCTTTCATTGAAATTTTTATCAATAAACAAAAACCATCAGGTGAAGTTCGCTTCTTCCTTTCTCTCCTCTTTTTCAATTGAGGAATAAGAATGAAAAACCAAGTCTTTCAGGTCTACTGCTTCAAATTCATCGAACTGAGTGCTGCTTCCTCAAAGAAAAGAGGAACTTCCTGAAACTGACCTTCTCATTTTTGTCCCAGTCCATTTCTTTGCATATATTCATAGGAGTCGCAAAAAGGATGGTAGGATTTTAACATAACTGAACTACATGTTTCTCTTACAGCTTTCCATTACCATGCTTTGACCTAAATAAGGATCCTCAACGGTCATCATAAACTAGGTCCTAATAGGAGGTAAGATGCCTGGTTTGCTCGCTTATTTTTTTGTTTGCAATGGAAAGATCTCATGGTTTAGAAACACGATAATAATTGTATATTATATTTCTAAATTGTGATAATTAATTAAAAATATACTATTTCATCAAAAAAATTTATTTTTATGTTAATTAATTCACCATTTCTTTATAATTTTTATGCTAATTGCCCGATTTTTGCAAAGTGCGGCTCTTTTAGGAGACAGTATGAAAATTACTTTCTTTTACCAATCTAAAGAATGGAAAAGAATAACTTGTTTAATCAAGTTGATGGGAGAACATTTTTATCTTTTAGCAAAGAGGTAAGAAAAAAAAAAAAAACACAGTGCTCCAAAAATTGTTGAGGTGAAAGATATTTACTTTTTGGTTTTCATAGTAGGATTGGCTTTCATGTATAAATTAATATCAAATTGATTTTGAAGCCAGGCATCCATATCTAAACTGATATATTCATAAGAAAAATAATTCTTTTATGATTTCTTTTAAAAATAGGAATATCAAACCCACTCAATCATGCATCAAATTAAACGTTAAAGGATGTTGTGGGTTATTTACTATTCAACTTCGTATAAAAATACTAAATATTAATCCTAGAATATGATTTATGTCTTTTTTAAACATTAAACATCTAAATATTGTATAGAAAGGAGACACACCCACTGTGAACAGTCTCGTCAAAAAGGGTGTTCGGTAAAAAAAACCACACCCTTTTCAAGATAATGTGAACAGTTTACTTTTAATTGCATCACCAAGGAGTGATCGAAACCCAAGAATAGCTTTTTGCTCAGTACACACATCTTTTGCTTTTTTTCTTTTTTAATCATGCGATTATCGAATATATAAGCTCGAGAGAATGAAGTTCGTTCGTCTTTCCCTCATTGCTTTTTCTTTAATTTTCCCTTCTTGTCCTAAAGTTTGAAAAATAATGTGACTGTGCGTTGTTGATGTGGAATGCACTAGAATGGATCATATTGCAGTAGGAGGAGATGCTCTTGTCCCTTTATGTTTTTTGTTTATTGCACGTGAATTAATTCGACATTAATTAATTAGCTCACAATTAATTAATGAAGTATCTCATGAATGCCATCAAGATGCTTGTTTAAGTTGAAGGCAAGAGCTAAAGGCCGCCTTTGTATATGTCTAAATACATTTATTACTCTCTTTTTTTTTATTGAATTAAAAGAATAAAAGATAAATAAATCTTGCCATTTTTATAATATTTTTTCAAGTGTTTAATTATTATAGATTTTATTACTAGATAGTATTTATATATATAAAAAATATATGATGGCATGCTTCTTTCATAATCTATTTTCATCTCTCTTTTTTTAAATAGAATATTTTTTTTTCATTAAAATTAAATAAACTTTTTACCAATAGTTTTTATCTCAAGAACTTGAACTTAAAGCTGCTTAATAAGTAAACATAACACACCAAATGGATTCAATTTTTTTCTTCTTTCCATCCCCTTCGTCCAAGAAAAACCACACAAAACCACCGTTACCGAAGATTATATATACTAATTTGTGGCATTTTCTTTATATATAAAGAGAACTCATGCATCACCCGCAATCATGCATGTAACCATGCCCAAAACGTGAACACCTTTTTCTTTCTTCGAAAGGATATGTGAATGAATCCATTTGCTGTCATGTCTGGCTCGATAATAGTGGGCGATATATATTACAATGTCTGCTTTCATTTGAATCAAGTAAAGCCATTTTTTAGTTCAAAAGCTTATAATGTGGGAAGAAGATGTTAATGAGTGCTCGTGTACGTTTCTGAGATAGATAAACAATGGGCGTGCAGTGATTATTTACTGAAAACGAATATTCCGTAAAATGATTTCATTTTTAAGAGCTAATTACAGACGATTCTGTAATTTAAATGTGACGTGGAGATGGATTCTCGCTTTCGTAGATTCATCAGTAACCTGAAAGATCTCAAGAACAAAATTAATGCTCACAGTGCCTAGAAATTGGGATGATTGCATTGCCGGTATACTAACTTGATTTTGAGGTTTTCTCGATCTAGGACATAAACCCACGTTTGAGTACATTGGTTTTTTCAAACTACCAATCAAATACTTAATTTCATCCAAGTTATGTGAAATTTTCCTTTTAAATGGGTTTGTTTTTTAGCCTGGTAAATGATTTAACAATATTTAATTTGTTAAATATAGTATTAATTGATTGATGATCACGGTTTATATAATTATTAATTTTAAAATTTATAAAATTAATTAAGATATATACAAAATAGTTGAATAATTGATTGATTGGTGGGGAAAAATCGATGTTCTCGAAAGAAAAGTAAAAAGCTCACATACACAATTGAAAAATAGGCGTGCCAACTGGGTCTAATTACCCTTGAAATTGATACACGTGTCTTATAATCGAGTCACTTGATCGTAAAATTATTAAAAATATTTGTTTTTACGTTAAAAAACGGCAAATAATTATGCCACATAAAGTCGACGTCAGCATTTTATAGTTTTTTTCTTTTATAATATTAACAAAAACCTAATTAAATCAATATTTTCAATCCAAATAAATTTATTTAAAGAACATAAAATAAAAACAGCAAAGTCTCCCGCATTTTGGTTATTGCAATCTGTCTTCTGATGAAGTGTCTGTAAAACATTGAAATCTTACATACTTGGCTATAATCCTGCTGCTCTCCGTTTCCTCAAGCAAGATTTATGTACATATGAAACACTGAGGTGAGAGAATATATATATATAATTTTACAACTATGATCTTGATGGGATGATCGTGCAAACGAGGTGTTAGTACCTGATATTTGTTAAAAATTAGAATCCATTTTAAAAATGAAATCTTTGTATCCACTCTTAAATCACATCTAACAGAAAGCTTACTTTCCAGCTTTATTGATTAAGTTATACTAGGATTTGGGTCTGCATTTTTAACATCATCATTTTGTTTGGGCTGTCTACTAGTTTGTAGGTAAGGTGCTTGAAATAATGTCTTGTTTCTCTTTACGCCCCCACTTATTAAATGGTGTATAATCATGTCTGTTCACTTGTTCTTGCCTAACAACTACCAGTATTTCTCTATTGTAGCAGAGATGAAATGAGACAATTCCATGCAATACTATTAGTATTGATCTATTTTATTAACATGTGGAGTTCCTAGCTAGAGCTCTCGATAAGCTTTTGTATTGAGCAAGTTCTAAGCACGGTAAAACTTAATTATAAGACATTGAAAACTTAAAAATTAGGTTTATGTCGATAAAAGGAACTCAGAAACCCAAGTCAAGACTGATACTTTTGTTCCTGTAAAAAAAATAAACATTGTTAGTGGTGCTGTTATGGAAGAATAGATCAGTCCGAAAAGAAAAAACAAAAAAAAAAATAGTATTGCTGAGAAACAATATTTTTTTTATTATTGTTATTTTATTAACAAGTAATCTTCGTTAATTGTGTTTTAGTGCATGTGTGTCAAAAAATGCCTTCCCTCGACATGTAAGTTTAAAAACACACTGTTTAGGGAATTAAGAATTAAAAACACACTAACCTAGGAAAAAAAAAACTCAGGAAAAAACCTACTAATGTGATCTTCTTAATGTCTGGTTTACTAGTTTACTATACAACAGCAGCAGCAGCAGCAGCAGCAGGTGGAAGCAATTTCTTAACAAAGCTTCCTCCTTTCACAATTAATCAATCTTATCCTGTCGTTTTTTACTGTATGTCTTCGGTGTTTTCTCTTTCTTTGTTTTAAAAAACATTTTGCAGAGTACATTAAGGCTTTCGGCTAAACAGAAATGTCTTTTTTGCATCGATCAGCCAAACATGTGTCCTCCTCTCTTTTTCTACTACGCTGACACAAGCCCCGAATAAATTCATGCCATATTTGGAAGCCTTGGCGTTCTTTTTCTTGAAATTACCAATCGGCTTTCCCTTTAGGCCCGATAGACCTAGCTAGTTTGGCTCGCATGTCTGCCTTGCAAAATCAATTTTTTACGCGAAGAGACAGCCGGCTTTATTGGTTGCTTTTGATAATTGTTATGTATAATACTGCTATAAAGTGTAAACTAAGCTTAATTAATAAGCTATATTAATCTATGTATTTATACACATGTCTTCATAAAGGAGTATATTGTATACGCTTGAATTAGTAATGTATGGGACGATCGAGGGGGGTGGTCAGTACTGGTGGTGCTGTTGAACATGTTGATTGAACAGAACAGAAGAGAAGACACTTTTGTCTCCACTCTTAACATGGAGGTCCAAGCACTATCACAAAGGCAATAAAGGGCAACGTGACTTCCGTGCAAGACGCTCCCTCGAGAGTAGTAGTCACTCCCATCCTTCCCTTTCAGTTTCTTTTCATGGCATCCAAAGAAGGTAACGTGAGTTGTAAAGCCAAAGCACGCCCTCCTTTTTTTTATTTAGCCTCTCCATTATAAGTGATATTCAACTATAGAACATGAACTAGCTATCAGGGCTTGCTACTTACGATAATACTCTACGTACAGGAGTAGCATTACTGATACATGGTATCATTGCCGATGGAGTTGAACACATAATTTGTTATGAATAGTAGTAGTATATTGAAGTTTCGTTCACTGGAAAACAGGAGGGAATACTTGATTGGAACATGCGTAAGCGGATAGTACTTGTCCTGATAAGGTCAGAAATATTTTACTGCTATTAGAGACAAAATGTGAATTTTTCCAGGTGCAAGGTGGTATGATATTTCATATACGATATTACTTTCTTTGTGGCTTTTCTTTTTTAACAAGTGTATGACACAGGATGGCGACTTTTGAGTACAATATCACAAAAACTATATCTGAAATATATTGTGGGAATCATTCCATCTTCTGAACTCTTTAGTTCCCCATGGGCCTATAATCCTTTTATAGCACCCCCACGAGGCACTGTGTTACAACTAAAATCATCTTTAAAAGCTGAATTCTAGGGTCCTCCATTTTTGTCATGCCCCCAGAATAAAGTTAAAATTTCTCTAAGAAAAGGTGGAGGTAAAGAGTAGGATTCTGCTCCCTACACTCCCATAAGCCCACCTTTCACTGGGAGGAATAAAGAACTTTTGGGGTTTATACTTAGGATTCCTCACTTTAGACACCATTTTGTTTTGAAAAAAAAGAGAGAAAAAGAAGTGCGTGGGGAATGAGATAAGAGAATGAACAATGGTGCCATGGCTAGGGGACCTCAAGGGCAACTCTCATGCATATTGGATCTAACGAGGTAGCCGTTGGCTACGTGCTCCTGTAGAAACCCCATTTTCGATCTAGCTATTCGGGTTAGATATGCCGTCCTCTAATTGGTCTAATTAAAGTGTGCTTGCAGCTCATGATTATTACTAGTTATTACTGCAACTGATAGCCTTCATTCATTCATTATTTATATTTTTTTTTTGGTAGAAATAGCTTTCATTCTATTGATATATACGCTATTATAGGTGAGTTATTATAGCTTCAATTTAATAAGAAATCAACAAACCGAAATTCACTTGGCATAAAATATATGGCTGATGATTCAGTATTATTTTAATCGGTATTTCTGATACAACATGGAAAAAATCTAAACCATTAACTGCAGGGTCATAACTTAAGCCAATATGGAATTGACGAGTTACAATACCTAATATATTTAGGTTTAGTTGTTCAAATTAATATCAGACTCATTTATTATATTTGAGTTTGATTACAGAGCTCGGATAAACATGAATATAAAAAATTATTAAAAAAAAGTTAATTTTTTAAAAAGTTTTTAATTTCTACTCTTCGTGTATTTATATTTTAATTCTTAAAACATTTATTATACTAAAATAAAAATAAATTCTTGAAAATTTATTTATTTTTAATTATAATCTATTATTTAAAAGTCATTGATTTTTTTATTGGAAAGTCCTTGGACCCTATAAAAAAAAACTATTTTACAAGTATCAGAACATCTATTATTAATAATATATTTCTTGGGCTATAAAAACTTAATATAAAAACATGATTAACCACTATCTAAATATTAAATAATTTTATTTTTTTTAGCGTGTCAGAATCGAGGATAATGGTGGTAGAACTGCTAACAAAACCCAATTTTTTATAAGTTCAACTTTTTTTATATCGAATAAAGAAGCCCGAAAGTCACCATCCTCCCCCAATTTGCTGGTTGCAAGCCCGCGTGTTAAATCACACTCCAGGGCCCCTAATATCAGCCACTTATTACTGTGCGTGTGTGTCTATACATATCATGTTTTTATTTTAAGAGAAGATTTAAAAAAGTTTTTAACTATTTAAATCTATATATAAAGAAGGTAGTTTTCCTCAATTAAATTAGAGCTAGGAAAATTGAAATGATGGAAACTTAAACATGATAATTAAAATAAATTATCCAATATACAATCTTTAAATTAAGCCTTTATGTTTTACTTATATATATGTGTGTGTCACTGCGTTCCACGGACCGCAGCTTGTCATATTGCTTGTCTATTTGATCGATCAGTGCTTCTGTCACTTATCATCCTCGGCGTCTTATTACTGTTAAAATAATAATTATCATCCGTTGGTTCCCAAAGCAGACCTTCAGGCCGGGAGGATTAAGAGATGCGTTTTTTTATTGGTAACATCGATCCAAATCCTCGTGGCTCCCACCAAGCTGGTCTAATGAGGAAACGCCACGTTACATAAATTGGTTAGTGAGCCACTGCAATGCATACTAGCATTCACCAAGTTGATTCCGACATGCACCATGGCTTCTGGGATCCACGTCGGTGGAGCGAAATATATATAAGGCCTTGAGAAAATATATGTATATTAATTTCTATGAACTGATATTTCCTCGGTGTCGTTCACTCGAATTATATCTCAAGGCCATTGAACTCCGATTTCATACCAATCGGGTGCTCCTAATTAAGTGCCCGTGATCGGAGGCATAAATGGTGCTTGCTCCGAAGTAATTCCAAAAGGAACCGTCGAGATTGTACCGACTAAGAATTGTTAGCATGCGTGTTGCTAGCTATTTTAACTCCTTTGTGGTCCAATATTAAAGCAGAGATTTGATGTGAATGTGTGAGACTTTATGAGATGGATGTTTTATCGATCCATGATATGGATCTCACAAATTTATGAGATGAAAAGCTATCGTGATAAATGTGGGTATCCCCTACATTGCATGGTTACCTTTCAAAATAAACAAGGGAAGGGCCATTGTGCATGCTATAATATATAAATCACTACATGCAAAAGATAATATATATACCTTGTGTCGGAGATCTAGGGCTAAATGACAACCTTTCTCGTGGGCGTTTCTATTTGTATTGACGTGTAGAAGCTGCAAGTATGTTTAAAGAAGCTGCAAGTATGTTTAAAGGAAAAGGAGCTTTTGAGGTCTTCGCCTTTTTCCCACAGTATCTGATCACCACTATGCAACGCACGCTCAAACTTGTACGTACCGTCTTGTGTATATACTATATACTTCAACATCATGCCCTAGCTAATTAGCTTGCTATTTCTTAATTACGATCGAGTAATAATTTGAATGGTCATTAAATCGGATGGGCATAACACCAGAAACATTATGTTGCAAAATAGCCATGAATCAGTCACAGGATGCACTGTGTAATTGATAACGATTAAGGAGTCATATTCATGACAGAAATCGATTTTAATACTCGCGGGACCGATCCATCGCTGTGCTTGGCCCTTTAGTGCACTGGGTAGTGGCCTCACTAAATTCCTTGCCTGCTCTTAAAAGTTCTTGGACAGTAATAAAAACAAATCAGAAAGCTACAAAGTTACTATTGCCAATCACATGCCATGCACAGAGAGTAGAGAGGAATATTAAAAAAAAACTAAGAATTGGATTATTATATTGATCAAAATCGGATACAGACACGCATGAAAGGCCCCAGAGACCTTCTGTGTTGTCAAGCCTAAACTTAGGCCCCGAAAGAGGGTTTTTTCTCCTCTCCTCTGGAAAAAAATTAAACAAATAAAAAAGTTTACAAACGTGTAACCATCACAGGCGTGGACAAAGTCTATATGGGATGTTAGGCCAAGGTGGACCAAGAGGCAATTCCCGCCAAAAAAGCACAGATACACACTTGTGTGGTATGCACCTAGCTAGAGCACAGGCACACAGACCACTCTCTCAGAGTCTATAAACAATCAACATGCGTTGGGAAGGTCATGTTATCCCGTTCTATACCATGCCATCAATAGAAACACACACATATCTCGGTGTAGCAATCATGGTGGCCAAAATGAGAAGCTCTGCCTGCATCCCCTCCCATGACCACGAGCTCAAATTTCAAAGTTCAATCCCTTGTGTCTTGCCAGCCCATTTCATTTTTCTTTGCCTCCTTTTCCGCCGAGCCTGATACAAGGGTCCCGCCATCTCCCTCCCATTCATTCAACAATCAATGCTGAGATTGAAATTCAGCACCCCACTTCTTTCACACTTGATGACTCCACTACATGCAACTATTAAACACAAGCTTCTTTTTTTTCCTTCTTTCCTCACACAAAAATATTTAATGTGACAAATTCCCTTCCCTTGGGAATCTGCAATGCCATTCATAATGAATGGCAAAATCCCACTGAAAAAATAACAAAAAAATCTTCAAACCAAACTCTCTCATGCATACGTATATACTAGATAATTTTCTCTAATAATCTAATCACTCGAGTCAATTTTCTCTCCAAATCCTCGAAGAAAATATTTGAGGATACTTGATATGTTGGGCCACTTTGTTTTATTTCCCCCCACATTCAATCTCTTGTTTTTATTGCTCTCTCCCTTCACTCGGAATTTCCTTTGTCATCATGTACCCAAAAGCAGTTATTTAATTTTCTCCTTTTATAAGATGATGTCGAAGAAGAGGATGATGAGTCGCTGCCACTGGACCTCATTCTGGCCCGAATTGTTACTCGAAGTTGAGGCAGTAAGACCTTTGTGGATTTCCGCCGGCTATTGTCGAGCACGAGATCTTGCATTAGCCGGTAGCAGCTGATGATTTTGTCCTGCAATTTGATATGTTTTGGAGTTGAGAGGCTATTTTGTACTTATTAAAAAACTAAGGCTTGTCAAACCGCAATCATAATCATCAATTGCTTAGACTCATCATATTAATTCTTACTTTGCTTAGCCCATCACACCATGATTCAGCATGTTCAGGATTAAAGAGAGGCAAGTTTGGAATGTCATTGGCTGCACAAAGTATCGCTGCTGCAGCAATGCTTGATGGCCAATACTCGAGAAAGCTCGCCTCTGCTCACAACAAAAAAAAAAGAAAACAGGCGATTATTGATCAGTGTATGCACGGAAACATATAAAATGTATGTGAGGTATGCATGCATGTATTTGTATTAATTACCTTTGATGTTTGATAAAATGATTTCCGTAGCCCTTGAAATCAGAAAGCCAATATATGCCCCTGTGGGATCGAGCTTGCATGCAAAGAAACCTGTAAAACTAAATGGTGTTATGGATCTTAGCCTCCAGTCTAAAACGCTGAGAACCAGGAGTTCCATCCTACGAATTGTTCTTGGTTCGAAGATATATTTGGCACCCTCGACCTACAAACCAATATAATTCACATCGCTTAATCTAGGACTTAATTATACAGTCTCGTGAGTCATAATTAAAGATTACTCGTATCACAGCAAATACCTGGAGATCCAATAGAGAAGGAACCAGAGGTTCCTCCATTTTAGCAGCTAGTGATAAGCAAGCAACAGATAAGAGTTGCCATGGCCACCCGTCTGTTTGCTGCAATGATATGGTAAAAGCAACCACAAAAAATTACCATCATCGTCCATAAAGCATTAATAATCATCGTTCAAGAAATATTAATTATAAAAAAAATGATGATAATGATGATGATAAATGTTTAATTATTATCCAACAGTTAATTTTATTTATAGCGTTATACTTTATGATTGCATTTTAAAAGCATTACACGTGTTTCAAGTAGGGACAGGGTGTGATAAAGTCTAAAACAGAATAATATATAGAGTCCAAAACTTTATAAGAGCATTATAAAGTATAGAAACAAAGTTATGAACTGTATAGATAGTTTAATTACAGTGGAAATATAATCCTTGACAATATGATAAATCACAATAATTGTTTGGTCGGTTCATGTTTCCAAAATGGGCTTAACACATGAAAAAATAATAAAAATTAAAAATTAAAAAAACAACGAAACTTCCTCACTCGCAATCGTAAATAACACACCACGGCATCTGTAATTTCTTACGTGAGGTGCTTGCGTCCCCTTCATTAATGGTTTGAAAAGTCAAATATATTATTTACCTTCAATCCTTCATAGTCAAAATCGTTACTTTTAAGTCCCTCAATTTATCACATATATACATCTTTTAATTTTATATTACACCACAATTGCAAGTAACAAAGTTTAACGAGTAATTACCGGTAATCGGCGAGAATAGAAGAAGCGATCCAAATAGTTGACGGAGAGATACGCCGTTAATGGCTGGAATCCATGGTATGCTTGCACCTACGATTAAAAATAAATAGTCAATAGATGTTATGGAACTAATCTAACGTGCGCTGCCACTCCATCATTTAAATCAGTTCATCCAACGGTTGATAAATGCCTAGTTACTCGAACTGACGAGCTCGACGGCACAGATCTCTTTAAAGCAGTTGGTGAATAGGATATGGTGTCATTATGGTAATAAAATATCAGAAAAATCTAGAGTTTTTCCTTTTCACCTTGAGAATCCATGCAACAGATTCTTCTCGTGCGGAAGCATCGAGAGATTGAGATTGAAACCGAGACAAGTAATCGAAACCAGGCACGAAGTTCCTTTCATCTTCTATGAAACTAGCAATGGATGATTCTTCTACAAAGTCGTGAGATTCGAGGCCCGTCGAGCATCCCGGCGACTCGCCGGAGAATATATCGGAGGATTCCTCGCCGCAGAGAAGGTCTGATAAGCAATCCGAATAAGACATCGCAACCTTTGATGATAGTTTTTCTCATTATCTTCCCATCTCGCCGGAATTATGGCTGGAGATTCCACGCGTAAGCGATCGGGATGTTCTTGGTTGGCGAAGGGCTAAGCTAGCAAGGCTTTGAAAGTTGTACTGAGTAGAGACTAGAGGGATAGAGAAGTAATGTTAATCCATTGCTATTATAGCCATTTAAATATCAAGGATGCGAGTTTTTATATATATATAAATATATATTTTTGGGAATGGAAGTCAATTAATGAAAGAAAGGGGGGGAGAAAAGAGTGTGTGGGAAGGGTGGGGTTATTGTTTTGCCGGGAAGATTGATTTTCATACTTCGAGACGGAAGAAGCGAGGTGATGGAGAGCAGCCCTCATTCGGTGACATATGGTTTTATCATTGCTTACTTCTGCATAGCTTCAACTCATTCCCGAAAGCTAAATATATTATTTATATTCAAATTGATATATTTCTACAAATATATAATTTTTATTATATTTTTTTTAACAATATAATGAATATTAACAAAATATAAAACACTGTGGGGAAATACTATTCCATGTGGGTGAAAATATTTTTCATTAAAATAATATAATAATAGTTTTGTTTTTCAAATAAAAAAATTACTAAACTGATTATTAGAAGCAATAAATTTTTTTTACAAATTTTATTAGTTATTATTAAATTAATTGAAATAAATAAATATTTTTACATTTAAAAAATATGATAAAACGATCAAAATATCATTAAAAATAAAAAATTATAAATTAATATCCAAGAAATTTTTATGTATTTTCATATTGGTTGGCATGTTGGAAGTTTTTTTTTTTAAACGGTGTCTTTTAATAATCAAACATTATTTTTTATAGTGTCACGAGCAGCGTCTTTTGTTGGATTATTTATAATGTAATAATAAAAAGTTAATTTTTTAAGAATTTTAGACCAGACTTCAAATAAGCTTTAATTTTCAGCTTTGTTCTCTTTCTTTTGTGACAACATATGGCAGCACTAGACATTTTTTTTTAATAGAATTTGTGATTTTTTTCAAATCCAAGTTAACATCAATTGACATTTAAGCTTTCATCATCTTTTTTCATGTATTTTCCTTTAAGCTTTAATCAATTGAATTTTTTTTAATAAATTTTGTGATTTTTTTATTCTTTCTTCTAAGGTTATTGATCTAAATTGTGGATTTGATTTATCTATAATCATTGCATAATTTTTTTCCCCATCTAATTAAAATAACTCAAATTAAATCACCAACTCTTATTTTCTTCTATAATGATACACGACACTTAACATGAAAGAGATTTTCTTCGGAAGAAAATAGTCTGAGCATTTATATCGTCATCGGACTATGAAAAATGGAAAAAAAAAAAAACAATGTTATGGCATTCGCTACAATGAATTTGTTTTTTATTTTAAAAAAAATATTATTTTCTTAAAGAATGATATTACTCATGGGTCCTATTGACATCTGACTTGAAATTGAAAATTTGTTTGAATTTAATGCGTTTCGACGCAGTTCAAGGTAAAAGAGGTTAATTCAAGGATCAATGGGTTGATCCAGGTTTTAATTTTTTTTAAAAAACAACGATATATTTCTTTTTTAAAAAAAACACCAAAAAACAACATTATTTTTTTATATATATAAAAACTGTTCAATATAAAATCCAATTTAATTCTTTAGATCAGGTTGAGTGTTTTGTTTTACTGTACAAATTGGGCATCTAAGTCTACAAAATACGATTCTCCATCTCCATTTTTTTTTCCTTTTCATTTCTATGTTTCTTTTTCTCAATTGAGAATTGTAAAACATTTTTATTTTTTTCCAAATATAAAAAAATTATCTAGAAAATAAAAAATACATCTCTGTTGTAGCTATATATTCAATGAAAAATTAAAACCAAAGTTTATAATAATATAGGAAGATA